>LSQX01275015.1_pt1 | contig 10776 bp, 12 predicted proteins | sample 654561 | NCBI WGS metagenome assembly LSQX01 (sample SAMN04489861, study PRJNA283612) | anaerobic digester metagenome | isolation source: 4 biogas reactors fed with cattle manure at either 37C or 55C with and... | place: Denmark: Kongens Lyngby | collected 2014 | reverse complement strand
GTACTTACCATGAAATGGCGCCTGAGCAAACAGAAATTATTAAACAACATTTTGCTTCTGTCAGTGATGACTTTAAATCCAAGCACCCTGAATTATTTGAAAGAATAGAAGAGATTAATAGCACTTGTTTTAATTAAAAAAGAAGTTAAAAGAAACAATAAATTTTTTTATTGTTATTGTATGGACATTAGTATATTAGTTTTTATTAAAGGAGTTTACTTATGGGGTTAAGAAAAGTCGGTGATAACCGCTACCGCGCTGAAATTGGTTTGTATTTCGAGGATTTCAATGTGGGTGATGTTTTTGAGCATCGACCAGGCCGAACAATTACTAAGGCAGACAATATTGAGTTTTCTTTATTAACTATGAATTATCACCCGATGCATTGTGATGAGGCATATGCAGCAAACAGTGAATTTGGACAATTATTAGTTAATAGTGGTTTGACATTAGCTATGGTACTGGGCATGACGGTGCCAGAAGTAAGCGGCAAAGCTGTCGCTAACTTGGGCTGGAAGGAAATACGTTTAACAGCTCCAGTGTTTGTCGACGATACTATTTATGCAGAGTCCGAGGTTTTAGAAAAAAGAGAATCAAAAAGTCGACCAAATCAAGGGATTGTCACCGTTCGCACTGTGGGTAAAAAGGCCGATGGAACAGAGTTTATGACTTTTATTCGTAGTGCCTTAATTCAAAAAAGAGAAGGAAGTAGAGATCCCGAGTCCAATTACTAAATTTATAAAGACTTGGACTGTCATCCATCAATTATTAAAGGAGGCCTACCTTAATACGGTAGGCGATAAGGAGACAAACATGTTATTTAAGCATAAATTGAAGTGTCTAGCAGTATCAACGTTAGCTGCTTTCACAATGGCATCAGTAGTTAATGCGACTGAGATTGTACTGACGAGTGAGGTAGCTACGTCTCATTGGAAAACAGATTATATGAGGCAATTTGCTGAGGAGGTTGAAGAGCGAAGTAATGGCGAAATCACGGTCAAAATTTATGCAGGTGGTCAGTTATATAACGATCAAGATGCTGTAGCAGCACTTGGAACAGGCGCTGTTCATATGGTGTGGCCGTTATCTGTTCGGCTTGAGGCGATTCAACCAATTGCTGGCGTGATGAATCTGCCTTTTATGGTAACTCAGGAACACATGATGAATTCGTGCTTTAGCGATGGTTTAAGAAAACAAATTTCGTCTTATCTTGCCAAAGGTGGATTAGAGACACTTGGGTTTTTAAGAGCATCCGATATGATTTTTGTGTTTAAAGATCGAGAAATTAAAACGACTGAGGATTTAAGTGGCGCAAAAATTCGAGTAACAGGAGGACGCGTATTTCAGGAGTTAATAAAAGCGATGGATGCCAGTCCAGTTTCAATGGCCGCCTCTGAAATGAGTACGGCTTTGGCTCAAGGCGCTATTGATGGTGTATTTACTTCTCCCGCGGGGTGGTCGGAGATGATTGGCATGACTGGTAAGTACGGTTGGTACGTACCCGAATTATCGATTACGAGTTATGCGGTTCTGGTTGATAGTGGTTGGTTCAGAGCGCTACCAGAAAATCAACAAGAGGCAATTCAAGACACTATTTCGACCATTATTGAACGACAGTGGAAAGAGTCTATAGAGGCTGATGAAGCACTTACTCAGAAGATGTTAGATCAAGGAGCTATTTATCATATGGCAGATGAGAATGAGCAAATGTTTTTACGTGATTTAGTAGTCGATAGCTCAAAGGTTTTTACTGATCGTTACCCAGAGTCGATTAAAGCATTACAAGACTTGGAGAATCAATGTGTACAAGCAAACTGATCAACATGAACTCAAAGCGAATAGTGCACAAAAACTCTCAGTTTTTAGTAGATTCTGGCATTTCTTTGAGTTTAAAGTTTTATTAAATATATCAGCAGCCATGCTCATAGTGGCTAGTTTCATCATGATGCTCGAAGGCTTAAATCGGTCCATTTTGAATACAAGTTATTTTTGGGCCGAAGAATCCGTGAGGTTTTTGCTGATATGGGCATTTTTTATAGTCTTTGGGGTAGCAGGTAGTTCAGGGCATCACATACGTACTGACTTGTTTATAGCTAAATTGCCCAAAGGGATGAAGCATTTTTTTAATGCTCTAGCGAGTCTTTTTGGAATGCTCTTTAGTGGTTTTATGTTTTATGCCTCTATACCTCAAGTCATTCGTTACCACAAAATGGGCATGATGACGGAATCCAATCTTGATTTACCGATGTGGTTGGTGTTCTTAGCGATGCCTTTGGGTTCGGCCTTTTTATTTATTTATTATCTTCGTTGTGTTTATCTGGTGTTTAAGTCTAAGGATCCATTCGTTGAGCATTTAGACGTAACGTCAAAAGGTCTGTAAGGAGAAGAAGTTATGACGTTAATGATAATCGCTCTCATCATTATGTTGGTGTGTATGGCAATGGGTACTCACGCAGCTATTGCAATGGGTCTAGTGACAACAGGCTTAGTTCTTTTCTTAGATGGCGTTCCTACCGTAGTGATTGCGCAGACAGCATTCAAATCGGTTAATAGCTATCCATTGATGGCGATACCTATGTTTGTATTAGCTGGTAATTTCATGATGAAGGGGCAAATTGCCGAGTTGATCTTAGATTTAGTTGGAAGTGTAGTGCGTGCGGTGCGTGGCGGGATGGCATTAACTGCGATGCTTGCTTCGATCTTCTTTGCCGCTGTATCAGGTTCAAGTGTAGGGGCAGCTGCAGCGATAGGCTCTTCGACAGTCGAAGGACTAAAACGAGAAAAATATCCTACTAATTTCTCTGCTGCTATTGTGGCTGTTGGTGGAACCTTGGGATTAATGATACCGCCTTCACTAGGCTTTATTTTAATTGGTTCTATCGTTGGTTTGCCAGTTGATAAGCTTTTTGTCGCAGGTGTTCTTCCAGGCCTTTTAGAAGCTTTGCTTTTAACGATAACTGTCGTTGCTATTTCAAGACGTAGAGGTTACGGCAATAAGGTGCTGAAGGCAGATTGGGGCACTTTTTCGCGTCGATTACCTAAAGCTGGTGCTGCGATTATGATGCCGGTTCTGGTACTTGGTGCTATTTATACAGGGTATTTAACACCGACGGAAGTATCGGCTTTTGCTGCAGTTTATGCCGCTTTCTTATGCTTATTTGTTTATCGCTCAGTTAATGTTAGTGGTATATGGGATGCCACACGTGAGTCAATGCTGCAAACAGCGATGATTTTTGCGGTCGTCATGGGTGGTAGCTTGATTGGTTTTGTTTTAGCCAGAATGGGTGTTTCAGCTGCATTAGTAGACGGCATTACAGCAATGAATATTTCAGCGTTTGAATTTTTATTGATTGTCAATCTAGTACTTTTGCTATTAGGGATGTTTCTGGATGGCGTTTCCTTAATAGTTTTAACGGCACCGCTGCTTTTCCCAGTCGCAACGGCCATGGGTGTGGACCCAATTCATTTTGCAGTGATTATGGTTGCTAACGTTGAAATCGCGACTTTAACGCCACCGATTGGTTTGAATTTGTTTGTCATGAGTGGCATTGCCCGTATTCCTATTCATGAGGTTATGAAAGGGGTTATGCCTTTCTATGTAACACGTTTAATAGGTCTCGCCATCATAACGTATGTTCCTGCTGTTTCTTTATTATTGATTTAAAAGGTAATTGAAAAATGAGTACAGAATTAATTTCTAATAAACTTGCCAACTTTGTTAGCAGTATTACATTGGGTGATATCCCCGAGGAAGTGATAGCACGTGCTAAGTATTTAATTTTAGATGCGGTTGGAATTGCTTTTGCTTCGACAAATTATGATTTTACTTATCGGACTTTAAGTGCTTTACGTGAGTTACAAGAGGGCAAAGAAAATGTGATCGGCAGTGATGTCAAGTTATCGATGCGTGATGCTGCATTGATGAATGGGTTTCTTATTCACGGTTTAGACTTTGATGATACCCATGTGCCTGGGGTGATTCATGCTACGGCCAGTTGTTTTCCAACGGCTTTAGGGGTTGCATCCAATCGAGACTTAACTGGAAAAGAAATATTGCTTGGTTATATTTTGGGCATGGAGGTGGCCACGCGATTAGGGATGGTAGCGAAAGGAGGGTTCCATCAAGTCGGCTTCCATCCTACAGGGGTAGTTGGTACTTTTTCGTCAACCTTGATTGCTGGTCGATTAATGAATTTAACGTCCGAACAGTTAATGATGGCACAAGGAATCGCCTTAAGTCTGGCCTCGGGTAGTTTAGAGTTCTTACAGGATGGTGCTTGGACTAAAAGAATGCATCCTGGCTGGGCAGCTGCCTCTGGCATCACTGCGGCGACGTTGGCACGTCATGGTTTTAAAGGGCCTTTTGCTCCATATGAGGGACGATTTGGTTTCTTTAACACCTATCTTGGAACCGAAGCAGGGCGAGCTGATTTAGAGTTAGCGACTAAAGGATTGACAGAAGAATGGGAGGTGGCGAATGTTGCTGTCAAACCGCTTCCAGCATGTCATTTTACGCATGCATGCGCTGATTCTGCTATGGCATTAAGAGAGAAGTATCGTATTGACATCAATGATATTGCCTCTGTCGTGGCATTAGTGCCTCAGGAGGTCATTAAAACGGTGTGTGAACCTGAGAAATACAAGAAAGCACCACAAAATAGTTACGACGCCCAATTTAGTATTCCTTATGCAGTAGCTAGTGGCTTGGCTCGAGGGCATTTTGGTTTAGCCGCTTTAGAAGAGCAAGCGTTACGTGAACCAGAGGTCTTGGCTTTAGCATCAAAAGTACAATATCAGGTCGATCCAAATTCTCGATTCCCTAAATATTATTCTGGTGAAGTGATCGTTAAGTTGAAGTCAGGCGAAGAATTGCGATGGCGTGAAGATATGAATAGAGGTTCTGCGGATAGACCGTTAAGTAGTGAAGATATCGTGCAGAAGTTTTTAGGAAATATGTTAACCGTGGTCTCTGCAGAACGTGCAGAGATGGTTAAAAATTTAGTCCTGTCTTTAGATACGCTAGACGCACAAGAGTTTAGTAAAAAATTGGCTAGTAACTAGTACGACAAAATAATATTCATTTAAAGGAGTTGTGAGATGAGTCAAATGGTAGATTTGGAACAAGAAGAGATGATTCTTGATGCGTTGAGAGACTTTTTGCAGACGGAAGTCAAACCGCATGTTCATAAATTAGAGCAGGATGATATTTATCCCGAAGAGATTGTTGAGCAAATGAAGGCCATGGGCTTGTTTGGTTGTATCATCGAGACCAAATACGGCGGTTTAGGTCTATCAACAAGCACTTATGCCAAAATTGTTTCGTTGATAACAGAGACGTGGATGTCGTTATCTGGCATTATTAATTCGCATCTGATTATGGCCTCTGCTGTTCAACGTCATGGTACAGAAGAACAAAAAAATTATTTTTTACCTAAGTTTGCGACAGGTGAGTTACGTGGTGGAATAGGGCTTACTGAACCTGATGCAGGTACTGATTTGCAAGCCATTCGTACGGTAGCGGTGCGAGAGGGTGATCACTATGTTGTTAATGGGGCTAAAACATGGATCACAAATAGTCTGTATGGCAATACCATTGCGCTTTTAGTAAAAACAGATCCAAAGGCAGAGCCGAGACACCGAGGTATGAGCTTATTAATTGCAGAAAAAGGGCCGGGATTTGAGGTTGTACGTAAATTAGAGAAACTAGGCTATCGTGGTATTGATACGTGTGAGCTTGTGTTTAATGACTATAAGGTACCTGTTGATAGATTAATTGGTGGTGTTGAGGGTGTTGGTTTAAAGCAAGTCTTATCAGGTCTTGAGTTAGGGCGAATTAACGTGGCAGCGCGAGGTTTAGGTCTTGCTCAAGCGGCTCTAACGGAGGCCGTTAATTATAGTCAGGTCCGTAAAACCTTTGGTAAGCCCATTTGTGAGCATCAAGCAATTCAGTTAATGCTCGGTGAAATGGCGACGAGAGTAGAAGCTTCTCGCTTGCTAGTCGATTCGGCAGCAAAAGCATTTGATGAGGGTAGACGCTGCGATATGGAGGCAGGCATGGCAAAATATTTTGCCACCGAAGCGGGCTTAAGCAACGCAACTGACTCAATGAGAATCCATGGTGGATACGGTTATTCAAAGGAGTATCCAATTGAGCGCTTATACCGTGATGCTCCTTTACTCACCATCGGTGAAGGAACGAATGAATTACAACGGATTATTATTGCCAAACAATTAATTGAAAGGAGTGCACTATGAGTTTACCTTTAGATGGATTAAAGATTTTATCAGTAGAGCAATATGGTGCAGGTCCCTTTGGTACTCAACATTTAGCTGACTTAGGTGCTGAAGTTATTAAAATTGAAAACCCAGCATTAGGTGGGGATGTTGGACGTCACGTAGGTCCCTATTTTTTTGATGAATTGGATAGTCACTTTTACCAATCATTTAATCGTAATAAAAAAAGCATTACTCTTAACTTAAAAAGCGAAGATGGCTTAGAGCTATTTAGAGAGTTAGTTAGGGATGTGGATGCAGTTTATAATAATTTAAGAGGTGATTTACCGGCTAAGTTAGGCTTAACATATGAGGATTTACGTGATGTTAATCCTAACGTGGTATGTGTACACTTATCCGCTTATGGGCGAGATGGTTCAAGAGCGAATTGGCCTGGTTATGATTATTTAATGCAGGCAGAAGCGGGTTATTTAAGTTTGACAGGAGAGCCTGATGGCGCACCTGCACGGTTTGGCTTGTCAATCATTGATATGATGACTGGGACCATGTCGGCATTAGCCTTAGTCTCTGCTGTTCTGAGTGCAAGGGCGACAGGTAAAGGACGTGATATTGATGTTAGCCTGTTTACTGTGGCTTTACATAATTTAAGTTATCCAGCGACTTGGTATTTAAATGAAGGTTTTGTAACGACTAGACAAGCACGATCAGCTCATCCATCGTTAACACCGAGTCAGTTATATCAAACCAAAGATGGATGGATCTTTATTATGTGTAATAAAGAGAAGTTTTTTGATGTGCTTTGTGACGCAATTGGAAAGACAGAATGGATTGAGGATCCCAGATTTGTTGATTTTTCTGCGAGGCTGGAAAATAGAGATCTGTTGACGCAAGAGTTAGATGCGGTTTTAAGTCAACAAACTACTGCACATTGGATGGAAAAGTTCGGTGGTCGCGTACCCGCGGCACCAGTAAATGATGTGGCCCAAGCATTAGATAGTCCTTTTGTTCAGGAGCAAGGGTTAGTGGTTAGTTCAACCCATGAAAAAAGAGGTGAGATTAGAACGACTGCTTGTCCAATTAGTACTCCTGGGGTTGAGCTCCCAACCCAAAGGGCACCAAAGCTTGGGGAGCATAATACAGAAATATATACTCAAGTATTTCAGGCGGATGGTCCTGATAAGCTTGAAGAATTGAGGAAAAGAGGCATCATATGACGGATGACTTGACAATTTTAGGGTTTTCGGGCTTGCCTCGATATCAGTTGGTAGCACAAGCATTGATTGATGATATTAATGCAGGTAGGTATGAGATTGGCGATCTTTTACCGACAGAAGCTGTGCTATGTGAACAGTTTAATGTCAGCCGATACACAGTGCGTGAAGCACTTAGGCAGTTGTCTGATTTGGGATTGATTGTGCGTCAAGCGGGTGTGGGTACTCGCTTGGTAGAGAAGCAGTCGTCTATTAAATATGTTCAGACAAGTGATGGTGTTGACGATTTATATAAGTATGTTCGCAATGTACGCTTGGAAGTTGTGTTTCAATCAATCATCGTTTGTGATCGGGCAACCTCTACTCTCTTAGGCTGTCCCCAAGGTCAAGAGTGGGTTTATCTGCGCGGTAAACGGTATGCTGGTGATGAGGAAGTTCCAATCGCGATTACTGATGTATATGTCGCGAAGCAATATCAACGTATTTTAGACGAACCCAGAGACTGTCAAGTACCTGTTTATTCCTTAATTGAAAAGCTATACGGTTTTCGAATCCAAGAGGTCAAACAAGATATTAATGCTGTGTTGTTAGACTCTCATGCCACAATTTTTAATGAAAAACCCGGCTCTGCAGCTTTGCAGGTGATACGAAAGTATTTTGGTCCTAATAAAGAATTAGTAGAAGTAGCAATTAGTTTGCATCCGGGATCTCGATTTACTTATTCTTCAACACAACGCTTAGTTTCTTAGGTTTACATTATGTCACGAGCAGTTTTAGCTCTTGTAGTGACGCTATCGATTCAAGTACTAGCGTCACTTTCTTTGATGACAGCGCCAGTGCTTGCACCTGAAGTGGCTGAGTCGTATCGTTTTGAAGCAACGAAGGTAGGTGTTTTTATTTCACTTGCTTACGCCGCTTCCACAGTTGCTAGCCTTTTTAGTGGTTATTTAGTAGTACGCTACGGTGCAATAAGAACAAGTCAATTATGCTTGCTGTTATGTGCTGTTGGTTTGATGCTTGCTACATTTGGGAGCTTAATAGGAATATTAGCTGGTGCCTTTTTAATTGGTGTTGGTTATGGGCCAATTACACCAGCAAGTTCGCAGATCTTAGCTAAAACTACACCACAACATATGATGAGCATGTTCTTTTCATTGAAACAAACGGGCGTGCCTTTGGGTGGCGCTTTGGCAGGGCTAATGCTGCCTATTATAGTGCTCTTTTGGCAGTGGCAGGGCGCCGTATTCTCTGTTGTTTTTCTCTGCATTGTCGGTATGTTGGTTTGCGAACTTGTTAGGAAGGGATTTGATGATGACTTAGACAAGTCACACGTATTTAGTCTACAGAGTGTTTTCTTACCTTTTAAAGCAGTTATTAACAACTCAGAAATTCGTCGCTTAGCTCTTTGTTCTTTATTTTTTAGTATCGTTCAAATGTGTTTGGCCACCTACATCGTTACGTATTTGACAGTGGAGTTGGGTATAACGTTGACATTAGCTGGCATGATTATGTTTGTGGTTCAAGGAAGTGGTGTTGCAGGTAGGATTGTTTGGGGATTACTGGCTGACCGGTGGTTATCTTCCTTGGCTGTATTGATTTTTTTAGGTTTTGTCATGGGCGCCTGTTCTTTTTTAATGGCATCCCTTGATGCTAGCTGGTCGTTGTGGTTCATAGTTTTGCTTTGTGCTGTTTTTGGTTCCACAGCCATAGGTTGGAATGGGGTTTATTTAGCAGAAGTGGCACGTCTTGCCCCGATAGGTCAAGCTGGTCTGATGACTGGGGGGACTTTGTTTTTTACTTACCTAGGTGTCGTGGTTGGTCCTCCGGTATTTGCTGCCGTTGTTGAAAAAAGTGGTTCGTTTAGTGCGGCTTTTATGTTGTTAGGTTTAATGATTACCCTAGCTGCCGTAGGTCTTATGGTGCAATATCGTGCTTCTAAAAAAGTAGTTATAAAAAATTCTTAAAAATTCCTAGTCACTGATTAATTGTTAAATTAAACCCCATAAAGGAGGGTACTACATTATGGTTTCAGAACCTAGATCGTATTTATTTGTCCCTGGTAATAGGCCTGACCGTTTTGATAAGGCGTGTGCGAGTGGTGCAGATGCCGTCATTCTTGATTTAGAGGACGCTGTTGGTGTTGAGAGTAAGGATCAAGCTCGTCAGCACATTCAAGAGTGGTTAGAGCAGGGGAATCAAGCCTATATTCGTATCAACGGCGCAACGACAAAGTGGTTTGCTGAGGATTGCTTGCTACTGACATCAAAGGGCGTGTTAGGCGTCATGTTGCCAAAAGCTGAAAATGAGGAGGACGTTGTGACGCTACAAGGGTATATGCATGAGGATTGTCGTGTCTTGTTGTTAATTGAAACGGCAAAGGGATTATATCGAGCTCCTCAGTTGGCTCAAATCCCTTGTGTTAGTCGCTTGGCTTTTGGCTCTGTCGATTTTCAATTGGATTGTAGTATTCCTAACCCGGATTTTGCGTTGGATTACGCACGTAGCGCACTTGTTGTTGCTTCAGCGGTAGGCGGGCTTCCTTCCCCAATTGATGGGGTGAGTGTGAGTTTAGAAGGTGACGATTCAATTCGTCGAGATGCAGAAAAAAGTAAGGCCTTAGGTTTTACTGCAAAATTATGCATTCATCCAAACCAAGTAAGTATAGTGAATCAGGCCTTTTTACCGACTGAGAAAGAAGTAGAACAAGCTCAACGAATTCTTGTCGCTGTTTCCACTGCTAGCGATGTGAATGCAGCCCGATTGGATGGCAAGTTATTGGAAAAGCCAATTGTGATGTGGGCAGAGCGGATTATGGCATTGGTTTAGCTGTGTTTGTTCAAGTTAATCTGGTGAGTTTGCTCAAAAAGAAGCCTTGTTTGAAGAGGCTGACCAGCAGCAATTTGCAGTCAATATCCTAAACTGTCGCTTGTTTAGCGATTCCAAAAAGCTTAAGATGAAAGTTCATCTATTCAAAGGAGGCGTTTTTATGAGCAATACCTATAAGCAAATAGAAATTGTTGGTTCATCCACCACCAGCATGGAAGATGCGATTAGCTCGGCCATTGCCAAGGCCAGTGAAACGATCCGCGATATTAGGTGGTTTGAGGTGGTTGAGACTCGAGGTCATGTCAGTGATGGCAAAGTAGCTTACTGGCAAATCGCAGTGAAACTAGGATTTACTTTGGAGTAATTATCGAAACTTAGTTGTTATTTTGTGATTAGAAGGGGCCGCTAATAGCGGCTTCTTTGATTTGCCTCATCACTTCCTAAGATAACTCTTCTTTCCAGAGTCGCTAATGCAATATTTTCGTAAGCGTCCGGTGAACACCGA
>LSQX01240831.1_pt1 | contig 10776 bp, 12 predicted proteins | sample 654561 | NCBI WGS metagenome assembly LSQX01 (sample SAMN04489861, study PRJNA283612) | anaerobic digester metagenome | isolation source: 4 biogas reactors fed with cattle manure at either 37C or 55C with and... | place: Denmark: Kongens Lyngby | collected 2014 | reverse complement strand
AAATGGGAGATGTCTCACGACTATCTTTGGGAAAGATATGTCGTAGAAGAAAAGAGCACACTAGAAATCGCACATGAAGTTGGTTGTTCGGCAAACACGGTAAATGCTCGATTGAGAGAATGCGACATAGGGTTGAAGAGTCAGGGGGAGCACAATAGTCGAGATATTACCGGAGAAAAGTTCGGAAGTTGGACCGTCCTCAAAAAGATTGGGGCGAGACGCAAGACAACAATCTGGCTTTGCCGATGTGAATGCGGCAGTGAGCGAGAAATTCATTTTGGTGGACTCACAAGCGGGCAACGAAGTAGATGCAGTGATTGTGGCTACCGGTCGCAAAGGTCTCCAGAGGAATTAACTGAAACAATTTGGGGTGGAATCAAGCGATGTGCCACGCATCGAAAAATTCCTTTTCAGATTAAAAAGGGGGATGCTTATGAGTTGTTTTTGAGTCAAAAGAGACAATGTGCCCTGACTGGATTACCGATTGGGTTTGCAGAGACGATGAGAGGGCACAATAGAGGCGAAACGACTGCTTCCTTGGATAGGATAGACTCATTGAAGGGGTATGTTCAAGGCAACATCCAATGGGTTCACAAGGATGTCAATTTTATGAAGCAACGTTTTGATGAAGAATATTTCAAGCGAATCTGTAAACTCGTAGTTGATCACAACCTGTAGGAGAAGAATGATGAAAAAACTGCTCTCCATTTTACTGTCGCTGGCACTTTGTCAAACAGCGATGGCCCAGACTTCCTTCAAAGGGCTGGTGGGCGATACTCAGGTGGCTCCAGTACAAGAAGGAGTCACGCAAGTACCCTTTATCACGTGGGGTGGCGACGTAGCGACGTTCCATGCTAACGGCGGTCTGGAGACGAAACCCGAGAGCATCTTCGGACAAGCCGGTCTCAAGTTGAAGCTGGTGCCGGGCGACGATTTCGTGCAGCAGGTGCGAGACTATATGAGTGGAAAGTCTCCTTATCTGCGAGGCACGATCCGTATGTGCGGAATGGCCTCCGAAGTGCTCAACTCCGACCCTCGCACCAAGCCGGTGACGATCCTTCAACTGACGTTCTCGCAAGGCGACCATATGGTTGCTCGTGAAGACATCAAGACCCTGAACGACCTGAATGGCAAGAAAATATGCCTCCAACAGGGCGGTCCTCACCTTGGTCTAGTGGACGATGCTTTGGCAGCAGCGAGATTGACATGGGACGATGTGGAAGTTGAGTGGGCGGCGGACCTTACAGCCAGCGACGGCTCACCTGCTGAAAAATTTCGTTCCGATCCTTCAATCGCTGCCTGCTGCGTGATCAGCCCAGACATGATCGGCCTCACCGGTGGACTAGAGCAAAAGGGCACTGGGGCCGAAGGAACCGTCAAAGGTGCTCACGTGGTCGTCAGCACTGCCCAGATGAATCGGTCTATTGTTGACGTATACCAGTGTCGTAAAGATTATTTCGACGCCAACAAGGCCGAGGTGGAGAAGTTCGTCGTTGGCTACCTGAAAGCCACAGAAGAGTTGATGGTAGCGAAGAAAGCATACAGCGATGGGCAAGGTCAATCACCTGTCTACGTGAATCCACTCAAACTCGCTCAGCAGATCTATGGCCCGGAGGTGCTACCGACGATTGAGATTGATGCCCACGGACTGGTATTGGACGCCAATTTCGTTCGCATTCCTGGCAATGAGGCGTTTTTCAACGATCCAAATAATTTGGTTGGCTTCCAAGCCAAACAGGATTCGGCTTTGGCGTTGGCTGTCAAGCTGGGATATTCCACGCAGAAAATGGGGTTCGAGCCTGCCAATTGGGACTACAAGAAAATCTCGGAATTGGTTGGAGTGAAGTATGTGGCCCCGGTCTATGCCAGCGGACGCATCAAGGCCGAAGTTACGGATTTCGGCGACGATCTCGAAGACGATACCATCTTCACTTTCGAGATCAAATTCGAGCCAGAACAGATCGACTTCCCGGTAGCGACATATGCGGCGGATTTTCAGAGATTCGCCAAGGCTTCGGCCACGTTTGGCAATGCGGCGATTATCATTGAAGGTCATGCCGACCCCACACTTGCTATTCAGCAATTCTTTTGGGCTGCTAAAGCAAAGGGTTTGATTACTGGCACGAACGGCAGTTACCGCTTCAAGGGGCAGCCTCTCGATCTGACAAACACCGATGCCATTGTGCAGGCAATCCAGATGGAGAATCTGGCAGGACAACAGCGTCGGAATCGCTCGGGTCAAATCGAAGAGATTCCCGATCCGAAGCGGACGGTTGCTGCGGCACTTACGCTCTCCAAGAGTCGAGCCGAAGCAGTGAAGGCGGCCATTGAGGATTATGCTCAGCAGAATAATCTCAGCATCGATCTTTCGCAAGCATTGGCTCATGGCGTTGGTGTGGCCGACCCCGTGAACCCAAAACCGTCGAGCATGGCCGAGGCCAAAGAAAACATGCGGGTCGTCTTCCGTGTGGTTCGGGTTGCTGCCGAAGCTCTCAGTGAGGACGATTTCAATTTTGACGAGTAATGTCGAGGAAAGGATTCCTGTGAAAGGATTGCTCTTTCTAGGTGTTGTGTTTTTGGCTGTCGTAATCATCGACAGCCTGGAAGAACGGTTCGGCCCCCAGGAAGAATACTGGGAGCCCGAACCTGAAACTGATCTAATGTAGGAATTGAGAAAAGTGATCATTGGCATCTCTGCCATTGTTTTACTGGCAGCGTTTGTGATCCTGCCTTTATTTTTTGGCGGGGGGCGTTTGATCAGTACGGTTTGGCGAGGAAACGTATACTCCGTAGGTTATCGAGACGTATACATCCAATCCGTATCGAAGAAGGCTGACGCCATATCTGGACTAGGAAGAGTCTATGAGTTGAAAGCTTCGCATCACGGTTTCGGAGCCGCCGTAGATCCTGCCAAATCCGGTCAAACCCCGCAGGGGGCATGGGCTGCCAATTTTTTCAATGATAGTCTCTACCAGAAGATTTGTGAGCAACGTGGCGACACAATGTGCAGAATCTTCTACCTAGAGAAAGACATTCAGGTATCGGGTGCTTCAAACTACGAAGTGTTGGATGTGATACAACTTCCTTCACCCGGCGAACCTATGGACTCTGTAGTTCTTAGGGGCAAAGAGTTGTTCAAGGAATACGAAGACTGAAAGGAGTTGTCGCCATGGAAGGCAAATGGAAAGCAATTGCAACTTGTGGCATATGGGTCGGTGCCGGAATCGCCTGTGCCTTTATTTCTCACTCAGGAAATCCCGAGGCCGCTGGCGTGGTTGCTTCAAGTGCAGCCACGGCTACCGTTCTCATGTGGCTTTTTGGATTGATCGACTCACTCATCGGGGGCCCATAACTATGTGAATTGTCTCCGAGTAATAGCCCTCGTCACCTGAGTTACTCGCCCCACGCAGTAAATTCGCAAAGGAGTTGAACAATGAGGTTCATCGCTTCCCTCTTCGTCATGCTCGCTCTGTCTGGAGCGACAATAGCAGACGACAGTATTGTGATCGTACTGGACACGTCGGGTTCTATGGGCGACTATATGCGAACGGCCAAAAAGAGCCGTATGGAAGTGGCCCAAGATGCTCTCTCGGATGTATTGTCAAAAGTTCCCGAGACTACAAAAGTTGGAATACTTACGTTCGACGGCTGGATTTACGAGCTTGGCAAAGTAGACCGGGCAAAAATCGAACAGGCGATTCGCCAGACTCGACCCGGTGGTGGAACCCCTCTTTATGAACACATGCGTGCGGCAGCCACTAAGCTTTTGGAAGAGAGAAAGAGTCAACTGAATGTTGGCTCCTATAAGCTCCTGGTGATTAGCGACGGAGCCGCAGGCGATGACCATTTGAATCGAGAAGGTGTTTTCAGCGACGGAACTCCCAAGCCGGGAGTGCTTGCTGATATTTTGAGTCGCAATATTGTCGTTGACACCATTGCTCTTGACATGGACGAAGATCACCCTTTGAAAAACGAGATCAATGGCAGCTACATGAAAGGCGATGATCCTGCGTCCTTGACAAAGGCTGTATCTCAAGCGGTTGCCGAAGTGGGCTTTGTAACCGGTCAAGATACATCTGAGGAAACATTTGCTGACATCACAGATCTCCCGGTCGATGCGGTCAAGCCGATTCTTCAGGGACTCACGACATTTCCAAATCATCCAATTGGGGAGAAGCCGCCAGTTGCCGTTGTTCGGGACGATGGTACGGTTGCGTATGAATCCGATCCAGCCAATGAGCCTGTGCCAGAATTGGGCGAGGAAAGCGGGGGTTTTGGTTTCATCTTCGCCATACTCGGCATTATCATTGGGGTTTTAGCAATGGCTGTGCTGGTTATCGTTATTTCCAGCAATAGCAGGGGGTATTACTGATGGATAACACCACCATGACCAAAGGCCGGGTCGTGGCGATGCTTGTGATTTGGTTTTCCATCCTTGCTGTCGCTGTCATGGCCTGGAAATTCTGGTGGGCACCCCATCAGGAAAAAATGGCGGAAGAACAAGCCATTCAAGAACATCAAGAAACCATTGAGAAAACCAGTGCTCCATCTCGCTATACGCACGAGATCACAATGCATTTGGACTCTTTCTCTGGATACGCTGCTATCCGCAGCGATGATTTTCGTCAAGAATGCGGCAAGTATGGAATACGAGTCAACCTAGTAGACGATGGAGCAAATTACACTGCTCGTCTACAGGCATTGGCTGAAGGCAAGTGCGATATGGCCGCTTTTACGGTCGATGCCTTGATCAAGGCATCGGCTCAACTTGGTGACATTCCGGCGACTATTGTGTGTGTCGTCGATGAAACCAAAGGGGCCGATGCTATGTTGGCTGCGAAACAACGCTTTCCCAATATTGACGCCCTGAACAACCCAGATACTCGAATAGTTTGCACACCCGACTCCCCGTCCGAAACTCTCGCTCGGGTGGTTTTGGCCTACTTCGAGCTAGACAACCTCAGCACAAGTCCATTTGTATACGTGAATAGTGCAGAGGAGGTTTACGAAGTGTATAAACGTGCCAAACCGGACGATCCGATGGTTTTCGTTCTTTGGGAACCCTATGTTTCGAAGATGGCAGAAAATCCTGATTATCACACCATCGTTGATAGTTCGAAGTTCAGAGGTTACATCGCCGATGTCATCGTTGCACGTCGGGGGTTTTTGGTAAAGAATGAAGAGGTCGTGGATCGAGTAATCAAAGCATATCTCACCGCCATATTCAACAACCGCACAGATATGGCAGGTTTGGTGGCCGATGATGCGAAACAGTTGGGCACGCCGGTCAAATTAGAGCAAGCCGAAGTGTTGGCTCAGAAGATTTGGTGGAAGAATACCCAGGAGAACTTCGCTCACATGGGGCTGACTTCTGGGCACAACATCCAACATCTTGAGGAAATCTGCGCCAATATCATCAATGTGTTGCTGAAAACAGGTGCGATCAAGCAAGACCCAACGAATGGACAGCCGAATCTGCTGTTCTACGATGGAATCGTAAGGAGACTGTTCGATACTAGCTGGCATCCTGGCTTCGGGCAAGAGGGTGTGCGTTCGGAAGTCAGCCTCAATGCCCTGACGGATGAGGAGTGGGAGAGTCTAAAACCAGTCGGCACGCTTCAGGTACCACGACTGGTTTTCGCTAGAGGCACTTCTAGATTGACTGGGCTGAGTGAGCAGACGTTGGATTCTCTTGTGGAGAAGCTCAAGACATGGCCTCAGTATTATCTGGTAGTTCTAGGCAATTGTTCCAAGGAAGGGGACGTAGCGGCAAACCAAAAGCTGGCAGAGGATCGAGCCAAGACGGCTGTTGACTACCTTGTTAGCAAGGGTGTAAACCGTAACCGGATACGAGCCAAAACCTCTGAGCCGAACGGATTTACGACTGTTGCTTTTGTCCTCGGCGAGTTGCCATACTAAGCCGTGGAGATGCAAATGGATGATTTGCGAAAGAAGATAGTTCTTGATCTGTGCGTGACGCCGGGCACAGTTATTCCGACAGCGATTGGAGTAAGCTTGTTATTGCTATCGGTGGTGCTTGGCGGCTCCGCTGCTTTTGTTGGATTCTTGTCTTGCCTTGTCGGATTTGGGGCTTTGTTAACCAATTGGGTTTTCAATCTGGAGAGAGTAAGCAAGAACGCAGTGAAAGAGTGGAATAGAATACAACAGGCGAAAAAAGATCGAGAACTAGATCGCCTCGACAAAAATCTTCAGGACACACGGGAAACGAAGGACGAAGTGGCTCTTCGCAATTTGAGAGCCCTCTATCGTTCATTTTGCCAAGACTTTCAGGACGGCAAAATAGCGAAGACCGTGCCTCCGGTTATGCTGGGGCAGATTGACGAGATTTTTGAAAGTTGTATTCATCAACTCAGCCGTTCCTACGAGGTATGGTTACAGGCGGGAATGGTTCAAGGGGATCTAAAGAAGGGTTTATTGAGCCAGCGTCGTCAAATGCTGGATGATGTTGAAGAGACCGTAACAATGCTCGCTGAAGCCATCAATGAGGTGCGTGCTTTGCGGTTGAAAACAAAGAGATCCGAACTTCAACGGTTGCAGAAGAAGCTAGCTTCCCAGCTTTCGGTGGCAAAAGCTGTGGAAGAACGGGTCGCCGAATTGGAAGGTCTAGGCGAACCTCCAGAGGAAAAATACGCCGAATATTTACAGGAATAGTGGCCTTACGAATTTCCTAAAGACTTGTTACAATCACACAACCACTTTTGGAGAGGAGTTCAATTATGTTTCGTTACCTTCGAGCCCTGTGGTATGCGATCACTGGGCGATTCTCTGCTGCCGCCGAAGCATTGCAGAGCAACAAGTACGTCATGTCTGCTACCTACGACAAAGCCATCGAGAAGGGGGCAGACCGGTTCAACACGGTAAAGAATGCTGTTGCCGAGTTGATGAGTATTGAGCAATCCCGAGTTCAAGAAATCAAGGAACTCGGAGTTCGTGCTGAGAAGCAGGCCAAGATCAAGTCTGGTGCCCAAGTGGCCATGCAACGGCGGATCAACGACCTGAAAACTCAAGGCAAGGGCAAGGAGGAAATCCAAGTAGACCCAGAGTTCATCAAACACTCTTCGGCCTTCAAAGACGCATCTTCTACTCTCGCTGAAATCGAAGCTCGGATCGAGGAGAAAGAAAAGGATCTTGAGACTCGAAAGGGTCAGATCGCCAAATTCAAGGCTGAGTTGCAGGAAATGCAGCGAGGCCAACAGAAGCTTCGAGAAGAGAAATCTGAGGCTCTTGCTGATGTGGCAGTGGCCCAGCAAATGGAGAGCGTTAACGCTGTTTTGGCTGGAATCTCTGAGGACACAACCGACCGGGATTTGAATGACGCACGTGAAGCTCGCAAAAAGGCCAAAGCCAAAGCGGAGATCACTGCCGATCTAGCAGGGAACGACGCCAGGGTTGCCGAGAGCGAGTACCTCAATCTGTCCGCCTCAAGCGAAGCTGACAGAGAACTCGACGCCTTGCTTGACTGGGGCGAAGAGGATAAGGGCAGCATGGAAGACGCCAAGCTGCCTGAGTAACCTATTTTCACCACTGGTTCTGTAGGAGAACAAAGAACATGAGACGAATTGCAACTTTTGTATTGTTGGCTGCCATTGCCGGGTGTGGCGCTCCTGGTGGCGGCGAGAAGGCCCCGGAGGTTCCGGAAGCCGCCGAAGGTCAGGTGTTGCCGGTGTTCACGCTGGCGACTTCCGAGTATCCATCCTGGTCCACATTCGTTGTGGCTGGCAACGCCGGGATCGTCAACCCGGTGGCTGGTGGAGACTACGGCCCGCTTGAAGAGAAGTGGGGGGTGGATGTGGTGATCGAAGCAAAAGATTACGACGCCTGCCTAACGCTTATCGCCAACGGTGCGGTTGATGCGGCGTGTATCACCAACATCGATTCACTCAATTCAGCCATGGGTAGGGCTTGTACAGCTATTTGCCCCACAAGCACTTCGGCTGGTGCCGACAAGGTGATTTCGGTAACAGCGAAGAAGGCAGAGGATCTCAAAGGCACAAAAGTCTACGGATTGGCCAAGTCGGTGTCTGAGGTGACTTTTGTCAGAGGACTCGAAAAGCAAGGTCTAAATCCGGCTGAATTTGAGTTTGTCAATCTCGATCCAGCCCCAGCCTCGACAGCGATTCAGACCGGCTCCAACGACGTGAAAGCTATCTGTGTATGGAACCCGTTTGCTTTGCAAACACTCCGCACTGCCAAGGATTCCACAGACGTATTCAACTCATCGCTAATCGAGGGCGAAATTGTTGATCAGGTCGTCATGGGTAATGACAGTCTGGCAAAAGAAAGCGGCGAAGGCTTCGCCGCTTGTCTGTGTGACATCTTTTACACGGTCTGCGATAATCTATGGTCGTCGGATCAATCGGTTCAAGATGCCACCAGAACGGCATTGAAAGAGGATTTTGCTCCGGATTTGTCTCTGGAAGATATGAAGATCATTCTATCCGAAACGAAGTTCTACAGAACTTCAAAGGATGGAACTGACCTTTATAAATCTGATGATTTCAAGAAGACAATGGACACGGTTGTTGCAACCTGTCAGGCAATTGGAATCTTGGAAGAAGGCAAACAACCAACTGTTGGATACGACGATCCAATCGCTCAACTGAATTTCACTGCCAAGTACATGGAGAAGGCTGTTTCTAAGTAAGCAGTTCTCTTGCGGGTGCGGCCTGCTCGCAACGAAGACGAGCAGGCCGCAGTTTTTCTAGCAGAAAGGGCAGACTCATAACAGAACAATGATAGTCGGCAGGAGGCGGATACTCCGAAGCGTCGTACACTTCTGCTACCCGAGAAAACAGTCGCATTAACGATTTAGGGCAGTGTAGTGCGACCTCGATGCCCTTGTTTTTGACGAGTTCAACGTACCGCACAAACTGAATCCAATCGCCATGTCCTTGTTCTCCATGAATCAGCAGGCGTTTGCCGGTAATTGGCGAGCCGTCCCAGCGAGGCATGGGATAACTGTTATGTAAATCAGCGATATCGTCAAAGTAATGAGCACGCCACTCGTACTCCTTGAAAAAATCCTTCCAGCGACCCTCTAAGGCATATGCAAGCAATAATTCGTAGTGCGCTGCTGTGAAATCGGGGTCGATTGCGAGAGCTTTCTTAAAGTAGCCAACAGCCGTGCTGACGGATTTTGATTCAACGTACAGTTTACCGCAGTTTGTGAAGTTTTGAGCAGTGGGCGACCGGTCAACTGCTCGCAGCATATACATGATAGCCGAATCCAGCTTTCTCAAGGAACGATAAGCCAAAGCTATTTGCACATGTGTTTCGGAATCCCGTGGATCAAGCTGAATGGCACGAAGAAACAGAACAATAGCTTCGTTGTGTTTACCGAGCATTCGCTTCGCAAGTCCCAAGACACGCAGGCCGAAGAGATCCTGGGATTGAGGAGAAATAACACCATCTAGCGTTCGCTCAACAACGTCAGGTTGTTCTTGCGCCAGATGGATCAAGTTCATAACCTAGTGTAGTAAGTTGTTGGAGTTTTACTATGGCAAGAATCAAGCGGCCAATCAGAAAACGTTCTAAAATAATTCTGGGAATAATCGGGGTTGTTGTGTTGGCGGCGTTTTATTCCTATTTGTCACATCAACAACATGTTAGAAACCCAGACGATACAACGCTGCCAAACCTCAAACAACTCGCCGAGGGCTTGCAACTGGTGGTGACGCCTCGTGAGAATTCTTTGGCGGCAGCCTTCGGACTGGAGGAAGAAAAGACCTCCTTCTTTGGCAGTATCAGAAAGACTTGGTTGTTCGAGGATGCTGTTGCTACTTACGGTCGTTTGTTCAAGGGATTGATGTGGGGTTGCGGCTTATCGATATTCTTCGGTGTCCTGATGGGTTGTTTCGAAAGCATTGCCGCTATTCTTGCGCCGCCACTATCCTATCTGGCTAAAGTCCCTGGCACAGCCATGCTGGCTGTGTTCTTTGTGATCGTTGGCACGGGAGAATCGATGTTTGTGGCCATGATTGGCTTTGGCGTTCTTCCGACTCTTACTCAGTCGATATATATTTCTGCCAGAGATGATATCCACGAAGAGGAGATCGATAAGGCTTATACGTTGGGGGCCAGTAATCTAGAGGTTATTTGGAACGTCGTTTTCCGCCATATCTTGCCGAAGATTTTGGATGCGGTTCGACTTCAGATCGGCCCAGCCATGGTTTTTCTGATTGCCGCTGAAATGCTCGTGGGACAGGTAGGAATGGGATACCAAATTCGGATGCAACAACGTCTGTTGCACATGAATATCGTTTACAACTACTTGCTCATTTTAGGCATCACCGGTTTGCTCATGGATCGGGGGATGATCGTTTTGCGTGAGTGGTTGTGTCCATGGTATGGGAGGTCGTAATGGGCATTGACAGGCTCACAGCTTTGAGTATCGCCAACAACGCAGAGGTGATGGAGGTGATCACCTATGGACCATACGCTGGCGATGAGCCTCCCAACGTTGTGGGCAAGTTTGGTGCAGCTATTTGCTGGAAAGAACACCCACATCCTCGGTATGCCTCTGTTGAGTGCGGCCTGTGTGCATGATTCGGCAGAGCAAGCCAAGGAAACCATGGAAAAACTCATCGAGCAATTGAAGGCAGATTTTGCATGAAAAATCAAATGATTCTCAACGTAACGGGTGTGTCTCAATGGTTTGGCGACAATCGTGTTTTGCACGATGTGGACCTCAAGATATCTCCCGGCCAATTTGTCGCCATGGTAGGGGCGAGTGGCTGCGGCAAGTCCACTCTTGCG
>LSQX01042846.1_pt1 | contig 10776 bp, 10 predicted proteins | sample 654561 | NCBI WGS metagenome assembly LSQX01 (sample SAMN04489861, study PRJNA283612) | anaerobic digester metagenome | isolation source: 4 biogas reactors fed with cattle manure at either 37C or 55C with and... | place: Denmark: Kongens Lyngby | collected 2014 | reverse complement strand
CAGAGACCAGCTACTACTATCACTCACGAAGAGTGAGTTGTTACGCTATTTATGGTCATCAGACGACACAGTCGAGAGATGCAACACGCCAAATATTGCTGTGATTCGTTATTTTGCCGTCGCAGGCTCGCAAATCACTCGGAACCCGACAAATTCTCCGTCGGAAAGCCACCATTTGCTTTTCGGGTCCTGCGGGTCATTTGCCTGCCACGCATCGGTCTGATATTTTCGTGTAGACGGCTTGACCTTAGCGGGCAGGTCCATAAACGATCCCCCGCACACTACCGGCTTGCCCTTGAGATCGACGCACCATTCCGCCACGTTGCCCAGCATATCGTAAACACCCCATGCGTTAGGCTGCTTTGATGCAACTGCGGAAGTTTTTTCGGCAAAGGTGACGGCAGTGGCTTTGATCTGATCAGCGGTCGGCTCTGCGACTGACGCCCGGCACGCATATTCCCACTCCGCTTCGGTGGGCAGTCGAAATTTGCGCCCCGTCTTTTCTGAGAGCCATTTGCAATAGGATACCGCGCCGTGATATGTCACGTTGATAGCCGGATAGCCTTTATGTCCGAACCCGCGATCAATCGCACCATAGGGATTGCTCGGAGCCGAGGTTGCATCCTTATCGACCAGCTTTGCGCCTTCGTGAGCGCCGAGTCGGTAGGCGTCGTAAGCATCCCAGGTAGTTTCTGTGCCGGCGATATCAAATGCGCCGACTTTTATCTTTTTGGTCGCGCCTTCCTTGTCCGGGTCCGGCATCGTGATCTCACCGGCAGGGATGGAAATCATATCGATTTTAACCAGTGTTCCGGGAATTTCCAGGGTGGAAACCTTGCAGGCGCCTGCAGAATCGGCATATACGCCAAACGCAGACAACGCCATCGCCACAACAAAACCCATCAAGCATTTTGTCTTCATTTAATATCCTTTCATAAAACAGCGCGCACGCAACGCAGCTAGGGAAGCTCAAGCGCGCAGGCTCCCCGGCTGAATGTAATTACTCTCCGCTGTTCTTCTATAGACGCAAGCGCGGCGTCGAGAATCCCCAATCGCTCCTCTGCGGAGTCGAATTCGATGGTCCCCGGCTCGTTAAATCGCCGCTCGTCCTCCAATACCTGCCTGTAAAATTCGAAATATTCCGGCTTGTTGTAGTATTCTCTATCGAGATACTCGCACATCGCAGCCGATTCGCTCTCTCGCACCAGCAGCGACACGCATCCGCCCTTGCCCGCGCCGGTCAGCTTGCCGCCGAGATAGCCGGGCCCGCGCCGGGCTATGGTCAGCAGCAAATCGAGTTGGGGATTGGATACGCGGAAGTCGATGGCGAGAATATCCTGAAGCTCATCGACCATCAGACCCACCTTTACCCTGTACTCATCCATCTCCGCACAGTCCGGGCCCAGCTCTCCACAGGCAACTCTGTTGTCGGCTTCGAGGAATATCCGCTCAAGCTCGCTGCCGATGATATTCTCCTTGTGGAAAAACCTGGCCGTGGTGCGGATATGATAGCCGCCGATATGGCGTCGCGGAGTCGTGTAAATGCGCTTTATTGTCGACCGCTCTTTTCCGAAGATCGCTGCCGCCTCATCGGGAGTGATCTTCACCGGCAGCAGAAGAAGAAATTCTCGAATGGCATCGTCGGGAATGCCAAGAATATCCCTGTGCAGACTGCCGAATTTGCAGTAGTTGGCCTCGATTTTCTCCCAATATTCCGGGGTAGACTCGAGCAGCGGCACGGCTCCGCCAACCGTAAAACCGAACTTATCCTTAATAAGCCTGCCCAGCCAACCCATCTCGGAACCTGCTCCGCCCCTCTGAGCCTGCCTAACTTCCTTTATAATGAGCTTCGCAAGCTCGTCCCCCATCTGCATCCAGCCCTTGCGCATGTTGAAACTCTGGTTGCCGCCCAGCGTTTTGTTCACTTCCCAAAGGGAGTTTGCAAGAACGACGTGGATGCCCTTCAGAAACGGCAGCGGCGTGGAGTCGAGGTCTGGCTTTGAGTGCCGATTGTAGACCACGCTGTTAACCGGATTGCGCAAAATCGTCGTCTGGTCGTTTGCGCCGCCGTGCGTGCCGACATACCACTCCGCCTCGCCAAGCATTTTGCATATCTGCCGTATGCTAGCCTCCGGCAATTTGTCCCTGTTGCACAGATACATCGACAGATAAGATAGAACAACGATTGCGGACGATGAACTGGTTCCCGCCCGAAATGGAGCAGTGGCCGCTCCGAATGTTATATTCGCGCCGCGAAGTTCGAGATTGGGATTATCCCAAAGCGTGCGCATATACGGGCTGAGCACAAAGTTGAGCCAGTTGCCCTGAGGTCTGCCGTGGTGCGGATAGACCAGCGAGCGATTATCCCAGTTATCCGCCAGATCTTTGGCGTGTTGATCCCAAGGAGCCTGCGCAAATGCATTGAACTGCTCAGTTATGGATATTTCTGTTGCCGGGAATAGCGGATTGACGTTGCGCACGCTTAATATATCATCGTCACGAGGGGAGATGGCAGCGGGTATGTCGCCGTCGATTGTCGTCGACATGTGATCCCCTGCGCACATATCCAGATATTCCAGAAACGCGTTCAGCCGACCCGGGGCTCTAACAAGAAACGAAGGGCTGTCCCCAACCGTTTGAGCGTGCAGCCGCGCCGTATCCGCCAGCCTCTTTCGCTGCTTGGCCAGATAATCCGAGTCCTGATTGGCATATATCTGCTCGCCGAGATATCCATCCACCTCCGCAGAACCGGACTCTAGCTTCTCTGCGATTTCGACCGGCGGCAAGGGCTTGACGTTCAACCTGAAAATATCGCTCATCTACTGATATCCACCTCTTTTTTAACTCACAAAAGATTATCACAAAACAAGGCTGCGGTCTATGGGGTTTAGAGGTTAGAAGTTGGAGGTTAGAGGTTAGGGTTTAGAGGTTAGAGGTTGGAGGTTAGAAAAGCAGATTTCTCGCTGCGCTCGAAATGACATGGTTTGCGTGGATGGGACAGACAGCCGGCCACTTCGTCAAGTAAATTGTCATTCCGAGGCGAATGCCGAGGAATCTGCTTTTTTCCTTCCCATTTCTGTGTTTCGCTTCTTTCGGACTTTCGCGATTCCCGTAAAGACGGTATCTCGCTGCGCTCGAAACGACACAGTTTGTGTGGCCGCCATCAGGCGAACGTCGGCTGGTGTCAGTCGCTTTTGAACGTCTCCGCAACCTCTTTTAACTGAGCTATTATCTTGATCTTCTGCGGACATTTCGGCTCACATTCGCCGCATTCCACGCACTCGGCGGCCTGTTTGCCCCGTTCGGGGTGCGCCGGTTTGCTCAGGCGATTATAGCGTCGTTGCGCGTAATCCAGCAACCCGTAAATCCTGTGCGAGTTCATAATATGGAAATTGACGGGTATATTGACGCCGTGCGGACAGGGCATGCAATATCCGCAGCCGGTGCAATACAGGTCAGCCAGACGCTTGTTTTCGTCCATCGACATCTCGATGGCAACCTTTTCTTCATCTGAAAGCGGATCCACGCGGGATGCAGTTGCGCAGTTTTCCTCCACCTCGCCCACCGATCTCATCCCCGAAATAGCGCAGGTGACGTTCGGGTTAGCCAGCACGAACCGCAAAGCGACCTCGGCAGAACTGGCGACAGGGCCATCTATGAGCTTCTGGATTGTCTCTGAAGGAGCAGCGAGCCTGCCGCCGCCGACAGGCCCCATTATTATGACTCCCATTCCGGATTCGTGAGCGTGCGCGATGACCTCTGCATTGGCTCGATCCAGCAAGTTATATTGAATAGTCAGGCCTTCGAATTCGCCGGAATCGATCAGCTTCATATTGTTTTCTACCGATTCATGGGTGCTGAAACAGCAATGCTTGATCAGACCCTCGTCCTTCGCCTTGCGAACCGCGTCCATCCCTCCGCCTTTTTTGAACTCCTCATAGGCAGGGTATTTGATGTCGTGAATGACCTGATAGAAGTCGATATAATCGGTATCCAGCAACTCAAGGGAAGTATTGAGCCTTTTCCACCATCCCTCGGCAGTCGTATCCTCGAGGTTGTTCTTCGTCGACACATAGACTTTATCGCGCCATCCCTTCAGCGCAAGGCCGCATTTTCTTTCGCTGTCCGGATAGATTCTTGCGGTGTCGAGGTAGTTGACTCCGAGTTCAAATGAACGCTGTATCGTCGCTATGGCGTCCTCATCGGATTCCGGGAGCCTCATTGCCCCGAAACCCAACGCCGACAGCTTGATTCCTGTTTTGCCGAAAATCCTGTATTGCACTTGCTGCTCCCGTGTAATTCCGCCTTGCTCAGGCGATCTCTTTAAGCATATCTCTCACCGCATCGACGATAACCTTTTCCGACCCAGGCCCGATCATCTTGACGCCATAATATTTTATTGCGCTATCAACCTCGTAGCCGCCTTCGTTGTGCGCCTCCGCGGTGGGGATATATCCTATGTTACCATTTGCATAGGCCGCCGGTATCACATTGGCGTCAGTCATTTCTCTGAACCAAATGCCATATTCGCAGAACGCCTCGCCCGGCAGGGTAACAAAAATCACATCTCCGAGCGAAACCGCCTGCAAGCCGACTCTAACTCCCTCAGGTCCGCCTCCGGATTTAACCATCTCCAGCGCATCCTGCGCCCATTCCCTAAGGGACCTATGCGCTTTTTGCATTATCGCATTGCCTTCCGCTTTGGCCTTTTCGAATTCGTCCTTACGAAAAGCGATCTCCTGTTCGAGGGCGTCGGCATCCGGCAGGGGATTATATGGCAGGTCGACATATCTCCAGGCGACCTTGATTTTCGGGTTGGCCAGCGACTGTGCTTTCGGAAGTTGCTCAAGCAGAGGTTCGGCGACGGACAGCCCTGCGCGCTCGACTTCTGCAAACGTGCCGCGCCATCGCGGATTGATGTTGCCGCAGCAGCCCTGCAAAAACATCGACACTCCAACCGACCCGCTGGATTCCAGTTTATCCCTCGCAGCCCCGATCCAGTCCGCGCTGATCTCCAGGTTATTTGAATCCATAACTACGCCGTGGCAGGCATAGTTATAAATCAAAACGGGTTCGCGGCCAGCCATCTCGACCAAAAGCGCGCTGACCTGCGGGTCGGTTATTACTCCCGACGTCGGACTTTGCTGCACTTTTCCGTCAATGACCCATTCTCTGCGGTTCCAGGCAAGTTCGGATTCCGATTTCGCATATAACAGTTTCGCATCGACAAGCTCCTCGCAGGCCGCCTTTACCGTGTCAACAACCATTTGCCAGAGATGCTTGACATAAGACTCGTCTTTTTCTCCGCATCCGCGCAGCGTGCCGATTGCAGGGCCGGCGTGGGTGTGGGTGGAGACGATCATTAAATTGCCCGGATCGATGCCGGTCGCGGCAGATATGGCTGCGCGCAACTCGGCGTCCTGCTCCATATCCGTGCCCAAAATGTCGATCGATACGATGGCAATGCGGGTGTCGCCGTCGTCGAGCGCCAGCGCAGTCGCGAAGAGGTCGTCGTGCTTTTTATTCGACGGACCGGGTCTTCCGAGATAGCCGGTCAGTTCGACCCCGATCGGCGGTGTAATGTTGTGTTTTGCTATGCCTGCCTTCATAATTACCTACCTGCCTTTTTACTCTTCGATTTTTTCAACCAGCACCTTTGTTCCGCTGGCAACTTTCTTGAATTGCGTTGAGTCTCCCTCGATTTTGCCGAACACTTCGACCGCGCTCGCCGGTCGGATTTCATCTCCGCGGCTCATCGGAGTCGGGCCGAAGAATATGCAAAAGCAGCTTCCCTCCAGCCAATAAGCCAGATCTCCGATTTCCACGGTTTGTTGGGGGTTTTCGACCCCGCAGGCAACCGGGATTCCGAAGTATATTTCATCTCCCCATGTGCTGGCTCGAGCCTTAATCGGAAGCGCGTTCCAGATCGCCTTCGCGCAACTGCTGTTGTTGAGTTGTGCGGTCAGGCTGACGTTTCCGGCGGTGATTGCAATTCTTTTGGCCACGGCTTGCCTCCTGATATGAGCTTATTATGGCCTTCGTTATATAGTGAGCTATGTCCTGCATAAAGTGCGGCGGGGTTAATTTGATGAAATGTTATCGCCGCTCTCGACAGCGAAAAAGTTCACGCTGCCCGTAAGCTGCTGCTCCGCCTGACGACGAATGGATTCCTCTTCTTCTGCAAGCTCGGTGATGCGGCGATCCTGCTTTTCGGCCTCGGTGGCGTCGATCATAGCACGGGATTCCGCGCATCTCCCGCATTCCGGCCTTTCGCAAAGAAGAGCGGCCGGGTCTGATTGCAGCATTTCAAATGCGACTTCGATGAGAGTGCGCGCGTCCATCAGCCTCGCTATGCAGTCCCCTATCATCAGCTCTCTGACCGCGTTTCGCTCATCCAAAAGCTCGTCGACCGCATCGAATCCCCTGCTGCATCCCGGCATGCGTATCCATTTGCGGATCACCTTGCCATTGTCGAGCTTAATGGCCACGTGCCTCTGTCTTTCCAGATACGGAACCCGCGCCAGCTCTTCGGCAACGTGAATTGAGGAATTGGAGAGGTTGTTCACTCCCAGTTGAAGTATTTTCGCTCCCACCCTGGCGGCTTTGTGCAGAGCGGATTCCCGCGCAAACGGATCGACTTTGTCGTGATTTTCGGTGATAACCTCAGCGAGCCTGCCGATTGCGGCGACTGAGTGCGTGGGATGGCTGCTGCGAACGGCGCTCGGGCGCAGGCGAACGGTCTCCGTGATTTTGCCGACAACCGATGGAGTGGCGGCCTTATCGAAGAGACCGGGATCGTAGTTAAACGTCGGGACAATGAGCGTGCCCTCAGCTCCGATAGTCTCCAAAAGAGCGTCAACGACGCAATCCGCGCCACCTTCAACCTCGCCGAAACTGCTAAGCGAGGAGTGGACTATCACCGTATCCCCCTCGCTCAATCCCAACTCGCGCAACCCATCAATTATCTGCTGCTTTGTCACCATTTGCGCAACCTCAGTTGTATCGCGGCATGTTCATGAAAGAAAGAGAGGCAGCATCGCTTACCTCTCCGGTGTAAATCTGATATACTAATGGCAACCGAGCTTATTCGGAAGCCTTGACATTGGCGCGCTTCATAAGCCTGGACTTGCGTCGGGCAGCGGCGTTGGGATGGATGATCCCTCGCTTTGCAGCCTTGTCGACTATGCTGATAGTCTCAGTGAGCAGCGCGACTGCCTGCTCGGACTGCTCGTCCTGAGCGGCTTTGGTCTTTTTGACGAACGTCTTGATTTTGGACCTTGTATCCAGGTTTCGCAGCCTGCGCTCGCGAGACTTCTTAACGTCTTTTACTACCGATTTAATATTTGGCAACTAGGTCTCACCCCCTGTCCTTGCCGACGGGTTTATATGTTGATAACCCTGCCAGTATATCAGTTTCGTTTGAGAAATGCAATAGCAATAGCTCGATTTTGATTCGACAGATGATTTGGAAGCAGCAGCCGAGGCCGACTCCTGCGAAAACAGATAAAGATGAAATGAGTTTTTGGCAATTGCTCGCAACTTCTGAACTATAATATGCAATAGCATATAGATGTGTTGGGTATAGCTGTAGTTGGAATTGTATAATTGAGGAGGAAGCTAATATGACAAGGCAAGTGACCGTATATTCCACCCCGACCTGCCCGTATTGCCACCGGGCCAAGGATTTTCTCAAAGAAAAGGGAGTCGATTTCACCGATCTCGATGTAGCCGCCGACATCGAAGCGCGCAACACAATGGTGCAGAAGTCCGGGCAGCTCGGAGTTCCGGTTATCGAGGTCGACGGGCAGATAGTCATTGGGTTCAATCGCGCCAAACTCGAGGAGATATTGGACTGAAATCAACCCTTTGGCGAGGTGAAGTATGGCTGATAAGACGAATTATGATCTGGTAATAATCGGCGGCGGGCCGGCGGCGATGACCGCTGTAGTATATGCGGCGCGCAAACAGGTCGATATGCTGGTTATCTCCGATGACATTGGCGGGCAGACAATGTGGAGTTCGGGAGTGGAAAACTATTTGGGTTTTCCGTTCATCACCGGCGCAGAGTTGGTGCAGAAGTTCGAAGACCACGTCAGGACTTTCAATGTTCCGCAGGAATACACCCGGGCGACCAGACTGGCCAGATCCGGGGATGTTTTCAACATCGACACCCAGGACGGCCGCCAGTTTACCTCCCGCGCCGTTATCATCGCGACCGGTAAATCGCCAAAGATGCTCAATGTGGCGGGGGAAAAAGAGTTTCTTGGGCGCGGAGTCACATACTGCGCCACCTGCGATGGCCCTGTGTTTGCCGGTCAAAACGTGGCGGTGGTAGGCGGCGGCAACTCCGGCCTGGATGCGGTGGTTCAAATGATGAAGATATGTCCCAGGGTATATCTCATAGAACGATCGCAGTCGCCACGAGCCGATGCCATTATGATCCAGAAGGCAAAAGCTGACCCAAACGTGGAGATACTCACCAATACGACGGTCAAAGAGATAGTGGGCGGCAACTTTGTCGAAGGGCTGGTAATTGACAGCGTGGACGGAGGCAACCTCAGGAAACTGGATGTGAGCGCGGTCTTCGTGGAAATCGGCCTCAGCCCGAATACCGATTTTTTGAACGGGATAGTGCGACTGAACCAAAACAAGGAGATTCCTGTTGATTGCGCTGCGCGAACCGGCATTCCGGGATTATTTGCGGCAGGTGACGTGACGGATGTGCCGGAAAAACAGATTATCATCGCTGCAGGGGACGGGGCCAAGGCCGCACTGGGAGCGTATGCATATCTGGTGAGACTGCCCGTCGGGGAAACCTGGGGCTAGATGATCCTGTGACAACGAATCCGCGCTCGGCATACATACACATTCCTTTTTGCGCCTCAAAGTGCTGGTATTGTGATTTTAACTCATACTGCGGCCTCGAATCGCTTTTTGATGCGTATGTCAGTGCGCTGACAAAGGAAATTCACAGCGCGCAGCGTTCGTTGACGAATGAACTTCAGAGCGTCTACTTTGGAGGCGGCACGCCGACGGTCCTGCCAACCCGCGACTTATGCAGTATTCTCAAAGAGCTTAAAGAGGTGATCGGCGTATCAGATGATGCGGAAATCACAGTGGAGGCAAACCCGGGAACCGTCGATTTCGCTTCACTTGGCGAGCTACGCAAAGCCGGATTTAACAGGCTCAGCCTCGGGGTTCAATCCCTCGATGACAGCTTTCTGCGCTCAATTGGGCGAACGCACACACGCGATCAGGCGTTAAATGCTTATAAAACAGCGCGTCAAGTCGGGTTTGCGAACGTCAGCGTCGACCTTATTTTCGCCCTTCCCGGCCAGAACCCGACAGATTGGACACGCGCTCTGGATGGCTTTTTGCAGCTTGATCCTGCCGCTGAACACGTCTCATTGTATGAACTTTCCATCGAGGAGGGGACGCGTTTTGCCCAGATGAATGCGCAAGGCGTGATTGCGCCCGTCGATGAAGATATGCGCTTGGAGATGTATGAATCGGCAATCGCGCGGCTTGCTGAGGCGGGCTACGAGCATTATGAGGTCTCCAATTTCGCGCTGCCGGGGTATCGATCCCGCCATAACACGACCTATTGGCTCAACGAATCGTACTATGGCTTCGGGGCGGGAGCTACGAGCTATTTGGAGCGCAAACGATCCCGCCGCATCTCGAATCCGAGCAAATACATAGACGCAATCAACGCGGGTTCAGATGCAATTGAGTTCTCAGAAAGACTTCAGGGCCGCGCGATGCTTGGCGAAACGATTATACAGGGACTGAGAATGCTCGAAGGAGTCGACCTGTCGCGTTTGCAAGCGCAGACAGGCTTACACCCTATGAGCGAGTTCTCCACACAGGTCGAATCTCTGAAACGACGCGGCCTGATTGAGCTTGTCGGGGACCGTCTGCGCACCACTCACGCCGGATTGCTGCTGCTTAACGATGTTTCCGGCGAGTTCGTGACAGTCCCCTGAGATTCGTCATTTTTTATGCTGCAAAAACCAATCCCCCAGGCCTTCGTTGCGGTAGGCATTGTCCCAACTATTGTGACCGACTCCGGGATATATGGTCAGTTTGCAGTTTCCGCCGGCGGCTGATATCCACTTTTCCATCTCACGGCTGCGCTCGACATCGACCGCCTGATCCTGGTCGCCGTGAAAAGTCCAGATGGGCAATTTAACAACCTTTTCGGCTATCTGCTTGTCCGCCCATCCGCATACCGGCGCAATTGCCGCGAAGAGGTCAGGATTTCGCGCCGCGATCGCCCAAGTTCCGTGGCCGCCCTGCGACAGCCCGGTCAGGTATAGACGGGATTTATCGATATTGTAGTCCTTTTGAGCCTGCCGATATATAGCCATAACCATCGGCTCCTCGTCCTCCCACAGCGATTCAGAATCCTGCTTTTGCGGGAACAGGACGAGAAACGGCCATTTGCCGGAGTCGAGCATTATTGCGTTGCCGAAGTGGAAACACTGCTTCAGCCCGTCCGTGCCGCATTCCCCTTTGCCGTTGAGGAAAATGATCGTCGGCATGGGTTTTGAAGGGTTGTAAAGCCGCGGCACGTAGACCACATAATTCAGGGCCTTGCCATCGACTTTGATGGTCTTCATAACAAACCCTCGCGCGGTGTCATTATCTATTGCAGATGCAGGGCAGGCGATGATAAAGATCAGCACGAATGCCAGGATAGGGATTATAGCGGGACTCATGGACATCTCCTTCAAATTATTATTGGAGTAGTAACAGCTCACGAATGATGCATAA
>LSQX01003327.1_pt1 | contig 10776 bp, 9 predicted proteins | sample 654561 | NCBI WGS metagenome assembly LSQX01 (sample SAMN04489861, study PRJNA283612) | anaerobic digester metagenome | isolation source: 4 biogas reactors fed with cattle manure at either 37C or 55C with and... | place: Denmark: Kongens Lyngby | collected 2014 | reverse complement strand
GCGAAGGTTCTTGGGAAAAGAATCTATCCAAGGATGTATCTCCTTTTTGAAAAATTCCTTTTCAAAATCCTCACTCATTTTTACGGCCATTATTAGACCTACCTTGGCTTTATTGGCTACACGGACAGCAAGATCAAGTCCTTTTTCCCAGTTTGATCTACCCACGAAAAGAAAGTAGTCCTCTTTATCACGGCTCCAAGGTGTATTTTTAACATCTATAGAATTATGCACTGTCCCGATAAAATTAATATTTTTATTTATATCTAGGTAGAGTTGTTTTTGTCGGTCGGATATGGCTACAAAATAATTGTTGCCTTGTTCTGTAAGTTCTACGCAACGTTTAACTGATTTTTCAGTGGCTGGTCCGTGAAGAGTATGAAGCTTTGGGATATGAATTTCATTACGAGAGAGCATGTGGTCATGGATTACATCCACTTTTTCATATGCCGAAAGAGCATATGCGAACTTTGAGGCAAGAATACTGACTAGTCCCTTTTCGCGCAGTGTTGAATCGAGTCCAAAGTAAATATCTTCATCAATATAGGGTACCAGTCGGCAAGAAACATTAGAATCTTTTGGGGCAAAAAGTATTACCTCGTGGCCAAGTTTTGTAATTCCCTCAACAATTTCATAAGCAACCATTTCAATACCTCCATACATAGGTGGGGGAATTGGAATGTAAGGGGGAGTAATAACTGATATTTTCATGATTCTTGCTCCTCTGCTATTTGATAAATAAGCCAATATCTCCACAATATTATCATATATCTAAGAGAATGACAATAAAATTTTCTATAAATAAAGCCTTAAAATTAGGTGTAAAGAGGATTTTGGAAAAGTCGCTATAGGGTGTTTTTTATAGTTTAGTTGTAGAGACCTTGCTTGTTGTTAATTGTGGAGGCTCTAATGGGTGGGGGGCTTGTATATAAAGCATAAAAAAAATCACTGGCGGCAAACCTAAAGAAGATTTGACCGCCAGTGACAGTGACGTAGTTAGACTACTTTTTTAAGATTGCATCTTCAATCTTTTCTTTTGAGATGGGTTTTGTGCAGAAATACCAATCCTGGCATGTTATCTCCGGATCTTCTTTTCCTGATACCCTATCTTTTACTGCTCCACAAGTGCCTGGTGGAGGAACGATAACATCATCACCAGGGTGCCAGTCTGCAGGTGTTGCGACTTTAAATTTATCGGCTGTCTGCATAGCGATAAGGGCACGGTACATCTCATTGAAATTCCGGCCAAGACTCAGTGGATAGTAAATGATTGCACGGATGATTCCTTTGGGGTCTACATAGAAAACCGCCCGTACTGCCTTTGTACTATCTTCATTTGGCTGAACCATTCCATATTTGTTTGAAACATTCATGGAAATATCTTCAATCAAAGGAAATTTTATCTCCACATTTTTCAAGCCATTGAATTCAATTTTTTCCTCGAGAGCTCTCAACCAGGCTATGTGGCTGGTCAATCCATCAATTGATAGCCCAACTAATTTGCAATTCGCTTTATTGAATTTTTCTTCCAAACTTGCGAATGTAATAAACTCTGAACTACATACAGGAGTAAAATCCGCCGGATGGCTAAAGAGAATTACCCATTCTCCTTCATAATCGCTAGGAAAGTTGATTTCACCTTGGGTTGTTACTGCTGTGAACTCTGGGGCTCTGTCACCAATTTTTGGCATAGGTACAACTTCTTGTTTGCATTCTTCCATAATAACCTCCTTATGGTCATTGTTCCAAATCCTATTAGCAATAGTTATCACTATCATCTAATAGGTTATTTAATTAAATATTTTTGTCAAGTAGCAGTAATTGTTTGGTAATCTTTTGCAACAAAAGACTTTAGAAACAAAACATAGCTTAGGTTATTATATAATATAATAGGATTAAAAGAAATAACTTTGATTGTATTTGTCTTGTCTATCTTTTACTATAGTATTTTAAAAGAATTTTTCATTGATTTTAAATGCAAAGAGGAGAGAGAATTTGCGCAAAATACTCGTAAGAAAAAAAATAGTTGCAAAAAATGGATATTATATGAGGGTATGTTTAATATCCCTATGAAAGTTTCTATTCCTTATCTATCAGAAATTCCGGCGATTCCTCTTGGGGGTTTTGATGTAATAATTGTAACTGCGGATGCTTTTGTGGATCACCCGTCATTTGGTGCTGCCCTTATAGGAAGATATTTGGAGCATCTTGGCCTTACAGTTGGAATTATTTCACAGCCGGATATCAAACGAAAAGAAGATTTTGCTACTTTAGGTAGGCCTTCAATGTTTTTCGGCGTAACAGCAGGAAACTTAGATTCAATGGTGGCGCTCTACACATCACAGAGAAAAATCAGGAGTGACGACTCCTATAGTGAAGCTGGTCGTACTGGACGTCGCCCCTACCTGCCCACCATTAGTTATACAAACAAACTCAAAGAGGCCTTTCCAGGAGTAGGGGTTGTTTTGGGTGGGCTTGAGGCCAGCCTCAGGCGGGTCAGCCATTATGATTACTATCAAAACAAACTCAGAAAATCTATTCTGCTTGATTCTAAAGCCGATATGCTTGTTTACGGTGCCGGAGAAAATCCACTAAAAGAGATAGTGGATCGAATTTCAAAGGGAGAATCAATCAGAGATATTAGAGATGTTAGGGGCACGGCGGTGCCTGTCAAAGGCAGCGAACTTAAAGCTTTTGCAGCATCGGCTCTGGTTCTTCCATCTGATAATGAGATAAGAAAAGAAAAAAAGAATTTTTCCAAGATGACCGAGCTAATTTATTCTAATCTTAATCCTTACAATGCTTCTCCGCTTTTCCAGGAGGCTTCCGGTAGAGGTGTACTGATTAATCCGCCAGCTTTTCCAATGACAAGTGAAGAGTTGGACCTTGTTTATTCGCTACCTTATAGGCGCTTGAGTCATCCGGCCTATCAAGGGGGTGTTCCCGCACTGAAAGTGGTGGAGGCCTCTATAACTTCTCACAGGGGATGCTATGGAGCCTGTTCTTTTTGTTCTATCTCGCTTCATCAGGGAAAGTTTATTCAGTCTCGTTCGGAAAAATCTATCAGAGGAGAAGCCGAAAAATTAGCAGCATCTGGCAAAAAAACCATCACTGATGTTGGGGGGCCTAGTGCAAACATGTACGCTTCCTTCTGTTCAGATAGGAGTGCCATGAAAAATTGTCGGAGGCAAAGTTGTATTTTTCCGAATCAATGCCAACACCTTAAAGCTAGCCAGAAAGATTATTCTGAACTACTGAAAAATATCTTATCATTAAAAGGAATTAAAAATGTTTTTATCAATTCTGGTGTCAGGTATGATCTTGCTCTGCTGGAAGAATCTTTTATTAGGGATTTAGCCAGATGTTTTACTCCAGGCCAGCTGTCGGTTGCACCAGAGCATGTGGATGATAATATCCTTAAATTAATGGGAAAGCCTTTAATAAAAGTATATGATGATTTTTCTGCGAAATTTTATTCTTACTCCCAAAAAGCTGGGAAGAGTCAGCATCTGATGCCATACTTTATTGTGGGCCATCCAGGAGCCGATGATAAGTCTGAGAACAAGATAGCCACTTACTTTAGGGAGAATAAAATCAGGATGAGACAGATTCAGGAATTTTATCCCACACCAATGACTATCTCGACTTCAATCTATTATACAGGTCAGGTTCCTTTTACAGGAGAACTAGTTAAATCTGAAAAAAAACTATCAGTAATTAAAAAATGGAAAGGTAAAATTTTATGAATGAATGGAATCCCTCTGTCTCAGGGCTTCAAATAGAAGAAGAGTCGCTGATTGTGCTGCATTTAGAGAATCAGTGGTTCCTTTCATCCGAATTTGAATTGATGGAACATCCTTCCAGACTGAGGAAAGTCCAGAGTGTTCGTTTCCTATCAGAATGGCGGTCGGACCAGTAAAGTCAGCTTCGGTATAATTTGGACCATTGCCAGGTCGGGCAGCAAATACTTTTATTTGATTTTTTTTAAACCATTCTTTTGCCTCTTCAGAGCTTAAAACTGCCTGCTTTAATCTGAATATAGCTCCGCGGCTGTTTCTGATGATGTTGGGATTGTAAATATCTGTAATAGGGGATGCAGCGATATGAAGATTGGCACCTGCCGCTTCGGCAGAGCGGATTATAGCTCCGATATTTCCAGGCTTTTCAAGAGATTCAGAAAGAATTATTAAAGGGTTTTTGGTCAGTTGAAGCGAAGAGACTGAAAGGTCTGGTATGTGAGCTATTGCTGTATATCCGTCTTTTCTGTTTCCGTATGTTATTTTTTCGTTTACACTATTAGTTATAGGCTGAAGAGGGATATTTTGTTTTTTTGCCAGCTGATTGAGCGAAACATTAATTTTTTCTTCAGTAAAATAAATTTTTTTGATTTTTAAGGAACTCTCAAGGGCCTGCCTGAGTGGGAGAACTCCATCAATGAGAAATAATCCCTGTTTTCTTCTTTCTTTTTGTTTTCTTAGGCTGTAGAGAGTTTTTATCTCATGATTTCTTCTGCTACTAATAATAGGTTTCATGAAAATATTCTATCAGAAAACAGAATATTGACAATAGCCAAGGCAGAGAAAATGTTTTTTTATTATTTACATACATTGACAAAAAAGTTGATATCTAGTTAAATTATATTAGTTCTGTAGGAGGAGAAATCAATGACAGAAAAAAAGAAAACTACTAAAAGTGCACTAGCTGCAAAAAAGAAAGCAGCTGCATCAGCCAAGCCAGTAGCAAAAAAAAGTACTGCAAAAAAGAAAGCAGTAACTGCTGCTTCGGCAAAAAAGAAAGCACCGGTTAAGGCTGCGGCTAAAAAGAAAGCGCCAGCTAAAGCTACGGCTAAAAAGAAAACAACAGCCACGGCTGCTGCTAAAAAGAAGGTCACTAAGAAGGCTCCGGCAAAAAAAGTTTCCGTCACTAAAGAAGCCATTAAGGAAAGGGCATATTACAATTACTTGAAACGCGGAAAAGGCCCTGGGAGTCCAGAAGAGGATTGGTATAAGGCAGAAAAAGAGCTTAAAGGCTTAAAAAAATAGTATCCTCTCAAAGCACCTCGTAAGCACAAAAAGAACGACTGGGATAGTTGTAACCGGCTAGGTCTCGCAAGGCGGAACTTGATGACAGTATCTAGCAAGTCTAAAGGTTGCTATTCTAAAATCGGAGAAATACCCAAAACACATACTCTCTGAAAATTATCTATATTTGACAGAGAGACTCATTTAAAATACCATCAAAGGCTATTAAACACACAAGACATACATTAAAGGAGAAAAATAATGAATGCAGATGAACGAACAAAAGAACTATTGAGGGAACTGGCCGATAAGTACAAACTTGACATTTTAGAAGCCATCCTCACCGATGAAAACTCAAAACTAATAGAGAAAGATATATTTATATCTCTTAAAGGTATCTTAGAAGCAGTGGATGCTCCAGGAGATACTCTGGAAGAGCTGAAAAATGCTAAGAACCTTTATGGAGCCCCAGTATTTGCCGTAAATCCCCAGGAAGGTAGTTTTCTTATAAAGAATAAGCCTGATATAGAAAAAGCTATCGCTGATATGGAAAAATATTCTTTTTGTTTTAAGCTCAGTCCCTATCACATCATTAACACTTTTTTGGCAATTCTTGAGGCACAGATTACAGGCTTTGAACTAGATGAGCTTATTAAAAAAGGTGAAGAACATATAGAGGCTTCTATTGAAGATTCTTTGAAGAATAATCCAAATTGGAATGAGGAAAATCTGATTGGTCCCAACCCATTACTTATTATGCCAGTGGGTGCCGCTGGATGTGGTAAATCAACTTTTTACCTTGAACTCTCAGATGTAGTAAATATATCATGCGACAATATCCGTTATTTGCTTTTTAAGGAATTTGGACCATGTTTTACATCTTGGGAGAGTTGCTTGTCCTGGTGGGTTGTGAATTACCTGACAGATTCTTATTTAGGAAAAGGCTACAGTACCTTTTACAATGGAGTGAATACTGATTTGGAATATCGTTCTCCTATTACCATGGAGGATCCGGATCCTCTTTTTGCGGGAATTCCCTATGATGTAAGGATCGCTTATTTTGAGCCACCAGTGCGCTTGTCTTCCGAAGAACTTGATGAACTTAAGGCGATTAACCTTTGGAGTCAGAATATTGAAGAGATGGATTTCTCTATTTACTCAAAGAATGTTCAGGATATTCTTACTATGGTGAGGGATAACCACCGGCGGACTCTTGCAAGAACCAAAGATATATCTGAAGGTCGTGCCAAACAGGATCCCTTTGATATTCTTTATGCAGTTCCAGCAGGGGTAGTTAAACTCTTTGTGGAACAATCTTTTGATCAGCCCAAAGGTGAGAATGTTACGGTAGTAGAGAGAAAAGATCTACCAGATGCCGCCGAGCGCGCAGCCTTCTATAGAACATTCGCTAAAAAAGTTCAGTCCTGATTTAATAATTCTAAAGGGTCTATTCCAAACTGAATAAGACCAGTACTTAGAATTTCTTTAGTTCCGGATCTTTTAGTGGTCTTGTCTATTAAATTAGCTGATTGGGATTGCTGAATTATTATTTCGGCTTGTGAATTATTTCCTTCATTAAAATACAGGGCTGCTAGAGCATATTCAGATGGCGGAAAGGGATATATTTCTAGAGAGCTTTTATAAAGCTCTTCTGCCCGAATTCTGTCTTTGTTATGCAGAATCTCATGTCTTCCCGCAGAGAATACCAGTGCAGATAAATAGTGGGCCGTGAAATAATATAGAAGTGGGGTCAGCATAACAATTGAAAGCACTGCAAGTATTTTATTTTTAAAAACACTAAGTGAGAAGCTTGCATTTAAATAGGCTCCCGAAATTAGGGCAAAAGTTAGGTACACTAAAGGGACACTCAGATTGTACTCAAGGAAATTGTAAACTAGTACTGAAATGAGAGATATGCCGGCAACTTTTCTTTCCTCATCTCCAGAAAATAATTCTTTTAGTATTCCCCATAAAAGTATTATTATTCCCAATAGATAAATTAAGCCAGTCTCGGCACCAATCTGTATAAAATAAGAATGAATATAGATAGACAGGGATTTGGCTTCAGTAAAGAGAGGGAGTATTTGAGCTCTGCTACCTGGCCCAAATCCAAATAGGGGCCTTTTGGAGATAATTTTAATACCTGCTCCTAACCAGCTAAGTCTCTCGGTAATATCATATCCAGAAAGAAGAACAATAACTATTAGAAGAAGGGGTATAAAGTAGGCAACTTTTGGTACTTTGAGTTTGAAATGAATAGATAGGGTAAGTATTAGGGATAAAATTAGAACGGCCGTACCCCATATCGACTGTGTCAATAAAAATGATATGAGAATAAGTAGAAGAGAAGCGAAAAGTGGGTATTTCATTCTTTGATTTTTGTGTTTTGTAAGCTCATATATAGCAAGTGGTATAATAAGCAAATAGAAACCATTCATTATATGAGGATTCGGAGCCCTGAGATATGCAATTTTAAACTTGCAAATATCTATTGTTGCAAAAACCGCCGCTGAAAAAATCAGTAACAAGTTCATTAATTTTCTTTCAGATTTTGAGTCAAAATATTTTAATGAAGCAAGAAAAATCACAGTAAATACAAAAAAGCCAGCTAATGCCGGCGGAAGATTCCAAGGGGTAACTCCAAGGATTGATGCAAAACTCAAGCCGAATATTGTCAGTATAAATCCACTTTTGTTAGTGGCTTGTGTACTGGGAATTCCTTTTCCTGAAAAAAGTATTAAAAAAAGAGGGATGCTTAACAGAAAGCTGTAAAATTGAGGGTGTATGTCCCAACCTGCTCCAATTATTAGGTTTATTAAATATAAGAGAGCGATTATGAGGTAGGCGGTAATTTTCATATATCATCCTAGTCTTAATTTACCAAGGAATTTTTGAAAAGTTGATTTGGTTTCTTCCTTTTAATTTTGAGTTATAGAGTTCAGTATCTGCAATATGCAGCAGGCTTTCATAATCTTCAATCTTTTGAGAGTCTGGGGCAGCAAAATTGATAGACACCAAACCAAAACTCGACGTTACAACAATATCTGGATAATTATCGAATCTCATCTGGGGTATTTTTACAAGCATTTGCTCAGTGATTTCCAAGGCTTCTTTGTGTGTTTTACTGGGAAGTATAATCGCAAATTCTTCTCCACCGAATCTACAACAATGTCCATTGGGTGGGGTTTCGGCCTTTAAGGCTGCGGCTACCGCCTTTAATACATAATCTCCTATGACATGCCCGTAAGTGTCGTTTAATTTTTTAAAGTGGTCTATATCTGCCATTATTAGGGAAAGATGTTTTTGGTTTCTTCTAGAATATTCAAATTCTGAAGCAATTGTTTTGAGGAAATGTTTCTTATTATAGATATTAGTCAAATCATCCGTTATTAGAGAAGTCTGAAGGTCTCTTGCTTCTATGGATAAATCTCTATAGTCTTGATGCATCCTATTTAGAGCGTCCTGCCTTTTGTTCAAAGCTTTTTGATAGGCAGTTTCTCTCTGTTTTATAATTGAAAATTTTTCTGAGATCTTGGAAAGTTTTGTTCTTATAAAATCATAAATTTTCTCAATTAAGTTATGTATAACCCTTATGAATATTATGGTGAAAATAGGAAACCAGGTGAATGCTCCAGCTAAATATCTATAAAAAAACCCGTATTCAAGCTGGTGGAGAAGAAAACCAAGGAATGCCTTTCCCTTTACGACTTCTATTGCAGAGGAGAGAATAGTCGATGAAGCCATATATGGGAAATATTTGGTGTCGGAAAAAAATGCATAGTAGAGGACTCTAATTGGAGTCTCAAGTATCCCAGATAGTACGTAGATGAAATTTAGAAACGGCCTAAAAGCTGGGCCGTATATTGCAAGACCTGTCTGAGTTTTGTTCCCTATAACAACGGGGTCACCAATATAGAGAAAAAAGTGGGCGATGGGAAGAGCGTACAGCAATACGAAGAAGAGAGATTTGATAAACCCATAGGGTTTTTCCTCCGACTTAATATTTTGACGGGGGTCGTAATAAATGGCTGGGGGCATTTAAAATTTTTTATACCATATTTTCGGGACCTACATCCTCAATTGAAAGAACTCTGACCTGATCCATATCTTTGAATATAAGATAATCATGATAGTCTATATTTTCACAGAGAAGTTTCTTGATGTTTTCAGCTGTAATGGGGTGCTTAGACCATATCATGCGCCCAGCACTTCCGAGACATCTATCAATTTCATTTGGTACCAATATAGTAATTTTTTTCATATTATTATCCTTTCTTTAGGTGTTATTTAATTGATTTTTTAACCACTTTGATTATACTGAATTAGAAACACCATTTCAAGAAGCAAAAGATGAAAGGAAAATGTATGCAGAATAAAAGTGCAGAGAGCAAAATAGGGCACATTATAAAAAGAGATTCTTCAATCGTCCCTTTTACAAAAACAAGGGTTGTCAATGCTATTTACCGGGCTGCAATTGCAGTAGGAGGAAGGGATAATAAATTAGCTGAGAAACTGGCGAATAAGGTAACCACAGCATTGGTGGAACGATTTGGTTCGAAAGATATCCATGTAGAAGAAGTTCAGGATATGATTGAAAAAGTACTTATAGATAACGGCAAGGCGCAGACAGCTAAGGCATTTATTCTTTATCGTGCTGAGCGCAAGAGAGAAAGGGAAAACCGTGAGAGTTTAAAAGATTCGGAGTACGGTGGAAGTACTGTCCCATGGAAAAAAACCTGGGAATCCCTTAACTGGTCCTACGAACACGGAATTATGACTGTTAAAGACTTGAATCGGAGGATAGAAGAGTCGAGCTATCTGGAACTTATTAGGGAGTCCGAAAACGCATATAATATGGAAATTAGCCGTGCTGCCGAAATACTTATCAAGCGAAGTAGTTTGGCAAGAATGGTTATAATAGCTGGTCCAAGCTCTTCTGGTAAAACAACAAGTACCATAAAAATTGCGGAACACCTCAAAAATGAAGGTTTTGTTTTTGTCCCGCTTCACGTAGATAATTATTTCTTTGATCTCCACCTGCATCCTCGTGATGAACACGGAGATTTTGATTATGAGACGCCGGAAGCTATTGACATGGAACTATTGAATTCTGATTTGAATAAAATAATCGCAGGAGAGGAGGTCCATCCACCATTTTTTAATTTCAAAACTGGGAAAAGAGAGGGGCATGCAGAACCGGTTTTACTCAAACCAGGGGAGATACTTCTTTTTGACTCCCATCACGGTATGCATCCAGCCGTAACCGAAGGAATACCAGATGAATTAAAATTAAGTGTTTATACGGAACCCCTTTTGCAGATGAGAGGACCTGAGGGGGCTTATATTAAATGGACTGATATAAGGCTTATGAGGCGTCTTTTCAGAGATCGTCGGGATCGTGGTCAAGCTCCAATAGATACTGTTAAGCATTGGCGGTACGTTCGTCGGGCTGAATTGAGGCATATTATACCGGCATCAATCAGGGCTGATGTTATTATTAATACGGCTCTTCCTTACGCTCTTCCTATTTGGTCATATCTTCTTGGAGATCTTTTCTCCTCGTGGGCTGAATCTGGTCAAAGTGACTTTTCCGGACATACTCATGCTTTTGAGAGGGTGAAAAGATTGGACTATCTTTTCAAAAATATTAAAAAATGGAAGGATGTTTCTGTTATTCCAGAGGATACCCTTTTGAGGGAGTTTGTCGGTAGCAGTCCGGAGCCGGTCGTCAATGGGTAAAAAATTATCAGGTTTATTG
>LSQX01155162.1_pt3 | contig 10777 bp, 11 predicted proteins | sample 654561 | NCBI WGS metagenome assembly LSQX01 (sample SAMN04489861, study PRJNA283612) | anaerobic digester metagenome | isolation source: 4 biogas reactors fed with cattle manure at either 37C or 55C with and... | place: Denmark: Kongens Lyngby | collected 2014 | reverse complement strand
GTGGGTTTCATACCCATATGTGCTAAAACCCTTGATATATAAGGGTTTTCAGCTCTCTCAATCTTTTACTCTTGTTGTCAATACTACGCACTCCACGTGATGGGTTTGGGGAAACATATCAACCGGCTGCACGGCAAGGATTTCGTACTCTTTAAGCATGCCAAGGTCCCGGGCTAGAGTCCCAGGATTACACGACACGTAAACGATGCGGTTTATACTGGCTGACCGGATTGTCTCGATGACGCGGGGGTGGCATCCTTTCCTGGGGGGATCCATTACGAGCACATCGATGGGACCCTCTTTGGCCAGTCTCGCCAGCTCCTCTTCTACTAAACCGCAAATGAAAGTTGCCGGTAGGTTGTTAAGGGTACTGTTGAAAATCGCATCTTCCACGGCTTCGGGGACCTCTTCGATGCCGTAAACCTCCCCTGCCCATGGGGCCAAATAGAGGGCGATGGTGCCGATGCCGCAGTAAGCATCGACTAGCCTCTCGTGACCGCTTAGCTGGGCAAACTCCCGGACGATTCGGTAAAGATTCTTGGTCTGCTCCCAGTTCACCTGTAGAAAGGCCATGGGAGAGACCTTGAACTCAATGCCATCCAGGGAGACGATCAAGTAGTCCTGGCCGGCAAGGGGGATGGTCTTAGGTCCCAGGATTACATTGGTCCGAGCCGGATTGATGTTCTGCACCACACCGACTACCGAGGGGAGGGTCTCTGTCAATTCCTGGGCCAACTCTCGAAGATGGGGCACCTGCTTTTGCCTGGTGACTAGGGTGACTAATGCCTGGCTCTCACCAATCCTGACGATGACGTGACGGAGGTCCCCTTGGCCTGAGCTTTCATCATAAGCAATTATCCCGTATTTTATGACCAATCCCCTGATGGTCCTGAGCACCAGATTGTTGAGTGGATGCTGGATCAGACAGGATTCCATGGGAACGATGTCGTGAGTGCCCCTGGCGAAAAAGCCGGTGACAATCTCTTTCCCTTTGACGCCCACGGGAGACTGGATCTTTGTGCGGTAATTCCAGGGGCTTGGTGCAGGCACGATGGGCAAAACGGGAACGTCCAGGCCTCCTATGCGCTTGAGGGCGTTGGCAACTAGTTTTTCCTTGTAGGCCAGTTGGGACGGATAATTGAGGTGTTGAAGCTGGCAGCCACCACAAAGGCCGTGAAGCTCGCATTCGGGCTCAACCCTTTGGGGACTCCTGGTGAGAATGGACACAGGGATGCCCCGAGCGTGTTTGCGGCTCACCTGGGTAATTTCAACTTCGACTTCTTCCCCAGGGAGGACTCCAGGCACAAATACCACGAGGCCATCGATCCGTCCTACGCCCTCGCCGGCGTGGCCTAGGTCTTCAATTTTGACTAGACACCTTGCTCCTTCCTCCATCGCTTCCTCCACGGTTCTCTTGGAAAATGTCGATTTTCCCTTCCAACCCCTTCGAAACTAGAATCTCCCCCACATCGGTAATTAACACCGCCTCTACTGCCGGCAAGGAATCGACGAGGGCCATGCCCTGTTCTCTCCCGAGTACAAATACCGCCGTCGCCAAGGCATCGGCCTCCATGGCCGAGGGAGCGATCACCGAGACGCTGGCCAGTCCCCTTGCTGGGTAACCGGTCCGGGGATCGAGGATATGATGATATCTGACGCCCTCATGAATAAAGAAGCGTTGGTAGTCCCCCGATGTGGCAATAGCTTGATCTTGGAGATAAACGGCCAGGGACATACCCCCAACTTCCCGGGGATTGGTCACTCCCACCCGCCAGGGCTTGCCGTCGGGCCGGGAACCGATGGCGTAGACATCGCCCCCAGCATTGATAATGGCGTGCTTGATGCCCCGCTGGCGAAGCTTCGCCGCGGCCTTATCGACAGTGTAACCTTTAGCGATCCCCCCCAGGTCAACCTTGACGCCTTTCTCCACAAAGGCACGATCCCCTTCAAGGGCCAACAAGGGGTAGCCGGTGACGTCTAAAGCAGCTTCGATCTCCGCAGGGGATGGAACCTTATTGTGGTCGCCCCCAAAGCCCCATAGATCGGCCAAAACACCGACAGTGACATCAAAAGCTCCCTGGGAGAGGTGCGCGTAATACAAGCCTTGTTCCAACAGGAACCGGGTGTCACCATCCAGTTCAACCCAGGCCAAGCCAGCCTGCTCGTTAAGTCGGCTTACCTGACTGGCAGGTTGGAAGCGATCCAATAGCTCCTCTAGGCGCGCGATTTCGGCGAAGGCTTCATCGACGGCCCTTCGCCCATTTCTCCCCGTAGCCTTTATTTGCACAAAGGTATCGAGTGCAAGTCGGGTTTCATCGACAGCGGGCACGTCCCTGGGAAGCCGGTACCAGCCGACTACGATGACGGACACTGCAAGGATGATCAACCACCAGTTTCGCCGCCACACCACCATCCCCCCGATCAACAAGGAAGGGAGGGCGCCGCCCTTCCCTTCCCCTTTTTTCCGCTATTATACAGTACTCAGCCAACGGCGACTAGCTTCTCGACTTCGGGCTTATCCTTCTGCCAGTGAATCGTGTTTGTCGGGCATACCGCCACACAAGCGCCACAATTGGTGCACTTCTCATAGTTGATGACGGCTAGGTTATCAACCATTTCAATAGCTTCCTCTGGGCATTCCCGCGCGCAGCGGCGGCAGCCGATGCAGCCTACGGCGCAAGCTTGACGGACCTCTTTGCCCCGAGCAAAGGAACGACACCGGATGTGCACCCCTTGCTGTTCCTCCACCAATTGGAATAGATCGCGGGGACAAGCCTCAACACAAATGCCGCAGCCGGTGCAGAGATCTTCATCAACAACCGGCAGGTCTTTTTCATCCATGCTGATGGCGCCAAAGGGGCAGGCTACGGCGCAGCTGCCGAACCCTAAACACCCATAGGTGCACATCTTGACTCCACCGCCGGCCAACAGGGCCGCCCGGCAGTCAGCGACACCATTGTATTCCGCTCGATTCTTAGCCTGTTCGCAGTCGCCGGCGCAAAGAAGTTGGGCAACCTTCCGCTTAACATCGGCCGGAGCTGCAATTCCCATTACCTCGGCGATTGCGTTCGCAACGTTAGCTCCGCCTACAGGACAGCCGCTGACCTCGGCTTTACCCGTGACGACTCCCTCGGCAAAACCGCTGCAGCCGCTGAAGCCGCAAGCGCCACAATTGGCACCGGGGAGGATCTCTTCAATGGCTTCGGCCCGTGGATCTGTGTCCACAGCAAAGACATTGGAGGCATAGGCCAGCACGAGGGCAAAAAATGCCCCGACAACTCCCATGCTAATCATGGACAGCCAGGAAATATCCACCGATCACACCACCCTTCTCCAAGGCATTACATAGGAACGAGGCCTGCGAAGCCCGAGAAGGCTATCGAAATCAGGCCTGCCGTAATCAGAGCAATACCCGCACCCTGGAGGCTCTCCGGGATGGGGGCAAATTGCATTTCCTCGCGAATACCTGCCATGATGACCAGCGCCAGGGTAAATCCCAAACCAGCTCCAACTGCAAAGATGACCGTTTGGATCAAATCATACTCCCGCTGAGCCACAAGCAACGCCAGGCCCAGTATAGCACAGTTGGTTGTGATCAGTGGCAGGAAAATTCCAAGCGCCCGGTAAAGAACTGGCACCATCTTTCTTAGGAACAGCTCGACAAACTGGACCAATGAGGCAATGACCAGAATGAACAGGAGCGTCTGCAGGAAAGCAAGTCCAAAGGGACTAAGGACGTAGTGCTGCAGGACCCAGGTCACGATCCCCGACAAGGTCATGACGAAAGTGACGGCCATGCCCATGCCCACCGCGGTCTCCAGCTGCCTGGAAACCCCCAGGAAGGGGCAGATTCCTAAGAAGCGTACCAATACGAAGTTGTTGACTAGCAGTGCACCGATGAAGATGAAAAACAGCGTTGACATCATCCGCCCTCCTTCAGCTGCTCCGGGAACCCGCAGCGGACCTACGGGAAATCAGGTTCACCGCGCCTACGACAAAGCCTAGGCTGATGAATGCTCCCGGGGGCAGGACCATGATGCTCCAAGGGACGAAGTTCGCCGGCATCACCTGCATGCCAAACCAGGTTCCCATCCCGAGGATTTCCCTAATGCTTCCCAGGACCAGCAAAGCTACCATAAACCCAATGCCAAACCCGAAGGCATCGGACGCCGCCCTATGGACAGGCATCTTGCCGGCAAAAGCTTCCGCCCTCGCCAAGATGACGCAGTTAACCACAATCAGGGGGATAAAAATGCCGAGCACTGCGTGGATATCTGGGAAGCCCGCCTTCAGGAACAAATCGACGATGGTAACGAAGGTGGCAATGATCACAATATAGACTGGTATGCGCACTTCCTTCGGCACCAGCTTCCTGACTATCGACACCAATGTACTTGCACAGACAAGCACGAACGTAGTGGCAAGACCCATGGCCAACCCGTTTTGGGCTGAGGTGGTCACCGCCAATGTGGGACACATGCCGATCTGAAGCTTGAAGATGGTATTTTCGTCCCAGACTCCATTCCAAAAATCCTTCACCAAGTTAAACACCAACGGTCACCCCCTCTTCCCATGCCGCTTCATTACTTCCTGGATGGTCGTCCGCAAACCATCGGTTACCGCCTTGGACGACACGGTAGCACCGCTTATGCCATCGACGTCTTGGCCGACGACAAAGGGATCCGCGATGGATTTGCCCGAGAATTGCTCTCGGAACGGAGCATCAGCTATCTTGGAGCCCAATCCAGGGGTTTCTTTATGCTCGAGGATCTGAATCTGGGTGAGCGTATTCGATCTGGTGTCAATCCCGGCAATGAACCTGATTAGACCGCCATAGCCGGGGTTTTCCACGATGAAGGCCAGACCGACTTCTTTTCCGTTCTTATCAAGCCCCCGGTAGACCGGTATCAGCTGCTGCGTGGGAGGCGCTTCCGATAAAGTGACATCATCCTCGGGAATTTCGGGCTGGGTCTTGGAAGCCAGCGTCTCATAGGTCTCAGCTCCAGGAAGGACATCTAGGATAACCAGCCGCAACTTCGCCTCTTCGTTTCGCTGAATGTAGGTATTAGCAGCTTCGTATGCATAAGAAAGCACTAACCCGGACAACATGGCCGTTATCGTCAGGACAATAACCATCCGCAGACTGTTGCTCATTGGGCTTTCACCCCCCCATGCCCGAAAATGCGTGGTCGGGTCCAACGATTAAGGAGCGGTGTTAGACCATTCATGATCAGGATCGAGTAGGTTACCCCTTCGGGCATAGCCCCCCACAACCTGATGACCATGAGGATCACTCCGGCGCCGATGCCGAAGATCCACCGCCCAGCCCTCGTTATCGGGGTGGTCACCATGTCCGTCGCCATGAACAGGGCGCCTAGCATCAAACCTCCACTGAGAAGCTGGAAGAGGGGATCTTGCCCAGCTAAGAGGCTGATAACCGCCACTGTACCTAAATAACCGACCGGTATGCGCCAGTCAATATACTCCCGATAGAGCAGGTAAAGGGCCCCTAGCAACAAGGCAAAGGCCGATGTCTCACCGAGGGAGCCCGGCACCAATCCCAAATACAGGTGCCCGTACCCATAGATGCCGCCAGCCCCCTGGGCCAATGGCGTCGATGCGGAAACGGCGTCAAAGGGCGCAATCCATTTCGTCATCTGAACGGGAAAAGCCGCCAATAGAAAGGCTCGTCCCACCAGAGCCGGATTGAAGGGGTTATGACCCAACCCGCCAAAGACTTGTTTGCCGATCACAATCGCCACTACACTGCCAAGGGCAGCCATCCACAAAGGCACAGTCGGCGGCATGTTCAAACCAAGGAGCAAGCCCGTAACCAAGGCACTTCCGTCCCACAAGGTTGCGGGCACTCCCCGCAGCCGCTGGGCCAAGACCTCAGCCACCAGGGCCGCGATGGTGCAGGTGAGGATTATGCCCACCGCTTGACCTCGGAAAAAATACACTGCACTCAATGTGGCCGGCACAAGAGCCCAAACCACACTGTACATGATCATGGAAACAGAATCTTCGTCTCGTAAATGGGGTGCTGTCGATGCAACAAGTTGGATGTTCTCGTCCATGCCTTCTTCCCTCCTACCCGGTTTGTCGTTTTAGGGCCAGGAGCTGATGCTTGGCCAACTGAATCCAGTGCAGCAGGAAGCGTTTAGCCGGACAAACATAGGTACAGCACCCACACTCAATGCAGTCCATGGCTCCGTATTGGTTAGCTTCCTGGAGCATGCCTTTTTCAGCAAAATTCGCGATGGTAACGGGCATCAGATAGGCCGGGCAGGCATCGACACAACGACCACATCGGATACATGGCGCAGGATCATACTGCTTGACTTCTTCCCGGGGAAAAACGATGACGCCGGAGGTGCCCTTCATCACCGGAACCTCCGTTGAATGGAGAGCCACGCCTGTCATGGGACCACCCATCAGCACCTTCCCGGGAGTCCCTTTGTATCCGCCCGCAAACTCGATAATGTCCTTCACTGGCGTCCCCAAACGAACTTCAACGTTCTTAGGCTCCTGAACACCAGTACCCGACACGGTGATCACCCGCTTGATCAAAGGCCAGCCCTTCTTGATGGCATCGGCAACGGCCGCTGCCGTAGCTACATTTTGGACTACTACGCCCACATCCGCGGGTAATCCCCTTGAGGGAACTTCTCGGCCAAAGAGGCAATAGATCAATTGCTTCTCCGCCCCCTGGGGGTACTTAACCTCCAGGGATTCTACCTGGAACAAATCATCCCGGGCGGCTATCTCCCTAAAAGCTTCGATCGCCTCGGGTTTATTCCGCTCCACCCCAATAATCACTTTCTTAACACCGAGAGCCTTGGCCAGCGCCTTGCCCCCGAAGGCAATATCCTCCGTCCTTTCCATCATTAGTCGATGATCGGTGGTTAGATAAGCCTCACATTCACAACCATTCAACACGAGATGCTCAATCGGCTTATCAGGCGGAGGATTGATTTTCACATGGGTGGGAAAAGCGGCTCCACCAAGGCCAACAATGCCTGCTTCCTTGACAATCTCGCGGATCTGCTCAGGGGTGAGACTATCCAACGAGCCTTTGGGACCGATCCCTTCCGCCCATTCGTCACTGCCATCGTTCTCGATGACAATCGCGGTCACCTCACCCCCTGTCGGGTGGGGATGGGGAGCGATCTCCACGACTTTGCCGGCCACCGAAGCATGTAGTGAGGCCGAAATAAAAGAACTGGCTTCGGCGATCTTTTGCCCGAGCTTAACCTCCTGACCAACCTCTACTAATGGTTTGCTGGGGCCACCTGTATGCTGTTGCAGCGACAAGATCACCTTGGCTGGGGCAGGCATCTGTTCAATAGCCTTAACCGCTGACAATTCCTTCTTGCAATTGCATGGGTGGACTCCACCGTGAAACCTTTTCATTACCATCTTCTTGCCGCGTAACCCTGCACGGGCGCCAAAACGGCTCCCTCCTTTCTTCCACGATGTATCCCTGTCTGTTGACGATGCACTGGTACCGTGCCGCCCCTTAACGCATCAAGGCAGCCATGATCGCCTTTTGGATGTGCAGTCGATTCTCGGCTTGCTGGAATATGACCGATTGGGGCCCGTCCATCACCTCGGCGCTGATCTCCTCCCCCCGGTGAGCTGGCAGACAATGCATCACTACCGCATCCGCCTTCGCCTTCCGGAGGAGTTCCCCATTCACTTGATAGCCGCGAAAAGCGGCAGCCCGCTGGGCTTGTTCGCTCTCCTGCCCCATGCTGGCCCATACATCGGTATACAACACATCCGCGCCTTCGACGGCAGCTAAGTCACTTGTTACCTCAATGCTACTTCCCGACTCCTCAGCCAGTGCCCTGGCCTTTTGAACGATAGTCTCCTGGGGCAAGTACCCCTCAGGCGAAATCACAACCACATTAACCCCTAGCATCGCCCCCCCCAACAGCAGCGAATGGGCCATGTTATTCCCATCACCCACATAAACCAAGCGCCGACCGACCAAGTCGCCCCATAGTTCCCAGAGGGTGAAATAGTCCCCCAGGGCCTGACAGGGATGCAACAGGTCAGTCAAGCCGTTGATCACTGGAATGGATGCGTATCGGGCCAACTCTTCTACTTCGTCATGGCCGAAGGTGCGGATCATTATTCCATCCAGATAACGAGATAGTACCTGGGCTGTATCGCCAATGGTCTCTCCTCGCCGCAGCTGTAGATCTTGACCACTCAAGAACAAACCGTGGCCGCCGAGCTGATAGATGCCCACTTCAAAAGACACCCGCGTACGCGTTGATGCCTTCTGAAAGATCATCCCCAAAGTCTTGCCCTTTAGGATCTCCCTTTGCCGATCCTTGGGCATGACCTTGAGAGTTCGGGCTAAGGCCAGCAAGGCTTCCAGCTCCGTCCGCGAATAATCGGCCAAGCTCAGAAAATCCCTTCCCTGAAGCTCAGCTACTGGGCCCGCAAACAGCTCCTCCAATGATACCAATCCCTTCTCGTATAGATCCCTCGTAAGACTTCATGGCAACCAACAATATTCCTGCCACTGGAAAAAATTCAGTGCCTGCTATTCCTTAGGAATTCCTCAATTAGTGCAAGCACTTCATCCTTCCCATGGCCCGTATTGGCCGAAAAAGCGCACACCTCATCCGTTCCTAGGGCGGCTCCTAGTTCCCGCAGCCGGCCTTGCCATCGCCCGCGGGGCAGTTTATCCACCTTAGTAGCTACGACCCTAAAGGTCAGTTGGTGATGATGAAGCCAGTCAGCCATTTGCATGTCATTCTTGTTGGGGGCATGGCGGGCATCAACCAGCAAGATGATGCCGACCAGCGCCCGACGCCCCAATAGATAGCCCTCGATCATCGGTCCCCATGCATCCCGGATCCGCTTCGGCACGTTGGCAAACCCATAACCAGGCAAGTCTACCAAGTAGAATTCCTCGTCGACCCGGTAAAAATTGATGGTTTGGGTCCGTCCCGGGCGAGAGCTGGTCCGGGCCAAGCTCCGGCGACCAACCAAGGCATTAATCAATGAAGACTTGCCCACATTCGAACGCCCGACCAGGGCCACCTCCGGCAGCTCATCCACCGGATACTGGCTCGGTTTAACGGCGCTGCAAACATAACGGGCTTCCTTAAGAACCATGGCCGTCCTCCACCCAGGGGCCCTCCTGGGTGATCAAGGGCGGAACGAATCGCGGTTCCACTGGCGGATCCTCCATCGCAGGGCGACACGCCGGCGACGAAGGGAGCAAGACCAAATCAAGCACCTGGTCCATATGCTCAACGAAGCGGATGTCCAGGTCCTGCAGGATGTTCTCAGGGATCTCGCTCACATCCTTCTTGTTCTCCTCAGGCAAGAGGACTATCTTGACACCCGACCGACGTGCAGCCAGCAGCTTTTCTTTCAGTCCTCCCACAGGCAAAACGCGGCCTCGCAGGGTAATCTCCCCAGTCATGGCCACCTCTCCCCGGACGGGACGCCCCGTCAAGGCAGAGACTAGCGCCGCCGTGATGGTGATGCCCGCAGAAGGTCCATCCTTGGGCACAGCACCTTCCGGAACGTGCACATGTACATCGTAATGTTCATAGAAATCATCCCGGATGCCTAGTCGACTAGTTCGCGACCGAACGAAGCTCAAGGCTGCCTGCGCTGACTCCCGCATTACTTCGCCCAGTTTCCCGGTCAGGACCAGGTTGCCCTTGCCGGCTACAACGGTAACCTCAACCTCCATGATGTCGCCGCCAACTTCCGTGTACGCAAGACCGGTAACCACCCCGACTCTGTCCACCTGGTCAAGTAGACTCTGCCGATAGCGGGGCACCCCTAGGTACTCGGCCAAATTGTTGGGAGTGATCCGGGTGCCTTTTCGCTCGGTGGTCAGGATCTCCCGGGCAACCTTCCGGCAAATGGCAGCTAGTTTCCGATCCAACTCCCTAACGCCCGACTCCCTGGTGTACTCGTTAATGATTGACCGCATGGCATCGGTGGTTACAGCCACTCGATGGCCAGCCAACGCATGGTTTTCCACCTGTTTCGGCCAAAGGTAATGGCGCGCGATGGCTAGCTTCTCCTCTTCAGTGTACCCCGGAATCTCGATGATTTCCATCCTGTCCTGCAAAGGTCGAGGGATGCCACGCAAATAGTTGGCTGTAGTGATGAAGAAGGTCTGGGACAGATCATAGGGCACCTCTAGATAATGATCGCCGAACTGACTGTTCTGTTCAGGATCGAGGGCCTCCAACAAGGCTGACGCCGGATCTCCCCGCATATCCATCATCATCTTGTCCACTTCATCGAGGAGAATCACCGGATTGCTCGATCCAGCCTTGCGCACCGATTGGATGATCTTACCAGGCATGGCCCCGATATAGGTGCGGCGGTGCCCCCGGATCTCCGCTTCATCACGGATTCCTCCCAGGGAGAAGCGCACAAACTTGCGGCCCATCGCCCTAGCAATTGACTTGGCTAGGGAAGTCTTGCCAACGCCGGGCGGACCGACAAAACACAAGATCGGACCTTTGAGCTGCCCGCCTAGCTGACGGACAGCCAAGAATTCCAAAATCCGCTCCTTGACCTTCTCCAGCCCGTGGTGGTCTTCAGCCAAGATTGCCTGGGCCCGGTTAATGTCGAGCTGGTCCTCTGTATAAACATTCCACGGCAGGTTGATCAGCCAGTCAAGATAAGTCCTGACGACTACTGCTTCCGCCGCCATGGGAGGCATATTCTCCAGCCGCCCCAGCTCGTGAAGAGCCTTTTCATGGGCCTCGAGAGGCATCCCAGCCTC
>LSQX01089673.1_pt1 | contig 10777 bp, 11 predicted proteins | sample 654561 | NCBI WGS metagenome assembly LSQX01 (sample SAMN04489861, study PRJNA283612) | anaerobic digester metagenome | isolation source: 4 biogas reactors fed with cattle manure at either 37C or 55C with and... | place: Denmark: Kongens Lyngby | collected 2014 | reverse complement strand
ATATCGTACTGGGATGGATCGGGGAGAGTTAATTCTGTGCCTTGGTCGATCACGTTTGGGTTTTTGAGAAATTGTTTATTTTCCAAGTAAATATATACCCAAAATTCTCTATTGCCGTAAACATCTTCGGCAACCATGCGTAGTGTGCTTCCTTTGGGCAACAGGAGTTTTTTCTCCCCTACTTTTCTAAGCGAGGTGTTTGGCTTAAATGAGGATCTATCTTGCGATAAAGATGTTGTTTCTTCCGGGGGATCGTTTCTATTTTGCCGAGAATGTAACGTGTCGGCCGATTTATCTCCAAGCCTGTTCGCGGTTTCCAGTACAGGGCTATTGGCCGTTGTCGTTAACGCTTTCCGGTTTCGCGTACCCTTGAAAAAAAAAAGAACTGCCAATGCAATTGCCATCCCTCCCAATACAGGCATCCAAACGGATGCTCTCTTTTTCCGTTTTCGAAAGACTTTTGGATCCTCCTTTGGTATCTCTTTTCGCGTACGATAATACACCTCTTTGAGTCCACTAAATCGCACTCCTTCGTTAAGTAGCGTGGGCTCAAAAGCCAAGAAGGAATTATTCGCCTCTTTCTCAAGGTTTTCGTCTGGAAGAAAGTTCAGGGAACTTGACCCGTAGATTGTATCATTATCGTCAAGCGCAGTTATAGCAGCAGCTTCAAATAATATCTCGATAGAAGGAGGCATCAAGTGCCGTTGGTTTACCTCCTGATCAATCAAGATATACTCCGGCTGTTTTATAGTTTTAAAAACACCAAAGTCCGTTATGTTTACCGAGTTGCCACTATTTAATTCATCGACAATGGTATCAATCATTGCATCCAGTACATTGGCTATATTTTGTTCCGACCAACCTAGCTGCCCCGACAAGTGTGAAATAAGGTGTTCGCGTGTCATTATTGAAAATAATTTTAGATAATCTCCCCCATCAAATCGAACGGCATTGCCGAATGAACACGAGCATTATAAAAATGCCCTGTTTGCAGTCGACTGCCCTTGTCAATCAGTACCTCCCCATCCACTTCAGGTGAGTCAAATTCCGTGCGTCCAATAAAGTAATCCGGATCTTCCCGATCGATAATCACCTTCATAGTGTGCCCGATCTTTTCGGTGTTCATCGATAAAGAAATTTCTTCTTGGAGAGTCATGAGTTGCTCCATTCTACCCTGCTTTATTGATGCAGGGACATCATCGGTATAATGCTTGTCGTTATAGGTATCTTCTTCGTGTGAATAAGGAAAAGCGCCCAACCGTTCGAATCGGGTCTGCTTTACGAAATCAAGCAATTCCTGAAAATCCTTTTCAGTCTCCCCGGGATGTCCCACCATCATAGTAGTACGCAAGTGAATTCCAGGCACCGCCTCCCGAATTCGCTGGATCAGTTCAATGGTCTGTTGGCGGCTCACATTCCGTCGCATTTTTTTCAGCATGGGGTCGCTAATATGCTGTAAAGCGATATCCAGGTAATTACAAACGTTTTCTCTCTCTCGCATTACCCGCAGTAAATCTACCGGAAAATGGGCGGGATAAGCATAATGAAGTCGGATCCATTTCACCCCTTTTATATCGGCAACCCGTTCAACGAGCTCGGGCAATTTCATCGCACGGTAGCGGTCGACCCCGTAAAACGTTAAGTCTTGCGCGATAAACTGGAACTCTTTTACCCCTTCGTTTACTAATTTTCGCACTTCATCTTCAATCTCTTCCATTGGCCGAGAGCGATGCTTACCGGTGATCAGTGGGATCGAACAATAAGAACAGGTTCTGTCGCATCCTTCTGATATTTTCACGTAGGCGTAATGCGGCGGTGTGGTTAGTGTACGGTCATACGCGAGTTCTTTGTAATAGGATTTCCCCAAGTCGGCAATTAACCCTTTCCAGTCGAATTTCCCATAAAACTGATCCACCTCGGGGATTTCCCTCATCAGGCCTTCACGGTATCGTGCTGACAAACAACCCATTACGATCAACTTTCTCAAACGATTGCGTTTTTTCTCTTCGGCAAAAGAGAGGATCATGTTGATAGATTCTTCCTTTGCATCGCCAATAAAGCCGCATGTATTAATGATCGCGATATCACCCTTGGGCACCTCAGGATCGTGTGCCACGGTATATCCATTTGCAACCAGCTGGCGCATCAATAATTCCGAGTCGACCAAATTCTTGGAACAACCCATCGTGACCACATCGATCCTGTTCCTAACCATTTTTATTTCAATTACCAAAAAGCGAATCTACGAACTCTCTTCTTTGAAACACCTGCAGGTCTTCAATTCCTTCTCCCAGTCCAATATATTTCACGGGTATCTTAAACTGGTCGGAAATCCCAATCACCACTCCACCTTTTGCGGTTCCATCGAGCTTGGTGATGGCCAATGCCGACACCTCTGTGGCAGCAGTAAAATGCTTGGCCTGCTCAAAAGCATTCTGCCCGGTAGATCCATCGAGAACAAGTAACACTTCGTGCGGTGCACCGGGAACGATTTTACCCATCACGTTCTTAATTTTCGTCAGTTCGTTCATCAGGTTTACTTTGTTATGCAAACGTCCCGCGGTATCAATTATTACTACATCAGCACCATGGGCTTTTCCGGAGCTGACTGCATCGAAGGCCACGGACGCGGGGTCAGCCCCCATCTTTTGCTTTACAACCGGCACACCCACCCGTTGCCCCCATATATCGAGTTGTTCCACGGCAGCTGCCCTAAAAGTATCCGCGGCACCCAGGTATACCGACAATCCTTTTTGTTTGAACTGGTACGCTAACTTGCCTATCGTTGTTGTTTTCCCCACGCCATTAACACCTACTACCATAATCACATGGGGGGCATCGCTCTCGGGAATGGAAAAATCGGATATATCACTCGAGTGATTTTCAGTAAGTAGTTGTGCGATCTCGTCTCTCAGGATGGCGGTTAGTTCATCTGTGCTCACGTATTTATCTCGTGAGACCCGGGCTTCAATTCGCTCGATTATCCGAAGGGTGGTATCCACCCCAACGTCGGATGTCACTAGTATCTCCTCCAGCTCATCAAGGACATTATCATCTACTTTCGACTTACCCGCGACAGCGCGCGTGATTTTCGAAAAAAAAGTCTCTTTCGTTTTCTCCAGACCTTTGTCGAGAGTATCCTTTTTTGATTTGGTAAACCTATTAAAAAAACCCATAGAACCTAACCTTTAAAATAACAACACGTAAAATGGGGAGATTTTCCCACCTATGATACGTCTACAAAGCTACTAAATAGTAAAAACAAAAACTTCCCCACGTGAAAGCGCAGGGAAGTTTTTAAACATATTTAACCGATCTATTTCGTGAAATAATCGCTCACCTGATCGTTCAGTATCATTTCCTCTTTAAAACTGTATGCACCAGTTTCGGGTGATTTCACCATTTTAATAACTTTGGTGTGACTACGACCCGTGGTTGTATTTTTATCGCGAAACCCCGCGACTGCTTTTTTTGCCATAACTTATATTCCCCGTTTACTTGATTTCTTTATGAACCGTCATTTTTTTAAGAACGGAATTATATTTCTTCAACTCCATTCTTCCAGGAGTGTTTTTTCTGTTCTTGGTGGTAATATATCTCGATGTGCCGGGCATACCACTCTCCTTGTGTTCAGTACACTCGAGGATTACTTGTACTCTGTTCCCTTTCATTTTTTTCCCCATACTACTTCCTCCTCTAGTTTACGCGTTTAAAAATCCTCTTGAAGCGGCACGCTTTAACGCCGCGTCTAATCCAATTTTATTGATGGTGCGGAGGCCGGCAGCCGAAACTTTCAAGCTAATCCAGCAATCTTCTTCCACCCAATAAAATTTTTTCTTGAACAAATTCACGTTGAAAATCCGCTTCGTCTTCGTGTTTGAATGCGAAACCTTATTCCCAACCATTGCCCTTTTACCGGTTATTTGACAAATCTTAGACATTGCTATATAATGTATTTTTTATTACTCACGTTTTCAGTGACAGGTAATTCCCGACAAATCAGGGCGCAAAATTAAGCATATAAATTTAAATAACCAAAGATTCCCGTAAATTATTTTTCAAGGAACAAAAGACTCGAACGTGCACACTATCACGTGATGCTCGTAAAAACGGGATGTTACATCTCTAAACGTTCACCTTCGTGACGGGTTAGGTTAGAGTGCCGAAAGCTCAGCATATAATTCATTAAGGAAGTTGAGTGTCGCGTTTCGAGCACCGCTCCTAAGGGCATTATCTTCCCCGGTGGTGTTTACGGCCTGGTCAGTAATCATTTGTTCGGCAGTATACGTTTTAGGAAAACTTGAAGCGTTTTTAGGTTGTTCACTTTGGTATGTAATATCCCTTACCACCAACATGTACCCGGCGTTGGTAACAGACGTATTAAAACGATAACGCATTGTCATTTTACTGCTGCCCGAATTACCCGTGCGAACCTGTAGCTCTTCGCCGGAGCTGATAGTGATTGTACGTCCCTTGTCGTCGAAGCGAATTCCCGACAACAATGGATTTCCCTGGAATCGATCCCTTCCCCATTGTTGCAAACGTTTGTATTGTTGTACAGCATCCACCCCTTCTGCATTGGGAATAAATTGTTGAAAAACTACTTTCCCATTCACGACAGGTACATTGCTAAATGCTACATCCGTTTGTCCACTCACGTTTATAGTGGATATAACAGACGCCAACAGAGATAGGATTATAATTTTTATTTTCATCATATCAAGTTTAGTTCATCTTGGGGGAGTGACATCGCTATCTATCATTATCACAAAATGTTAAGTCGACAAAGCACTTCCCCTCTGTTAACCCTTAACAAACAACAACCCACATTTGTTTTACTGCCGTTTGTCGCGGGCGTTCCTACCATGTTTGACTACAAATCTACGAAAAAGATTAATACCGATATTCAATTCATGAAAAAACAGTCCCTTAAATTTTATTTATCCCTTAAAAACGATTACTTTTGCAACTCAAAAATCAAACTCATATTTTTACACCCTATGTCTGCTAAAAAAACGAAAGAGTCTCGTGCGGAGAAGGGCTTCGAAAACATTGGCGAAGCACTGACAACATCTGAACAGTTTCTTGAAAAAAACCAACGATCCATCTTAATCGGGTTGTTTATCGTGATACTTGCGGTAGGCGCGTACTTGGCGTACCACTACTTGTATAAGGTGCCTCGTAACGAAAAAGCACAAACCGCGATTTTCAAGGGAGAACGTTATTTCCAAGAAGGGAGTGATTCGCTCGCGTTGTTCGGCAACGGGAACGACTATATAGGCTTCGAATCGATTATTTCTCAATACAGCGGGACCAAAACGGCCAGTCTGGCACGTGCCTATGCCGGTTTATCTTACAACCGGATGGGTAATAACGAAAAGGCTTTGGAATATCTCGACAAGTTTAAAGGAAAAGACCTGTTAATCACGCCGGCTATCACCGGTGCCGTGGGCGACGTGTACATGAACATGGGCGATACCAACAAAGCGATAAGTCATTTCCTAAGAGCTGCTAAATCGGCAAACAACGAAATGCTCAGTCCAATTTATTACAAAAAGGCTGGAGAAGCATACCTAAGTATTGCCGACTATGACAAAGCGATAGATGTATTCCAACAGATAAAGGACAACTATCTTAATTCTCCCGAAGCACAGGAAGCGGACAAATACATCATGCAAGCAAAATTACTAAAAGGAGAAAGCAATTAAATTATGGCAACGGAACTAAGCAATCTCTCTTCGTACGACTCGGCCGCTGTACCGTCGGGTGAAGGAAAGCGGGTGGGCATCGTGGTTTCAGACTGGAACTCGTCCGTCACCGGCAAGCTGCTTCAGGGTGCATACGACACGCTCGTCAAGTTTGGCGTGAAGGAGGAAGATATAATTATTGAGCACGTCCCCGGCAGTTTCGAGTTGACGTATGGAGCCAAGGTATTGATCGAACGTGCGAGCGTGGACTGTGTTATCATTCTTGGATGCGTAATTCAAGGCGAAACTCCTCATTTCACTTTCGTCTGCGAAAGTGTTACCCAAGGAACCACGCAACTGAATCTAACGCACGATGTACCGGTTATCTTCGGATTACTCACCACTAACACGCTTGATCAGGCCAAAGCGCGTTCAGGTGGAAGGCATGGGAACAAAGGCGACGAAGCAGCTATCACGGCATTAAAAATGGTCGCTATCCAGTCGAAATACAAATAATTTGTATTATCTTTGCAGCAGAAATAAGGGCAGTTACCAGAGTGGCCAAATGGGGCTGACTGTAACTCAGCTGGCTTACGCCTTNNTGGTTCGAATCCATCACTGCCCACGAAACCAATGTGTCAATTATTCAATATGCCAATATGCCAATTTTAATTAGTCACATTAGCATATTAGTCACATCGGCACATTAATTTTGCGGAAGTAGCTCAGTTGATAGAGCATTAGCCTTCCAAGCTGAGGGTCGCGGGTTTGAGTCCCGTCTTCCGCTCTACAGAGGAGACAAGAAACGCCCCATATCGGGAGTCTCCCTTCCTGCATACTGGCAGGAGTAAAGTCAACGGGAGTAACTTCAAAAGTTACTCCCTTTTTCATGTACTCACCATGTACATCTTTTTACTCGAACGGGAAATTTGATATCCTTTCATGGGAAATCGCTATAGTCACGTATAATTAAATGAGATCACCAAGTGGGAAATAACCGTGCACCTTCCTCTGCCGTCCGCGATCTTACCCAAGGAGGCATTTTCCGGCAGCTGACCACGTTAGCGCTCCCGCTGATGGCCATTAGTTTTATCCAGATGGCCTATAACCTGGTAGACATCCTTTGGATAGGACGTTTGGGAAGCGAAGCTGTCGCCGCCGTGGGTTCGATCGGCATGTTGATGTGGATGATGAACTCGTTCGCGCTCATCTCAAAAGTGGGTGCTGAAATTTCGATTGGCCAATCGATTGGGGCACGTCGCCTCGACAGGGCGTCGATGTACGCGTCGCACACCACTACCATCGCTATCCTACTTGGCACTCTTTTTGGCGTTTTCTTCTTCCTTTTCCCCCACCCTTATGTCTCCTTTTACGAGCTGGAGCCCTCGATTGCTTCCGATGCAGTGGATTACTTGCGGATCATCTCGATGGGAATCCCCATCATGTTCCTTGTCTTGAACTTCTCGGGAATTTATATCGGCTCCGGCCGTAGCGACCTTCCGTTCTATTTTAACGCGACGGGGCTCCTGTTGAATATTCTCTTGGATCCGCTTCTTATCTTCGGTTGGGGTGTAGTCCCCGCCATGGGAATTCGCGGGGCAGCACTTGCCACCCTGATTGCACAGGGTGTAGTGCTTTTCCTTTTTATCTTTCAGCTGAAGAGGCGGGACGGCCTCTTGGGCAAGTTCACCTTTCTTATTCTACCGCGACGCCGTTACACGATCAAAATCCTAAAGTTAGGGCTCCCGGTAGCCGCCATGAACGCGTACTTCGCGTTTATTAATATGAACCTCGCTCGCGTAGCATCGGTGCACGGTGGACACCTCGGCATCACCAGCCAGACTACCGGTGGCCAAATTGAAGGGATTACTTGGAACACTTCCACCGGTTTTTCCACCGCGTTAGGAAGTTTCACGGCACAAAATTACGCCGCGGGAAAGATGCAGCGAGCGCAACGTGCCTTTCGCTACACCCTTCTTCTAATGGGAGCGTTGGGTACAGTAGCTACCGTGGCATTTGTTTTTTACGGCAGCGAGATATTCTCGATCTTTGTGCCCGAGAGAGATGCCTATTTAGCCGGGGGTGCCTACTTGATGATCTTGGGTTTCTCACAGCTTTTCATGATGCTTGAGATCACCACTCAAGGGATGTTCAACGGGTTAGGAAAAACCACCCCGCCCGCGATTATCAGTATCGTATTCAACACGATTCGTATTCCCTTGGCCATGTTCTTGGGCATGCGTATCGGTGTTACAGGTGTTTGGTGGGCCATTTCCATTACTTCCGTTTTCAAGGGAGTTATCTCGTTCACGTGGTATTACGTGCTACAGAGGCGACTAAAACAGTCGGATAAATCAAGCATTTAGCTCGACTACAGCGAGACCCATTCATCGCTGGACTGAATTTTCAGAAGGGGTTCCAAAGTGGAATAAAAACGCAACGTCTGGCTCCAAATCCAAATAGCGGTATTTTTGTAAAAAATTACCAAAAAACATTTTTTTCAACAGTTTACCCTAATTTAACCCCGATAATCCGACCGGCCCGTTCGCATGTTGTACATTTGCCCCTGAATAAAAATTCAACCATTCATGATTTACAATGATGTACAGCAAGAGATCGCGAACAAAATTGAAGAAAAACCCCTATTATCCAATTGGAAAGATTGGAAATGGCAACTGAAACACTCTATACAAACCCTTGAGCAATTCGAATATATCACGGGGATCCATTTCGAGAAAAAAGAACGGGAACAACTTCAACAAACATTCAATAAATTCCCACTATCCATCACCCCCTACTATCTTTCGCTTATTCACACAGAGAACTTTTTACACGATCCCGTGTTTAAGCAAGCCTTTGGGGGTTCGGAAGAGCTAAATACCCTCTCTTCGGAACACGCCGACCCGCTTTCGGAAGATCAAGACAGCCCCGTGGAAGGGATCACTCATCGGTACCCCGACCGTGTACTGTTTCAGGTAAGCAACACCTGTTCGATGTATTGCCGGCATTGCACCCGCAAACGGAAAGTGGGGGATATCGACTTTATCCCTTCTCGAAAACAGTTACAGGCCGGCATCGAGTATATCCAAAATACCCCGGTAATAAGGGACGTGCTGCTCTCGGGAGGAGACCCCTTTATGTTATCCGACACCATGATCGATTGGCTGCTGTCTGAAATAAGCCAAATCCCACACGTGGAGGTAATTCGCATCGGTACACGGATGCCGGTCGTCCTCCCCTACCGAATCACTGATAAGCTGGTCTCCATCCTGAAAAAATATCAGCCGTTGTGGATCAACACCCATTTTAACCACCCCAACGAGATCACCCGTTCCTCGAAAGAAGCTTTGGCTAAACTGGCCGACGGTGGTTTCCCGCTGGGCAATCAGTCGGTTCTCCTTGCCGGGGTAAACGACTGTCCCCGTATCATCAAGTCGCTCTGCCACAAACTCGTTCAAAACCGGGTACGCCCCTACTACCTGTATCAGTGCGACCTGTCGGAAGGATTGTCCCATTTCCGGACACCTATCGGCAAAGGCATCGAGATCATGGAGAGCCTCGTGGGACATACGAGTGGTTTCGCCCGCCCCACTTACGTGATTGACGCACCCGGTGGAGGAGGGAAAATCCCGGTGATGCCCAACTACATTATCTCGTGGACAACCAACAAGGTGGTGCTCAGAAACTACGAAGGGATCATCACTACCTACGAAGAGCCGGACAACTACAAAGAAAAGTTGTGTGATCGCGAGTGCAACACGTGCGACTTGGACCTGAACATTCGTGAGGTCGACGTGAAAGAGGCCGCTATAGGGATCGAAAAATTGCTTTCCAATGCCAACGATACTATTTCGTTGATTCCGGAAGATAACGAACGACTTTTACGAAGGAATGGGAACGGGAACGGAAAGGGGAACGCAAATGGGAACGGGAACGAGAACAGAAATGGAAATGGAAACGCCTGATCAAATCGTGGAAACCACGAACGGCTCCATCCTTCAACACGGCAAACTGAACGACCGTATTTACCTGATGAAGCTGTCGGATAAAGAAACGGAACATATTATCCACGAAATGGAGCATCTAGCTGCCCTCAATGACTATTCGAAAATATTTTGTATTGTCCCGCCGGACGTTTACCCCCTTTTCATGTCGGACAGGTATCTCTTAGAAGGTTATATACCGGGATTTTACCGCGGGGAATCGGACGGCCTCTTCGTCTCAAAATTCCGAGGCAACGGCGAACGATTCCACGTCCCGGACAACGAGTTGGCACCGTTCCATCAATTGCTATCCGATATGAAAGGGAAGCCAAAAGCCCCCCCGGTGAATACCCCCCGTTACATGCTCCGTGAATTAAACAAACAGGATGCCAAGGGGATAGCGCACCTCTATTCCGAGGTATTCGAAAGTTACCCCTTTCCGATTCACGACCCGGGATATATCGTGAAAATGATGAATGAAGATGTACGCTATTTTGGCGCGTTCAAGGGCGATGAGCTGGCTGCCCTCTCCTCAGCGGAGGTCGACCCCAAGGAGAGGAACGCCGAAATGACCGATTTCGCGACCAGTCCCCGTCATGCCGGCAACAACTTGTCGCTGCATCTCCTCTCCCACATGGAATCAGCGATGAAGCAGCAAGGCATCTGCACCCTTTACACCATTGCCCGCCTTCTCTCGCTTCCGATGAACAAAACATTCCTCCGGTCGGGTTTCACCTATTCCGGCACGCTCCGCAACAACACCCAAATATCCGGCAGGATCGAAAGCATGAATCTTTTTTACAAACAGTTGTAAACAGATCCGTTGGGAGATCCAATATACCCTATTATAAGCAGATTTTTAAGTAATTCACTTGAGGCGCGGAAGATTAAATAGTATCAACTGGGCGGTATGTTATCGCCTTATCAATACCCGGGCAGAAAGAGGCCGATATCGGTCACCGGGTAATTGAAATGATTGCCCACGTAGGAGTTCACCATCTTGCCGGCATACATGTAGAAGCCGGAGGCGAAGCCACGGTCGAACCGGGCAAAATGATCGAGTCCCCCGCGATCGCCCATGGAGGTGAAGAGCGAGACAAACAGGTT
>LSQX01365209.1_pt1 | contig 10778 bp, 7 predicted proteins | sample 654561 | NCBI WGS metagenome assembly LSQX01 (sample SAMN04489861, study PRJNA283612) | anaerobic digester metagenome | isolation source: 4 biogas reactors fed with cattle manure at either 37C or 55C with and... | place: Denmark: Kongens Lyngby | collected 2014 | reverse complement strand
CTGTACATGCTGCAGACCCGCAACGGCAAGCGCACCGCGGCCGCGGCGCTCAAAATCGCCGTGGACCTGGTGAACGAAGGCCTCATCAACGAAGAAGAAGCCGTGCTGAAGGTTGACCCGCGCCAGCTGGACACCCTGCTGCACCCCAATTTTGACACCAAGGCCATCAAGGAAGCCAAGCCCTTCGCCACCGGCCTGCCCGCCTCCCCCGGCGCCGGCGCGGGCCAGATCTACTTCACCGCCCATGACGCCGCCGCCGCCGCCAAGGCCGGCCAGAACGTCATCCTGGTGCGTGAGGAGACCACGCCCGAAGACATCGAGGGCATGGACCTGTCCAAGGCCATCCTGACTGCCCGCGGCGGCATGACCAGCCACGCGGCCGTCGTTGCCCGCGGCATGGGCCGCCCCGCCGTTGTCGGCTGCCATGACATCTTCATTGACGAAGAAGCCAAGAAAATGGTGACCACCTCCGGAGAAACCTTCCACGAAGGCGAAAACATCAGCATTGACGGCACCACCGGCAAGGTCTACCGCGGCCTCATCCCCACGGTGGAAGCCGAGGTCACCGGCGACTTCGCCACCCTGATGGCCTGGGCTGACAAGGCCCGCACCCTGAAAGTGCGCACCAATGCCGACACCCCGCGTGACACCATCCAGGCGGTCAACTTTGGCGCCGAAGGCATCGGCCTGTGCCGCACCGAGCACATGTTCTTTGAAGCCAGCCGCATCGCCCTGGTGCGTGAGATGATCCTGGCGGACACCGAGTCCCAGCGCCGTGACGCCCTGAAGAAGATTCTGCCCATGCAGCAGAAGGACTTTGAAGAGATGTTCATCGCCCTGGAAGGCCGCCCGATGACCGTGCGCTACCTGGATCCCCCGCTGCATGAGTTCCTGCCGCAAAAGAACATGACCGAGGAAATCAAGGCACTGGCCAAGCAGCTGAACACCACCAGCGACAAGATCATCGAGAAAATCGAAGCGCTGCACGAGTTCAACCCCATGATGGGCCACCGCGGATGCCGCCTGTCGGTCACCTATCCTGAAATCGCCGAGATGCAGACCCGCGCCGTGCTGCAGGCTGCCTTGAAGGTGAAGAAGGACACCGGGATGAAGTTCGTTCCGGAGATCATGATTCCGCTGATTGGCACCAAGAAGGAGCTGGCCTTCGTCAAATCCATCGTCATGGACACCGCCAAGAAGATCTTTGAGGAGCAAAACGACTCCATCGAGTTCCTGGTGGGCACCATGATTGAAATCCCCCGCGCCTGCGTGACCGCTGATGAAATCGCCCAGGAAGCCGAGTTCTTCAGCTTCGGCACCAACGACCTGACCCAGATGGGCTTTGGCTTCAGCCGCGATGACGCGACCAAGTTCCTGGATTCCTACTACGAGAAGCGCATCCTGGAATCTGACCCCTTCGCCAAACTGGACCAGGACGGCATCGGCAAGCTGGTGGAAACCGCCATCACCCTGGGCAAGAAGGGCCGTCCCAACATCAAGCTGGGCATCTGCGGCGAGCATGGCGGAGACCCCTCCTCCATCGAGTTCTTCCACAAGGTGGGCCTGAACTACGTGAGCTGCTCCCCCTTCCGCGTGCCGATCGCGCGCCTGGCCGCCGCCCACGCCGCCATCAACGGCAAGAAGGCCTAAGCCACAACAAACCTAAAACGACCATGCCCCGCAAGCGCGGGGCATGGTTTTTTTGATGCGTTGATTCTTGTTATACTGATGTAAAGCTTTATTGCATCCAAAGCGGCGAGGGATTTTGTTTTCCTGCAAGGAAGGAAACCGATGGCGTAGCCTTAGCTACGTTGAGGTTGACTGACACAGCAGGGAGACAAAAGATCCGGCGTGACGATGCAATAAAGATTGGAATCAGTATTAGTGAGCCAGTGACGCGGAGAGAGGCGCGTTCGCTTGTGCGCTGTGCCGCTGTGCATGAAATGCCCTCATCCCCAGCCACAGCATCAAAAGCGCCGCCGCCAGCATCACGCCGTAATCAATCAGGTAGTGCTCGCTTTGGGTCAGCCGCCAGCGCTGGTTCAATTCCAGCAGGAAGCCCACCTTGTATTCCACCGCGAACTCCATTACCATCACGATACCGGCCAGGGCGAGCAAGGCGATGCAGCGCGGCAGCACATAAGTAATTCCGCTCTTCGCGCGCAGCAGCCAATACAGGACGATGCCGCCCACCAGCAGCGCGCACAGCAGTTGGTTGACACGGATGAAGCCCACCCTGGCATAGGCGTCCCGGCGCAGGCTTTCAAACCAGATTTGCAGCACGGCGTACAGGAAGACCAGCAAAATGAATCGCTGGCCGTCCTGTTTGCGCCGCAACAGGTACAGGACAATCAGCAAGGCCGCCAGCGCTTCCAGCATGAAGGCGGCGTAAGCCCAGCTTTCCCAGTAATCATCGTAGATGCCCAGCGGGAAGAACTGCCGCGCGGGGCTTGTAATGTCCAGGCTGTAGCCCAATCCGACCAGGCCTTCCAGCAATCGGGACCAGGCCAGCATCAATGCCAGCGCCGGGGCCGCCAGGTCTGACAACTTCACAAAAGAGTTGCCGCCAATGCGGGCGGACAGCAGCATCGCCACAACCAGGCCCAGGCCCGCGCCCAGCAGCAGAAACTGGTCCGCGCCAAACCGCAGCAGGGATGCCGGATCATCCAGCGTATCGCTCAGGTAGACCAGGGCATGCCCCAAGCGCCCGCATACAAACGCCAGCGGCACACAGAGCGCAAGGAAGGCCAAGCGGGCCTTGCCCGGGATGCCCCCCTTTTTCATTAACCGGTACGCCAGGGCCAGGCACAGCAGGATACCCAGGACCATCAGCAGCAAGTGCGGCCTGATGTCCCAATTCAGGACGGTAAAAAGCGGTTCGTTGTACATCCTACTGCCCATCCCCATCGTCAATGGACGCGAAGTAAATCATGTCGCAGATTTCGCGCACATCCCAGTTGGTGTTGATTTTTTCGTTGTTGAACACCAGGTTGCTGGAGCCGCCGCCATCCAGGTTGTACACCAGCTTGACACCTGGCGCGCGCTCTAAAATCATTGTAGCAAACTCTGTGGTGGTCAGCCCGGTCTTGAGCTGGGTGGCGCCGCCGCTTTGGAACACCGCGTACTGCAGCGGCCCCACCTGGGCGATGGCCACTCGCTGCATGGGCATGTCGCCATGCCAGAGGGTGGGGTCAAAGGGCTGGATGACGCCGTTTTCAATCAGCACCGGGCCAAAGGTGAAGCTGTTGACCACCTTGCGGCCCCCCGCCTCCAGGGCATCCATAAATTCCTGGGCGGATTCGGTGGTGGCGTTCTTGGTGAAGGAAAAGTCGCCCAGGTCGTCGATGAAGAGGATGTCGTATTTTTCAGAAGCCGCGCGGATCAGGCGCTTTTTGACCACGTGCTGCTGGCGGATGGTGAAGCCCTGCACCTGGTACTTGAAGAAGTCCCCATTGACCGCGAAGACGGCGCGCGCCTTCTTGGCCATCTGCGTGGCCACCACCATCTCCTTGTCGGTGAAGGAGCGGGAGGACTTGCTGGTGCGGATTTGGGAAGGGTCCTGGATTGTGATGTTGACCTGCATGCAGTCCATCCCCTGGTGCTGGAAGCGCTCCACCAGAACGTGGATGGAGGCGTCCCTGTACTCATCGGGACTTAAGAAGCCCGACGCTTTCGGGACAGTGCCAAAGGCGGTGTCATCATCCAGCGGCAAGGGAACCAGCGCCATCTGCGCATTCGTGGTAAGCATTAAAAACACCGCGAGCAAAACCAACAAACCTTTATGAGTACGCATCATGAACCCTCCAAAAAAAATGGATTTGGAGAAAAGCGCCCACTTCATAACAATGGGCGCATACAGGGGTCTGCCTTATTCCAGGTTGAACGCGGTGTTGATTTCCTTGACCTGGTCATCATCAATCTGCACCATCGGGCCAATTTCCTTCGCGGCGATGACGGCGCGGGCGGAATACTCCAGCACCTCCAGGCGGTCAAAGGCGTTGAGCAGGTCCTTGCCGGTGACGATGACGCACTCATTTTCCACAATCAGCACCGGGGTGCGCGGGGTGATGGCGTTGACGGTCTCCTCGATGTGGCGGGAGGAGGCCAGGAAGGGCAGCTTTTGTACCTCGCGCAGCGCGATGTAGCTTTCCGGAATCAGCCTGGAATCAAAGGGGGTGTCCGTCACCGCGAAAGCCATGATGGAGGGTGCGTGGGCAATCAGGATGCTGCCAATCTCAGGATGGGCGTCATAGATGGCGCGGTGCAGCTTGAAGGAGCGGCTGGGCGTCCGCCCGGCCTGGCGCATGCCGCTGCGGATGAGCACCAGGTCCTCCGGCTGCAGGTATTTCCTGTCCTGGTTGTAGGGGGTGATGAGGAAGCTGGTGTCATCCACGCGCTGGGAATAGGTGCCCTGGGTGGAGGTGAACAGGCGCTGGTCGTAGGAGCGCTGGATGAAGCGGCACATGTCCCGCCTCGCGGCCCGCTCCAGGCTGGAAGCCACGCGGGGAATGAACTCGTCCGCGGCCAGGTCACGCGGCTGGGCGTGCTCCTGCAGCTGTTCTTTTGTAAGCGGGCGCAGGCCGCCCAGTTTCAGGGCGTCAATCTCAAGGCGCCCGGCAAAATCCAGGGTTTCAAAGGCCATGAAGGCGGTGAACAGGTCGTTGGCGCCGATGACGCAGCCGTGATTTTCCATCAGCACGGTGTTGTAGCCTTCCGCGAAGCGCCGGGCGATGTTCTCCCCCAGCAGCTGGGAGCCGGGCACCGCGTATTCGGCGACGCCGACATCGCCGCAAATTTTTTGCACATCTGGTACCAGGTTCAGCCGGGGCACCTGGCGCACCAGGGAGAACGCGATCATGGTGGGCGGGTGGGCATGCAGCACAGCGCGCAGGTCCGGGCGGATCTTGTAAATCTGCAGGTGCAGCGGCAGCTCCACCGAGGGCTTGTGCAGGCCGATTTTGGTGCCGTCAGGCCTGATCTGAATCATGTCCTGGCGGGTCAGGGAGCCCTTGTCAATCCCCGAGGGCGTAATCCACACATCCCCGCTCTCATCGCGAATGGACAGGTTGCCGCCGGAGGTGGTGGTCATCCCGTATTGGTAAATGCGCTGCATGATCATCACCAGTTGGTCCGCCGGGTGCATCAGGTCAAAATGCATGTCTTCCTCCTCTTGTGCTCTGTGTTTTCCTTTCACCATCATACGCCATTTCACGCAAAAATTCACGTGTTCCGACAATTTGCGCGGGATGCCTTCCCCCCATCACGGATGGCGCGGAACATGGTATAATCCCTGTATCACTTGCAGGGAGAAATCACGATGGCTGACCGCACCAACGAAATCATCCGTTTACAAAACCAGATCATCAACCAGATGACAAGGGACAACCTCAGAAAAATCGGGGAGGACTTCTGGGGCAGGAAGCCGGAGCCCAAGGAGGAGCTGACCCCGCCGCCGGGCTACCCGGAAGTGCCCGACATCATGGGCAAGGAAGCCATAGACAAGCAAAAGGCCGAGGAGCAAAAGAAGGCTGAAGAAGAGCGCCCCAAAGAAGATATGGAGGTGCTCAAGGCGGAGCTGAACAGCTACATCGGCCTGGAAGTGGTCAAGGCCGAGGTGGAAAGCCTGATCAACCTGGTGAAGGTGAACAAGCTGCGGAAGGAACACGGCCTCAAGACCGAGGACCTGTCCTTGCACATGGTGTTCTCCGGCAACCCGGGCACAGGCAAAACCATGATCGCCCGGCTGATGAGCCGCATCTACCACAGCCTGGGCATCCTGTCCAAGGGCCACCTGGTGGAGGTGGACCGCTCCGGCCTGGTGGCGGGCTATGTCGGCCAGACCGCCATCAAGACACGCGAAGTGGTGGACAAGGCCCTGGGCGGCGTCCTCTTCATCGACGAGGCCTATGCCTTGACCACCCGCGGGCCGCAGGACTACGGCCAGGAGGCGGTGGAAACGCTGCTGAAGAACATGGAAGACCACCGCGATGACCTGGTGGTGATCGTGGCAGGCTATGTCGACTTGATGAATGACTTTGTGCACAGCAACCCGGGGCTGGAGAGCCGCTTTAACCGCTTCTTGTATTTCCCGGATTATTCGGTGGAGGAGATGCTGGGCATCTTTGAGCTGCGCTGCAAGAACGCCGGCTACCAGCTGGAGGAAAGCGCCAAGGAGCGCCTGAAGGTGATTTTGAAGGAAGAGAGCGAGGACAACATTGGCTTTGGCAACGCGCGCGGGGTGCGCAACCTGTTTGAGCAGGCCATCTCCCGCCAGGCCAACCGCCTGGCAAAGCAGGATGTCATCACGCGGGATGAGCTGATGGCCTTGAAGGCTGAAGACCTGGAGGACGCCTCACAGGAAGCCAAAGACTGATTCAGCTTGTACCAAAAAGCATCCGGGGCTTTTCTCCGGATGCTTTTTCATTGTATGCGTTAAGGGGTGCCTGTCGGCGCCGGGCTGACATAGCCGCCCGGTGTCGTGGTGGGCGAGGGGCTTTCAAGCGCCGTAAAGAAGGCGGGGTCATAGGGCTTGGCATCGGGCTTGTTCAGCCATTCCAGGGTGATGGTGCCGGCGATGCCGTCCGCGTCCAGGCCATGCTGCAACTGGAAGTTCTTCACCGCGGCCTGGGTGCCTTCATAATATTTCCCGTCCAATTCCCCCGTGTAGTAGCCCAGCGCCAGCAGGCGCTCCTGCAGGGCGATCACCTCCGGCCCCACGGAGCCATAACGGTACAGGGGGGCCAGCTCACGGTAGGCCAAATTGGGCGGCGCCAGGGTGGGCGCCGGCGTGATGGCCGCCAGGGCGGTATATTCCCGGTTCAGGGTGTTGGCGCGCACAAAGAAAAAGATGGCGGCTAACAGCAGCAAGAGGATGACCGCCGCCTTTGGCCAGCTTGCTTTTTTCGGCTTTTGCGTCATGCGCCCTCCCTGTTTTCGTGAATGCCTTGTAAGTATAGATTGAGATGGGGGCGCTGTCAAACAGCGGCCCTCCCTGACTTGCCCAAGTGTTGCCGGTATGAGTATAATCAAGGAAGACAACACAGGAGGACGTCATGCAGAAATTCGTTGTATTTGATTTGGACGGCACGCTGCTGAACACCCTGCCGGACATCGCCGGCGCCATGAACAGGGTGCTGTTCCGCTTTGGCCTGCCCCAGCACCCGGAGGAGAGCTTCAAGCAATTCACCGGCAATGGCGCGAGGATGCTGACCCTGCGCGCCCTGGGCGGCCAGGAGGAGCTGGTGGACACCGTCTATCCGGTGTACTTGAATGAGTATGCCCGCACCAACCGCCTGAGCACCGCCCCCTATGAGGGCGTGGTGGAGATGCTGGAGGCGCTGGCGCAACGCAGCTACGGGCTGATTGTATACAGCAACAAGGATGACAAGGACGCCAAGGACGTGGTGGCGCACTACCTGCCTGAGGTTCAGTTTCTGGACGTGGTGGGCAGCCTGCGGGATGTCCCCCTCAAGCCCGACCCCACGGCCCTCAACGCCATCATGCACCAGTTCAACCTCAAGCCGGAGGATGGCCTGTACCTGGGGGACACCATCATGGACATGCAGTGCGCCAAGGCCACGGGGCTTACTCCCATCGCCGTTTTATGGGGCTTTCAGTCAGAGGAGGAGCTGCGCTCTGAGCAGCCCGCGCACTTCATCAGCCATCCCCTGGACTTGATCGCCTTGCTGGATGAACAGGAGACAAAGTGACCGGCCGCTGTGATACCTGCCCCGGCGGGCCAGCCTGCGCTTGTGATGGGCTGTGCACCGCGCGCATTGGCATTTTCACCTCCCTGTCCCCTTCTGACCAGCAATTGCTGGTGAAAAAAGCCGGGCACAAGAAGGTGCCCGCGGGCACCCTGCTGTTTTCCCAGCAGGACACGTCGGCAGAAATCCTCATCCTCCACGAGGGCCGGGTCAAGCTGAACCGCTACTCCCCCGAGGGCAAGGAAACGGTGGTGGATATCATCGGCCCCGGCGCCATCTATGGGGAGCAATGGCTGTTTTCCGGCAAGAAGCATGAGACGAACGCCATCACCCTGGACACCTGCAACTATTGTGAGATCCGCCGTGCGGACATCGAGGACCTGATCCGCCAGCACCCGGAGGTGGGCATCAGCATGCTGGGTGAATTGGGTGGCAAATATTCCAAGGCCAGCCGCATGCAGGAAATCCTCACCATCAATGACGCCAGGGGGCGCATCGCCGGCTTTTTGCTGCAGCAGCACCACGAGGAAAAGCAGGTGGAACTGAACATCCCCCGGGATGTGCTGGCGGCCTCCATCAACCTGCGCAATGAGACCATTTCAAGGCGGCTCAACGAAATGGCCCAGGAGGGCATCCTGAGCTTGCGCGGGCATCGCGTCATCATCCTAAACGACCTCAAAGCCCTCCAGGACATTTTTGATACAGCTGAATAGAAAAAATGGGCATAAATTTGGAATTATATACTTGACGCAAGGTATCCGGCACACATATAATAACAGCGGTATAAATGAATGGTCCCGCTTGGAAGTCTTCATGTCTTCTTTGTATGCGCATGGCTGACACCGGCTTTGGTTCACCCGGCGTTACAGCCATCAGCATGCGTGAACCTTGCTGTTTGTACCTTTTTGGTATAAGGCAACGGTTCGTTTGAAGAAATGGAAATCATCCAGGCGGCTGCCGAAAACACAATAACACAGGGGGGTTTCCCGCATGAAACGCAGTCTGTCCATCTTTCTGTGCCTGGGGATGTTTATGATTTTGTCGTTGCTGCCGCTTGGCGTGAATGCAGTGGATACGGAAGCGTTTGAAACAATCGCGCTTGAAACAGATTCGTTAGTGGTTGGGCACGGCCTTGGGTTTTGCCCGGTTGTACGCTATGAACATTCAGGCGCGGAGCTTACCCTGGAATATGTTACAAACACATGCATATCAGGTGAGGGAATATCCTATGCGCCCGAGCAACCGAAAACAGTGGTATCAGTTTCGGTCCCGGCCAATGAACTGGTACAAATCCAAATCCCTTACTATTACCTGGTTCCCGCGCAATCGACGAGTTCAGCAGAATCATACAAAATTACCTTCACCGCGACTGTGATAGAAGCAGGCGCGACGGAGGGCCGCACAATCACCGCGGATGCCTACGTCAAAGTGATGCATACCTATCTGTATGGTGACAACAAGGACAACAATAGTCACACCGCTTCATGTACGCAATGTAATTTTTCTGTGCCAAACCAGGCCCACGCCTGGGGCATTCAGCATGATAAGAACACTGAGAATGCCGCTTCAATGCACCGGTTATACTGCCTCCAATGCGGCGCTGCTTCTGATGAAAGCGAATCCTGCCGGTTTATAGACGGCGCCGTCACTCCGCCTAGATGTGACTTCTTGGGAACTACTGAAAAAACCTGCGACATCTGCCAGTATACCTATTTGCATCCCGGGAATCCTAAGGATCAACCGCCGCATACAACGCTAACACACCCGGGCAATCCGGCGACCTGTACGGAAGATGGATGGACGGACTGGCAGACCTGTAATGAGTGCTGGGCGAATCTTGCAATACCGGAACTGATTCCGGCGATTGGTCATCAGGAAACAGTCGGCCTTGTAGGGAAGCGAGCAAACTGCACAGAACCAGGGCTGACGGATGAATTGGTCTGCTCTGTTTGCAATATCACAATAAAAGAACAAATCACCATTGAGGCCGCGCATCAATTAGAAGTCATTCCGGCAGTTGCCGCCACCTGCACAGCTTTTGGTTTGACGGAAGGTCGCCAATGTAGTGTGTGCGGGGAAGGGATCGTTGCGCAGAATCTGGTTCTCGCGATTGATCACAGCTATATAATAGATGAAGCCCTTGCTGCCACCTGCGCAGCCACCGGCCTGACGGAAGGCTCAAGCTGCTCAATGTGTGGCCTGGTTTTGATAGCACAAGAAGTGACGCCCACAGTTGACCATCAGGTGGAAGCGCTTGAGTCAGTGCCTGCAACTTGCGATGCCACCGGGCTGACAGAAGGCTCCCGTTGCATTGAATGCAAACTAATCCTCATAACCCAAGCGGTTTTGCCAAAGACGGAGCATACACCGGTCACTGACCCTGCTGTTGCCGCCACCTGCTCCGCCGTTGGATGGACAGCGGGGGAGCACTGCTTGGATTGTGGACAAACACTGATTGCGCAAACAGAGACCGGGAAGATAGACCATTCGCTGATCCACACGGAAGTTGTTCCTGCCACCTGTTTGACTTCTGGGCTGACAGAGGGCATTTCCTGTACTGTGTGCGGTGATGTGATTGCGGCACAAACAGAGATCCCGGCCAAGGGCCACACCCCGGTTGATGATCCGGCGACAGAGCCCACCTGTTTGAGTAATGGCTTGTCTTCAGGGTCCCATTGCTCGATATGTGGTGTTGAGCTCCAGGAAAGATTCAGCATCCCAGCCAAGGGGCACACAGTTGCAGATGATGCGGAAGTAAGCCCCAACTGCACAGAGGAAGGAAAGACGGCAGGCTCACACTGTTCAGTATGTGATGCTGTGATTGAAAAGCAAATGACCATCCCGGCCAAGGGACATCTGCCTGTTGAAGATTTGGGAATAAGCCCTCCCTGTTTAATAGATGGAAAAACAGCAGGTTCACACTGTTCGGCGTGCAACGCAGTGATTGAAAAGCAGATAACCATCCCAGCCAAGGGGCATACTTCTATAGAAGATGCGGAAGTAAGCCCCACCTGTTCAGCAGAAGGAAAAACAGCAGGTTCTCACTGTTCGGTGTGTAACGCAGTGATTGAA
>LSQX01121640.1_pt1 | contig 10778 bp, 8 predicted proteins | sample 654561 | NCBI WGS metagenome assembly LSQX01 (sample SAMN04489861, study PRJNA283612) | anaerobic digester metagenome | isolation source: 4 biogas reactors fed with cattle manure at either 37C or 55C with and... | place: Denmark: Kongens Lyngby | collected 2014 | reverse complement strand
TGCTTGAGCAACTGCTCCGATTTGTATACTGTTCTGTTATGCAAAATATCCTGTATCTGTTCAAGTTGTTCGCCTTTCTGGCGTTCGGTTCGATAGCTGCACTGGCCATAGGTCGCGACTTGCTTCATACGCTTGTCTCGAGGACAATCGATGTAGTTTTATTCGGACTGTTGTTTTTTATGGGAATCAGTACCGGGCAGATTCCCGATATTGAACAGCAATTAGCACTTATGGGTTTGCAGGCGCTGGTTGCAACCATTCTAGTCATAACAGGATGTGTCTTGGTGTCGCTACTGGTGTCTCCGCTGTTGAAAAAAATCTCAGGAGATTCTTATCAGCGTGTAAAAGAGTCCGGATCCTGGAAGCGATTTAAAACCCCGCTACTCTTGATAGGGGTAGTATTGCTTGGATTGGCAGCCACATTATATACCGATTGGTTTAATTGGTTTGACGATGGTCTAATTTCGATTTTGCTTTATGTGCTTCTGTTCTTAGTCGGGATGCAGTTGGTTCAGAACCGAGTTAATCTCGTACCGTTGCTTCGTTCGCCGCTCATGCTCGCTGTTCCTTTCATAACCATCACTGGCACCTGGCTCGGAGCTTTGGCCTTACCGTTGTTCTTTCCATATACCATATCAGAATCGATGGCTCTTGTTTCGGGATTCGGATGGTATTCTCTTTCGGGGATTCTGCTCAGCGATTTGGGCGATCCCGGATTAGGCACTGTCTCGTTTCTAAGTAATTTGTTCAGAGAGTCGGCTTCATTTATACTCATACCGACTTTTGCAGCTATGGGACTCGGGGCCCATTATTCGGTCAGTATCGCGGGGGCTACCAGTATGGACGTAACTCTCCCTCTAATTAAGAAAAGTTATTCCGATACGGTCGTTCCGCTTGCAATCATCCACGGGTGCATCATGACGCTCGTTGCACCTTTGTTCATAACGCTCTGGTACTAGACTTTCGGCATAAACAGCTGAACGACGGTTTCGAATCGTCGTTCTTTAAACAACCTGATATAGAGCGGTGTTTCACTCACGCTCCAATCGATGCAATTGTTCGCAAACGAAGCGACAATCGGTTCGAGTTCCTTACCGTTTGACGGGCTAAAAGGTAGCTGTCTAAACCAGTACGAACCTTTCGGTATGCTCCAGGATTCGCTACCGTCAACCGGTGTCTCTCTAAACCAGATCGCACGGACTGATCGTTTGACAAGTTCGTCGGTTGGTCTTGCGAGCATATGGATACAGCCTTCGGCAAGAGCTTCCATCGGATCCATGTGTGCAAGTAATGCGTCGTATGCAGCCGAACATGTATTGTCGACAAGCATATCCAGCATATCCCGGTATGGCATATCTTGATAAAGATGGAGTATCATATCTGTCGATTCAATCATGGGGGCAGTGTAGTGGAATCAGGCTGTAATGTACAGTATACGGTTAAAAGGGTTGCCAATAAGCGTCGAGTAACGATCAAGATTACAATCGACGGATCGGTCATCGTCAGCGCCAATTATTCGGTTCCCGTGAAAAAACTCGACTCGTTCGTATGCATGCACTCCGGTTGGATACAGGATAAGATAAGCTACGTCACCAGTCTTCCAGAGCCACTGCCGTCCCACACGTACCGAGAAGGGGATAGATTCTATCTTTTCGACCAGGTTGTCACGCTTGTCGTCGACACAGGCACCACCGCCAAGACGGTCCTAATTGGAAACGTTTTACAGGTTACCGTGAAAAAGACTTCACGCGAATCGGTACGAAAGGCAGTTACGGCATTTTATCGTGAACAGGGACTTGTGTTATATCGGTCACTGGTAGAACAATGGCTCCAAAAACTTTCAATTCCAACTTCGAGAATACCGAAGTCGATAAGCATGTCAAATTTCAGCTCGAGAATGGGAAGCTGTTCGCAGCAAGGAGACCTTAAGTTTGCCTTACGATCACTTATGCTCCCACTCGGGCTGATCGATTATCTGGCATTACACGAAACAGCCCATTTGATTCATTTTAATCACGGTAGAGCTTTTAAGGCGGTCTTGGACGAGCAGATGCCGGACTGGAAGCGGCGCAAGCAAGAAATGTTGAATCTGTACCGTAGATGCGCGTCTATATAATAGCCGCCGATAGTTTCAATCTCTGATAATCAATACAAGACAGGTTTGGTTAACTACCATTAACAAAATGGTTATGTTATAGTAGTTTTCGTTACAAAAGGAGGAGCACATGAAACCCGATAAGTTGGCCGATAACATCTATCGAGTACATGCCCGTATCGGCACCCGCGATTTATTCGAGGGAATCTGGCCTTTGCCCAATGGCGTGTTGCTCAATTCATATATAGTGCGTGGAACAGAGAAAACGGCATTGATCGACCTGGTAAAGGATTGGGATAACGCCGTAGATGAAATATCGAATCAAATCAGCCAATTGGGGCTTAGGCTTCAGGATATCGATTACCTTATCCTAAACCATATGGAACCCGATCACACCGGATCTTTAGCACAACTGAAAGAGAAAAATAAAAAGCTGGTCATCATCTGTTCGAAAAAGGCTGTTGAGCTGGTGAAAGAATTCTACGGTATCGAAGAAGGGGTGCGTGCTGTATCTTCAGGCGATGCTCTTGATTTGGGGAACACCGTTCTCCATTTCGAAGAAACCCCAAACATACATTGGCCAGAGACCATGATGACCTACGAACCGAAAAGCAAGATTTTGTTTTCATGCGATGCATTCGGATCGTTCGGAAGATACGAGCATTGTTTTGACGACGAGCTTACCGAAGAGGAATGGGCTTTGCTGATTCCTGAAACCGAACGGTATTACGCTAATATTGTCTCGTCGTTTTCTTCGTTCGTGTTGCGCGGAATTAAAAAACTGGAAGCCTTTCCCATTTCCATGGTTGCTCCCAGTCACGGAATCGTGTGGAGAAAAGATCCGCAGAGAGTCATCAGGCTATATGCCGATCTGGCTTCGTATATGGACGGACCTGCCCGAGGCGAAATCACGATGGTATACAGCAGTATGTACGGAAATACGGCAGCCCTGGTAGATATAATAAAAAAGGCGGTGGAGGAAGAACACGTTAAAATGCATCTGCATCAGGTTCCCCAGGAACACGCTTCATTCGTGCTGTCTTCTGCCTGGGTTTCTTCCGGATTGATTATCGGAATGCCGACGTATGAATACAGGATGTTCCCCCCCATGTACCATATCCTTGATATTCTCGAACGAAGCCATGTCAATAATCGAAAAGTGATGCGTTTCGGATCGTTCGGCTGGTCGGGTGGAGCGCAAAAACAATTCGAGCCATTCGTGCAAGCACTCAAATGGGATTGTCTTGGTGTGGTAGAGTATCAGGGCGCGAGCAAACAGCAGCATCGTGAAGCTGCTGTGGCAATAGCCAAACAACTAGCCCAAACTATTAAAAAGTAGGGACACTAGTACACATCGATATCCTATTGGATGTAATAGTCCATTTATTTTGTGTAATAAGTGTTTAAGAAGCTATTAGTCCGTCAACTGATTCTTCGATTGGAGACCTCAATAATCTCCAATCGAAGCTAGAAGGTGTTCAAGAAAATCAACGACGCGAACTGTCGATGAAATAGCGCAGGCTTCTGCGGTTGAATGAACATTTTTCAGATTGGGACCAAGAGACACCGAATCCATCCCTTCGATTAAACTGTTAATAATGCCGCATTCCAAGCCGGCATGAATCGCGGTAACCACCGGTTCCTTACCGGTAAACGTTTTCCAGGCATGGCCGCACCGGCGAGCCAGAGGAGAATCGGGGTTCGGGGTCCAGGAAGGGTAGCCGTTACTAATCTTCGCCGTTGCTCCAGAAGTTGAAAACACGGCAGCTGTTTTAGCTGCTATATGATCACGCGAAGATTGCACGGATGACCGGTGGCTGGTAATAAATTCGAACGCGCCAGATTCTTTTCGAACGATTGCAAGGTTTGTCGAAGTTTCAACCAAACCTTTCATCGTCATACTCATCTTGTCTACTCCGTTAGGCGTGATGTACAGCGTTCGTGCGAGAATCTTGCTTTGGTTGACAGAAGCAGCTTTTCTCTGCAGCCCCTGCGACGGTTGCAATCGAATCGAAATAGCGGGATCGCTTACCGAATACTCGGTTTTTAATTCAGACAGGATTTGTTCGACCTTATGCTTAAGATGCGTCTCCTTGTCTTTCGGAATCCATACGAAAGCAGAACAATGGCTTGGTATGACGTTTCGCTTCGAACCTCCATTGATATCGGAAATCATGAAACTGGAATCGTTTGAGAAATGGTAGAGAATTCGGGCACAACATTCGATTGCATTAGCGTATTGTTTATCTATTTCCGATCCTGAATGACCTCCGTGCAAACCATGAACTGTAAGTTCCCACGGTACATAATCCTGAGGAATTTCGGCATACTCAATCGGGAGCTTTCCGTCTACTTCAATCCCTCCGGCACATCCGATATAGAAAACGCCCTCTTCTTCGCTGTCTAGGTTAATCATGAGCCTGCTTTGAACAAGTGCCGGATCAAGGCCGAAAGCGCCGACTAGACCGGTTTCTTCAGTAATGGTAAGGATTGCTTCCAAAGGCCCGTGAGTGAGCCTTTGGTCGGTAAATAGATGCAGAATCATCGCGATAGCAATCCCGTTGTCGGCTCCAAGCGAAGTACCTTTTGCTTTTAGCCAATCTCCGTCACGCTGCAGAATAATCGGATCCTTCGTGAAATCATGAACTATTTCGGGATCTTTCACACATACCATATCCATATGGCCTTGCAGCGCGACCGACGGATAATGTTCGTATCCCTTCGAAGCTGCGGTTTTCAGTATGACATTGCCCGTCTTATCAACGAAGGCTTGAATACCGTGTTCTTTAGCAAACTGAACCAGATATTCTCGAATTCCTCTCTCATTTCCGGACTCCCTGGGAATGCAAGAAATTTCAAGGAAATAATTCCAAAGAGCTTGTGGCTCGAGTGACTCAACAGCACGTTTCGATTCTTTGGGAATATTCATAGAGCAGCCTCCAAAATTAATCATGGGTTTGAAAAATAATCTCTTAACAGATTACCGTGTAAAAACATTCCTTTCAATGACAAATCCGAATTGTCGAGGACTGCTATATCGGCAAAATAGCCCGGAGCCAGGCGACCGATGAAACCAAAATTATAGATACGTGCCGGATTGGATGTCGCCATTTGAATCGCGGTCTCGATAGGGACCTCCCAATCGACAAGATTCTTGATGCCCTGGAGCATGGTAAGCGAAGATCCTAAAAGCGTATCCGGGTCGTTTTTTCGATGAAACGCTCCATCTTGCATTCGTACGGCCTCTTCACCATGTACCCAGAACGTTCCCTCTTTTTGCATGGTTGGTTTTAACGAGTCTGTGACCAACACGATATTGCTGGTGGGTTTTTCTCTGATGAGGAGCTTGATTAATTCGGGATGCACGTGAACGCCGTCCGCGATAATCTCACACTGCATGTCCTGCTGGATCATGATGGCTCCTACTGTTCCGGGGTTGCGATGGTGCAACCTGCTCATCGCATTAAAAAAATGGGTTGAATGAAGGATCCCCGCCTGCATACCCTCGATAATATTTTCATACGTAGCGTTTGTATGACCTGCCAATAAAACAATGCCCGCTTTAATTGCTGTAAGCGCTAATTCACGCATGCCTTTTAACTCAGGGGCTACCGTCATGCTAACGATATGACCTTTTCCGCGTTCTATAATTTTATTAAATACATCAATATCGACGGGATGTACTCCCTCTGAATTCTGGGCTCCGAGCCGTTCGGACGAAATAAACGGCCCTTCGACATGAATACCTAGAATAGAAGCCCCCGCTTCATGTCCGATGGCGCTGACAACCGCATCGATTGCTTGCAGCATATGGTCGATCGTGTCGGTATAGATTGTTGGCAGGAACCCAGACACTCCGTAATCTGCAAGATGTTTGGACATTGCCAAGATTGATTCAGGTTTTGCATCATCTGTCCCGTACCCGCCGATTCCATGGATGTGAGTATCGAGAAAACCCGGTACGATGAATGCTTCGTTGACGTCTATGATTTTTGTTCCCTTGGGAAATGATTTTTGTGAAAAACGGCGCATGTTGAAAATATCGCTGATCTTTCCTTCAGAATCCATGAAAAGTCCGCAGTTATGCAGCTTGGCATAACCAGTTATCACCGTTCCGTTGGTCAGTACCATATTGCCCATCATCAAGCCTCCATTTCCTTATCATATAAGATAGAAACGCGCATGTCCCAGGTCAAGCAACGGCTTCCGTTTCTGAGGTGAGCCGATTGATCCATTTCCCGCTTTTAATTCTTAAAAGGCCTACGACCAATTTGAATAATTCTTCTGATGCAACCAGTAGATAGACACCGTACAAGGGTAAATGGAGGACGAGTCCACCGATGAAAGCAGCAGGAACTCCGATAAACCATACTCCTCCGATTTCTGCAAACAAAGAAAATCTGGTATCTCCGCCGGATCGTAATATTCCTACGATCGTCACCATATTGACAGCTTTCGGAGCAAGTACGATTCCGAGGGCTACCAGAGCGGCAGTTGTCATCGAATGAAGCGAATCTTGTAACCCAAAGGGAAGCGGAAGCCATTGAGCGGTTAGGGCTAATAAGATTCCCAATACTAACCCCACCAGAGCTCCGATGATAATGCAACGCCTGGCGTACTCTTTTGCCAATTCGATCTTATTCTCCCCGATTCTGTTTCCGATCATGATGGCCGTTGCGTTACCGATTCCCATCAACGCTACGAAAAATAAGCCTTGGATGGACTCGGTGACATTTACTGCTGCGATAACGTCTATTCCCATTCTCGCATACGCAACCTTATAAGCAGTCATTCCAAGCGACCAAAGCAGTTCGTTGAGAATCACGGGAGTACAGGTGATGAAAAAACTTGCAACCATCCGCTTCTGAAACGACATCATAGTCGAAAGCGAAGCCGCTACCGGACTTCGCTTAACATAGACGAACATCGTAAGAATGACCATCTCGGTAAATCTTGCAATCGTAGTCGCGATGGCTGCACCGACAACTTCGAGTCGTGGAAAACCAAAAGCTCCGTTGATCAGTATATAATTCAACACGACATTGATACTCAGTGAAATACTGGAGACGATAAGTGGGGTCTTGGTGTTGCCCGTGCTTCTTAGCGCAGTCGAAAAAGTCATTACTACCGCGGTAAACAGATAGCTGATTCCGACATACACAAGATATTCGGTTCCTCGCTGGACTACCTGTGGATCTTTGGTAAACAAATGCATCACCGCTTCGGGGAAAAACAACGAAACGATGGATGAGAAAAGCGCACCTACCAGATTCATTGAGAGCGAGATACCCATCATCTTGTGCATGGAACGGATATCCTGGGCTCCCCAGTATTGTGCGATAAAGATAGCCGAACCGCTGCTCACGCCGAAAAAAAACAGCGATATGAGAAAGAACAGCTGATTAGCCAAACCCACTGCAGCAAGAGCTTCTTCACCGATTCTTCCAATCATCAGAGTGTCGACAAATGATACCGAAGATCCCAGCAGGTTTTGGAGCATAATCGGGATTGACAGTTGCAACAGCCTTTTAAGGAATTCTTGTTTGGATTCGGTGACTATATCTAATCGGGAGGCCTTCATTTCTTGTTCCTTTGCTTTTCTGGAGTATAGCGGGGAACCAAAATCTGTACTAGGTCGTTTCTTCCGATTAGTTTGAGAGCTTCGATGACGAGCGTTCTGTGTTCCGGCTTATGAAAATGTATCAAAGCGCGCTGCATGCTTCGCTGTCGCCCTTTTGGAACATACACTGGCTCGAATAGCTTTCCCGGTCTCGGGTCTAGACCGGTGAAATACATGCAGGTCCCTACAGTCCCCGGTGTGGGATAGAATTCCTGAACCTGGTCAGGAACGAATTTTGCTTTTTTTAAGTATAACGCGAGTTCGACACTATCTTCCAAGGTAGTACCGGGATGAGCGGCGATGAAATAAGGAATACAGTATTGTTTTAAACCGAGCCGTTCGCTAGATTCTGAAAAGTCATGCAGGAATTGTTCATACAATGCAACAGGACTTTTGCCCATAGCTTCCAATGCGTGAGGGGCAATATGTTCGGGAGCGATTTTCAACTGCCCGCTCACGTGATTGGCTGTCAGCTGATTGATAAAAATCTTTCGAGTTTTCTCAGACGGTACGCTCATCAGATAATCAAAACGGATTCCCGAACGGACAAAGACTTTCTTTACTTTAGAAACGGCCGCAATTGCACGTAACTTCTCTGCGTACTGGTCATGATATTCCCTTAGATGCCGGCACGGTTCTGGGAACAGACAAAACTTGGTCGGACACGGTCCGCGCTCTTCTTGTAAATCGCAAGCCGGTCCTTGAAAATTTGCAGTCGGTCCGCCAACGTCATGGATATAGCCCTTGAAGTTGTCGTGGGAAGAAAGTTCCTGCGCCTCACGAACCATAGACTCTTTAGAACGTACGGAAATCATGCGGCCTTGATGGCTCGTAATTGCACAGAACGAGCAGCTGCCAAAGCAGCCGCGATTGCTTGTAATGCTAAATTGTACCTCTTTTAATGCAGCTACTCCCCCAAAGCGATCATAATCGGGGTGCCATTTGCGAGTATATGGCAGTTCATGAATAAAATCGAACAACTGTGAGTCTATTGGTACCGAGGGAGGATTACACCATATGATTCGGTCAGCCGAACGTTGAATGAGTACGGTTTCTCCTTTTGGATTCTCGTGAAGCATTTGCAGATGAAACGCTTGTGCATAGGCATGCAAAGCTTCAGGTTCGGCTTTGTTGCTCGCCGGATCGCGTTTCGAAACCATGTCGTACGAAGGAAGTTCGACTATCTTTTTTTCATTACGTTTTTCAACAAATCGATGGTTGGAAATTACTGTCGCCGTCCCCCTGATATCCCCAATCGAATCTATCGGCTCTCCCTTTTCCAACCTCTGCAATAATTCGATTGTCTGGTATTCTCCCATTCCATATACCAGTACATCTGCTTTTGCATCGATCAGTATGCTGCGCCGTACGCGATCGCTCCAGTAATCGTAATGAGCGAATTTTCTGAGCGACGCTTCCAAACCGCCGATGATAATCGGTACCGATGCTCCGAAGGCCTGCCTGGCCCGGCTGGAATACGAAATGAGGGCACGATCAGGTCTTAGACCCGCCTTCCCTCCGGGAGAATATGGGTCCTCGCTGCGTGGCTTATTGTTTGCAGTGTAGTGAGCGACCATCGAATCGATGGCTCCCGAAGAAATCATGCAGCACAGCCTCGGACGACCCAACGCAAGAAAATCATCCGGCCTATCCCAACGAGGTTGTGCTATAATACCGACTTTCCATCCGTATGACTCGATCAGCCTTCCAAGCAGAGCCGCGGCGAAAGAAGGATGGTCGACATAAGCGTCCCCGGTTATAAAAACGACATCCACTCCATCCCATCCGCGATTGGCGAGGTCTTGTTTATTTACTGGTAGAAATGCGTCCCTTGAAGTCATGCGACTATAGTATTTGATTGAAATCGGGGTGTAAATAGGATATCATGCTACGCCAACGGATTATTAAATTTTTCATAAGGAACAAAACAAGATGCCACGGTATGCGAAAGACCCAACAGCTTTTATCATATTGAATCCCCATGCAGCGAAGGGCAGAGCTGCGAGTTTTAAGGATCAGATTGCCAGTTACTTTGCAAAAGAGCAGTACGAATGTGTGTTTGCCCTTACCGAAAAACCACTTCATGCGATTAGCCTTGCCGAGCAGGCGGTTCTCGACGGATACAAGCTCATCGTTGCAGCAGGAGGAGATGGAACGGTGAACGAAGTCGTCGATGGTGTTATGCGTCAGGTAACGGCACAACGAATGTTGTTCGACGATCGTCCGATTGTCGGGCTCATACCGATTGGAAGGGGTAACGACTTTGCCTATATCGCCAAAACGCCACGTAACATCGAAGATGCATGTACGCTGGTCATGGAACAAGATTGGATGCCGACGGATTGTGCGTTTGTAAAGGGTGGCAAATTCCCTCAAGGACGCTATTTTGTCAACGGAGTCGGTCTTGGCTTTGAGCCTACGGTTAATTTTGTCGCATCCGATTTCAAACGGTTAAGTGGAATGCCTTCGTATATTGTGGCATTTTTAAAGGTACTGATGAAATACCCAAAACCAGTACAACTTACGCTTACAATCGATGATAAAGAAGTACAGCTCGATACCCAGCAAATATCAATCTGCAACGGGAGGAGAATGGGTTCTGCTTTTATTATGGCTCCGAATGCGATTATCGACGACGGGCTACTCGATATCTGTTACGCGAACAGAGAGATCAAAGGTTATGAGATACTGTGGTACGCGTTAAAATTTTTTAAAGGAAGCCAGGTTCGTAGCCCGCGGTTTACTACGGTTCGAGCTAGTCATTGCTCGGTCTCCTCGGTATCGAATTTACCGTGCCACGCCGATGGGGAAGAAATCTCTCGGGGATGCAGTTCGGTAGAAGTGCAAATCCTTCCTGCAGCGTTAAAATTCATACGTAAACCGTTGTGAAATTTTAATACAATATTTGACTAATGAATCATCTGGGTGTATTGTATACAGTGCGTGTTTTTCGTTTTTCTGGTAATTGAATGGAATAGGAGCATAGTTTGATCAAGGATTTGGTGCCGTCAGTACATTTTTATGACCAGGATTTTGTCGATATGTACGACAGGTCCTGGGTAT
>LSQX01392586.1_pt1 | contig 10779 bp, 2 predicted proteins | sample 654561 | NCBI WGS metagenome assembly LSQX01 (sample SAMN04489861, study PRJNA283612) | anaerobic digester metagenome | isolation source: 4 biogas reactors fed with cattle manure at either 37C or 55C with and... | place: Denmark: Kongens Lyngby | collected 2014 | reverse complement strand
TCAACATAGTGTAAATGAACCTCATAACCTGCTTTTTTGCTATCATAGTTTCAATTCCTCATAGGTAGGCTGAGAACCGAGAATCAAAGGCTTCTGAACGAGTACTTTTTCGGGTTTCAATTCCTCATAGGTAGGCTGAGAACAAAAATAAATTCGCTGCAATGTTAGAGAAAAATTAGTTTCAATTCCTCATAGGTAGGCTGAGAACCACCCTGGAGGCATGGTGCCGTTGCGGGTACCATACTTTCAATTCCTCATAGGTAGGCTGAGAACTCTTCACGCCCCATGATTTGCCCCTTGCCTGCTCCCCTTTCAATTCCTCATAGGTAGGCTGAGAACTGTCGTGGTGTGAAGCATACATAACTCAGGCTTTGGGGTTTCAATTCCTCATAGGTAGGCTGAGAACTTTGAATTGATGCCTCAGCAATAGTGGCGGCTTCAGGTTTCAATTCCTCATAGGTAGGCTGAGAACCCGACTTACATCCAGGGCTACCTCATACGCCACATTCAGTTTCAATTCCTCATAGGTAGGCTGAGAACGCAGGATTGCCTGGAGGGGTTTGCGATTATTAACGGGTTTCAATTCCTCATAGGTAGGCTGAGAACTCAGCGACGCCGAAATAAACCGGCTTGTCAAATTCTAGTTTCAATTCCTCATAGGTAGGCTGAGAACGGGTATAGGGAAGCGGAGGTTGGAGGCATTACTGGTGTTTCAATTCCTCATAGGTAGGCTGAGAACAGAGAGCGAATTTGCAGAAATAAAGTGTTTGGAATGGTTTCAATTCCTCATAGGTAGGCTGAGAACTGAAAGAGCGCTGGGAAGAGTTCAAGGCTGAAGTTAAGGTTTCAATTCCTCATAGGTAGGCTGAGAACCGGGCTGCTCTTTGTAGCGCACACCTTTAATAACAGTTTCAATTCCTCATAGGTAGGCTGAGAACTGGAACGGGAAGAGATGGCAGCGGGATGAAACGGGGTTTCAATTCCTCATAGGTAGGCTGAGAACGCTCCACATCGTCTATGGTGATTGGATCATCTAGGGTTTCAATTCCTCATAGGTAGGCTGAGAACGCGTGTGAGGATGATTATGACGGCGGCCTCCGGCGTTTCAATTCCTCATAGGTAGGCTGAGAACCTTCCTTCCCCAGACCTGCCCGACAACGTAGCTCGTGTTTCAATTCCTCATAGGTAGGCTGAGAACCGGCCTACCTGCACCTGCAAGAACGAAGGAACCGGCGTTTCAATTCCTCATAGGTAGGCTGAGAACGGTCCCACAGGGACCGTAGAGTTGGGATGGGTGGCGTTTCAATTCCTCATAGGTAGGCTGAGAACGATGGATCGCCTGCGGGCAGAGTGGGGGAAAGTCGAGTTTCAATTCCTCATAGGTAGGCTGAGAACGGGCAAGAAAGAAGAAAGGAGGTGATCCTATGACAGGTTTCAATTCCTCATAGGTAGGCTGAGAACGGTGGCAATCCAGGCGGAAAGTAGCCGTTTTGCTCAGTTTCAATTCCTCATAGGTAGGCTGAGAACAAAAGCTGGGGGGTGACAGCCTCTCCGGCATCATCGCGTTTCAATTCCTCATAGGTAGGCTGAGAACTATGTTGTTCCTCTGTGGTGAGTTGAATAAGGTTGGTTTCAATTCCTCATAGGTAGGCTGAGAACGGGAAGCTATTAAAAATCCTAAGAGGATAAGCAAGCGTTTCAATTCCTCATAGGTAGGCTGAGAACTCAAGAGCCTTTCAAGGTGTTCGATATCCTTTTCCCGTTTCAATTCCTCATAGGTAGGCTGAGAACTTAATTCGGCGCATGGCGTTTTCAAGGTTTAAACTGTTTCAATTCCTCATAGGTAGGCTGAGAACGGTACTGACCCTGTAGCTGGGGTTGAAGCACTTGTGTTTCAATTCCTCATAGGTAGGCTGAGAACCCGGATACAGATTTCCGGGCCATCCGGAACACGGTAGTTTCAATTCCTCATAGGTAGGCTGAGAACCAAATTTCTTTGAAGAGGGAAAGCTCCATGCTAGCAGTTTCAATTCCTCATAGGTAGGCTGAGAACCAAAGGTACGGCGAAGTCCATACACACTGTGTATTCGTTTCAATTCCTCATAGGTAGGCTGAGAACGTCAGAGGATAAAGCCAGATATCACCCTGTAGAGGGGTTTCAATTCCTCATAGGTAGGCTGAGAACGGCCCGGACATAGGTGGCATTGTTAATGAGATACCGTTTCAATTCCTCATAGGTAGGCTGAGAACGTCAGAGGATAAAGCCAGATATCACCCTGTAGAGGGGTTTCAATTCCTCATAGGTAGGCTGAGAACGCTTTTGCCAACCCTTCCCAGCCTTTGCCCTTAATAGTTTCAATTCCTCATAGGTAGGCTGAGAACTACAGCCCCTCTTTCGAGGGGCTATTTTTTTTGCCCGTTTCAATTCCTCATAGGTAGGCTGAGAACACTGGACAGGGATCTCTTTCTTTTTATTCGCTGCGTCGTTTCAATTCCTCATAGGTAGGCTGAGAACCACCTTTCGAGGTGGGGATAAATGCCGGACGCAGCGTTTCAATTCCTCATAGGTAGGCTGAGAACGAAACAGACCGCGATATAGTGCTTCGCTACTACGAGTTTCAATTCCTCATAGGTAGGCTGAGAACGTGGTAGAATGTAAGACTAGATTTGGAAGAGTTTGTTTCAATTCCTCATAGGTAGGCTGAGAACAAATGGCCCTACTCTTTTTCCTTATTCTCTAAATTTGTTTCAATTCCTCATAGGTAGGCTGAGAACAGAGAATGTCAGATTGTATCTATGCCAGACAATTCCGTTTCAATTCCTCATAGGTAGGCTGAGAACGTGGCGGCCCGGAGGGCCCGAATCGGAATTGGAATGGAGTTTCAATTCCTCATAGGTAGGCTGAGAACGCAAGTCGAAAAGATGCTTTATGATTACAAGTATCTGTTTCAATTCCTCATAGGTAGGCTGAGAACGATGAAGAGAATACCTTCATTTGGCTGCGGTACGACCGTTTCAATTCCTCATAGGTAGGCTGAGAACTCCTGCTCCGGGCTGTCCTGGTCTCCGGCGCTTATCCTGTTTCAATTCCTCATAGGTAGGCTGAGAACCCCCCTGCTTTTTCTTCTAAGCCACTAACTCAACATCATGTTTCAATTCCTCATAGGTAGGCTGAGAACTGCCCAGCGCCTCATAGATGGCCTCGATGTTTTCCTGTTTCAATTCCTCATAGGTAGGCTGAGAACAAATTTCTTTGAAGAGGGAAAGCTCCAGGATAGCAGTTTCAATTCCTCATAGGTAGGCTGAGAACACGATTTTCTGACTAAAACAGAGTTTTTCCAGTACAGTTTCAATTCCTCATAGGTAGGCTGAGAACTTTCCTGCGCCTCTACAAGCCACCGGCCCGCCTTGATAGTTTCAATTCCTCATAGGTAGGCTGAGAACACGTTTCTGACGTCAACGCCGCCCCGGTGTCTTTTAAGTTTCAATTCCTCATAGGTAGGCTGAGAACTTACCGCCTCGTTTTAAATAACTTTTTAACACGCGTTTCAATTCCTCATAGGTAGGCTGAGAACCGACCGCATTGTTGAGATGTGCGCGGTGGTAGTTACGTTTCAATTCCTCATAGGTAGGCTGAGAACGGGTTGATGATGACTTCCGCTCCGGCCCGGAGTGGGGTTTCAATTCCTCATAGGTAGGCTGAGAACCCTTCGCGCTCCGCTTATGCACCAGGCCCTTAATCGTAGTTTCAATTCCTCATAGGTAGGCTGAGAACGATGTTTGGGGAAGACGCCAGCAGAAAGCTTTATCTGTTTCAATTCCTCATAGGTAGGCTGAGAACAGCAGGCCGTGCGCACGCCTGGGTTTTTCATCCCCGGTTTCAATTCCTCATAGGTAGGCTGAGAACGAGGCCCAGGCGTTCCTTTTGCCTGACGGTTCGACGGTTTCAATTCCTCATAGGTAGGCTGAGAACTAAGTGCGGCGGTAGTGGAGAGAGAAGGTTATGAATGTTTCAATTCCTCATAGGTAGGCTGAGAACCCGGAGATCTGGATTACATCGTAAACGGTGGAATATAGTTTCAATTCCTCATAGGTAGGCTGAGAACTGAACGCATCCTTAAACCCCGCAGCCTGGGCCTTCTGTTTCAATTCCTCATAGGTAGGCTGAGAACCGGAATGCCTCTTGGAGCGCCGCTTGGGATGCCGCTGTTTCAATTCCTCATAGGTAGGCTGAGAACGGATCTGGCAAGGGGGAACATCGCCGAGGCGAAGTTGTTTCAATTCCTCATAGGTAGGCTGAGAACACTACATCCACCCCTTCAAACCTTTATCATCAATTGTTTCAATTCCTCATAGGTAGGCTGAGAACCGTCTAGGACCTTGTTAATACCTCGCGCCAGCTCTTCGTTTCAATTCCTCATAGGTAGGCTGAGAACTAGGTTAGATGAAACGCAAAGAAATGGTTTTATAATGTTTCAATTCCTCATAGGTAGGCTGAGAACTACACCAGGAACTGGTCTCTGCCGCAGTTGAAGCGGTTTCAATTCCTCATAGGTAGGCTGAGAACCTGATTTTTTGCCTTTTCGTGTTGCATATGACGTAGTTTCAATTCCTCATAGGTAGGCTGAGAACGATAATAATGAGAAAAAGAGTTAGTGTTTATGAAGAGTTTCAATTCCTCATAGGTAGGCTGAGAACAGTAAAACAAACACTATCAACGGTATCACCACGACCAGTTTCAATTCCTCATAGGTAGGCTGAGAACGCCCGCCGGGAGCCTATCCCGGCAAATTAAACCCTGTTTCAATTCCTCATAGGTAGGCTGAGAACGGAGGGCAGCCCGCAGCAGACCTAATAGCTAATCGAGTTTCAATTCCTCATAGGTAGGCTGAGAACGAGCATAAAGATATCCAGCAGAACCGTATCCGTGAGTTTCAATTCCTCATAGGTAGGCTGAGAACTTCTCTTTTTTGGCATCCAAAACCTTGCCGATACCTGTTTCAATTCCTCATAGGTAGGCTGAGAACTGCCATTCGAAACACTCCTATTAGTTTATTTGCTCTGTTTCAATTCCTCATAGGTAGGCTGAGAACTTTATTTGCTCTTAAAAAGAGCATGTTAATATATTGTTTCAATTCCTCATAGGTAGGCTGAGAACGGTGACCGGCTCGTCTAAGTGGCGCGGCATGGTCACGTTTCAATTCCTCATAGGTAGGCTGAGAACATTCGATTCCGGCGGGCGCTGGTATCCGTCGGAATGGTTTCAATTCCTCATAGGTAGGCTGAGAACATCTGCACACGGTATAACCCGGAGCTCGTATCGCTGTTTCAATTCCTCATAGGTAGGCTGAGAACTTTCGCGCCGCTGCCGCCGGCCGTCTTTTTAACCGCGTTTCAATTCCTCATAGGTAGGCTGAGAACTAACCTCTATGACCCTCCTATCGGGCTGCCTCCCGAGTTTCAATTCCTCATAGGTAGGCTGAGAACTTTTTTACCTATTTCCTTTGTGCGCATACAAGCGCAGTTTCAATTCCTCATAGGTAGGCTGAGAACGGGAAGAGGCAAATTCAATAATTTACCGGGAAAAGGTAGTTTCAATTCCTCATAGGTAGGCTGAGAACGGAAAACGCAGTCAGACGTTGCCTTGGATCTAATTCGTTTCAATTCCTCATAGGTAGGCTGAGAACCAGGATAGACTATACAGCTTGTCACTTGCTCCTACAGTTTCAATTCCTCATAGGTAGGCTGAGAACGTACGGGGTCGTTTACGCGCTTGCCCATTATAAAAAGTTTCAATTCCTCATAGGTAGGCTGAGAACGTGACATAGATTGGCTGTACGACAACGCCCCGGGTCGTTTCAATTCCTCATAGGTAGGCTGAGAACGGGTTGGCCCGTCCCGTCCGTGCCCCGTTTGCCGGAGTTTCAATTCCTCATAGGTAGGCTGAGAACCGAGCTATTCGGAGCTATCGGCCGCTATCTCGCTGGTTTCAATTCCTCATAGGTAGGCTGAGAACGCGGCCCGCCGGCCCGCGCGCGCGCGCTGCCGGGGTTTCAATTCCTCATAGGTAGGCTGAGAACCACAAGCGACGACATCATCGCCGGGCGGCACCTGGCGTTTCAATTCCTCATAGGTAGGCTGAGAACACAAAGGAGGATCATGATATGGAAAAAATACATTTGTTTCAATTCCTCATAGGTAGGCTGAGAACGTCGTGGGCCCCTACAAAACCCACGCCGACGCCTTGTTTCAATTCCTCATAGGTAGGCTGAGAACGAGACACTGCCAACGCTATACTGTAGCGTTCAGCCTGTTTCAATTCCTCATAGGTAGGCTGAGAACAATGGGTAGAGACTAAAGAGAGCCTTAGACAGACTCGTTTCAATTCCTCATAGGTAGGCTGAGAACGCAAGGTTATTCAAAAGGGCAAGCAGCTAGGCTGCGTTTCAATTCCTCATAGGTAGGCTGAGAACGCTGCTTCAAGCCTTCGCCGCTTTCGGTTTCCCAGGTCGTTTCAATTCCTCATAGGTAGGCTGAGAACGCGGCACCCGCCACACGCCGTAAATCAGTGGGCTGCGTTTCAATTCCTCATAGGTAGGCTGAGAACCGCCCCTTGCCTCGGCGTTCGAGAAAGCGGCCTTGCGTTTCAATTCCTCATAGGTAGGCTGAGAACAATTTATCAGCGTGAGTTTAAAGCGGAAATGGAGCGGGTTTCAATTCCTCATAGGTAGGCTGAGAACTGGGCCGGCAGGCCATCTATATCCAGCCAGCCCGGGTTTCAATTCCTCATAGGTAGGCTGAGAACTCCTTATCTTTTTCAACTCTAACGCCAGCGTCCTTGAGTTTCAATTCCTCATAGGTAGGCTGAGAACGTGACGCACCCCACAAAGGGGGGTGCGCGCTTGTACTGTTTCAATTCCTCATAGGTAGGCTGAGAACGAAGGACGGAGCCAGGGCCAACGCTCGGCAGCTGGTGTTTCAATTCCTCATAGGTAGGCTGAGAACGGGCATGAAAGTTATCGTGGCCCTAACCTCGGACGGGTTTCAATTCCTCATAGGTAGGCTGAGAACAGGCCGGAACCGGAGATCAAAGAAACCGATATTTTGTTTCAATTCCTCATAGGTAGGCTGAGAACTTACGCAGCTTGTCACTTGCTCCTGCAGGGTTACAGGTTTCAATTCCTCATAGGTAGGCTGAGAACGAGGTCTGCAGATAAATTTCAAGATGATCCTGAATGGTTTCAATTCCTCATAGGTAGGCTGAGAACAGGGCCTTGATTGCAGCAGGGTCAGCTTTCGGTGGGTTTCAATTCCTCATAGGTAGGCTGAGAACAATCGTATAACTTTGCGAAGACGTTTGGACCGATTACGTTTCAATTCCTCATAGGTAGGCTGAGAACAGGGTGTATCTTTCGTTAAGGTTCAGCCTATTGTTTTGTTTCAATTCCTCATAGGTAGGCTGAGAACGTTCATTGAACCACCCGCCATTGCGGTTTCGCAGTGTTTCAATTCCTCATAGGTAGGCTGAGAACCCGGGCCAATGTGCAGATATTGAGAGCCAACTTTTCGTTTCAATTCCTCATAGGTAGGCTGAGAACCAAATCTTTGTCGCAAGCTCGGGATCGGGGTTGTCCAGTTTCAATTCCTCATAGGTAGGCTGAGAACAGTACTAAGTTCTTAGGATTTTTAGCAGCTTCCCTGGTTTCAATTCCTCATAGGTAGGCTGAGAACTAAAATTTGCTGGGTCTGGCGTGTGCCGGGAATATTGTTTCAATTCCTCATAGGTAGGCTGAGAACCAAACGCCAGACCCAGCAAATTTTATTTACATCTCGTTTCAATTCCTCATAGGTAGGCTGAGAACATAAGCGCATAATTAAGGGGGAATGTCAAAATTGTCGTTTCAATTCCTCATAGGTAGGCTGAGAACGGCCCTGGTGGAGTTCGCGGCGCGGCTTATCTGCTGGTTTCAATTCCTCATAGGTAGGCTGAGAACCATGTTACCATGTTTCTGGCATACCCGCAAACCTGGTTTCAATTCCTCATAGGTAGGCTGAGAACGCGGCTGGCTCAGGCGGAGCGCGGGATCTTGTTCCGTTTCAATTCCTCATAGGTAGGCTGAGAACCCGTTGCAATTTTAGTTGTAGGCATCCCGCTAATAGGTTTCAATTCCTCATAGGTAGGCTGAGAACCTAATTCCTCTGACGGCTGCCAATTTGCTATAGTCGTTTCAATTCCTCATAGGTAGGCTGAGAACCGAATTGCCCGTCTGGGTGTGCGGACCGGCCTTGGGTTTCAATTCCTCATAGGTAGGCTGAGAACCCTGAAAACCGCGCTCCGTGAACTGGACTATATTCTGTTTCAATTCCTCATAGGTAGGCTGAGAACGGACCGCTGTATATCAGGATGTAGGAGGGCTATCATGGTTTCAATTCCTCATAGGTAGGCTGAGAACTGGATATCTTTTGACGGCCGGGCCGATCTGTTTGAGTTTCAATTCCTCATAGGTAGGCTGAGAACGCGAAGCATACATAACCCAGGCCCTGGGCCGGGAAGCCGTTTCAATTCCTCATAGGTAGGCTGAGAACGCGCCTAGCCACCATAAAAAGAAGGGCCGCCGGCGGGTTTCAATTCCTCATAGGTAGGCTGAGAACCCCTCTACACCATGCCGACACACATGGGTGAGCCGGGTTTCAATTCCTCATAGGTAGGCTGAGAACCTGAGATCGGTTTCACACAAGTGAGCACCCAGCAGGTGTTTCAATTCCTCATAGGTAGGCTGAGAACATTGATAAAGATACACTGCTGCTGATTGAAAAAATAGTTTCAATTCCTCATAGGTAGGCTGAGAACTCTTTTGCTTTATTAATTCTATAACTTTTCTAGGCTGTTTCAATTCCTCATAGGTAGGCTGAGAACCTCCAGGTATATTTGCCGGGATTTACGGCTCCCGGGTTTCAATTCCTCATAGGTAGGCTGAGAACTTTTTGCTTGAACCGATGATTGATTTCTTCGAGAGTGTTTCAATTCCTCATAGGTAGGCTGAGAACATTATTCAGGTTTGCCTTGTTTAATCAAATTTTTACGTTTCAATTCCTCATAGGTAGGCTGAGAACCTTTAAATTATCTTCTAAAATCACGCTATACATCCCGTTTCAATTCCTCATAGGTAGGCTGAGAACCATATAGCAGGATTTTCCTGCTATTTTTTTATTTTTGTTTCAATTCCTCATAGGTAGGCTGAGAACCCGAAAGCCTTGCGGCCCAGGGGCATCGGGGGTCGGGTTTCAATTCCTCATAGGTAGGCTGAGAACTTCGCCTCCCTTCTCCCCCCGCAGGGGGGGTGCTAAGGTTTCAATTCCTCATAGGTAGGCTGAGAACGAACAGACAGCAAAGCTTTTTAGTTGGCTTTTTGGCGTTTCAATTCCTCATAGGTAGGCTGAGAACGCAGATCTATCTCCCCCTTCGCCGCCGCTATGGCGGGTTTCAATTCCTCATAGGTAGGCTGAGAACCGTGGCCACGCCGAACGCTACGCCGAACGCTACATTATGTTTCAATTCCTCATAGGTAGGCTGAGAACCCGCCAGGGTTTGCCGCAGTTGCCGCACTTAAAGGTTTCAATTCCTCATAGGTAGGCTGAGAACAGGCAGAATTCGGGGAACGAGTTTGCCCCGACTGGTTTCAATTCCTCATAGGTAGGCTGAGAACTGTTTTTCCCGCCGGCACCCCCCCTGCCGCTACCGCGTTTCAATTCCTCATAGGTAGGCTGAGAACTATACTGCATGCTTTTCGTTGATGTATCAAGCTTCTGTTTCAATTCCTCATAGGTAGGCTGAGAACGCTACGGAGAATTCACCAGTTTAGGAAGGAGGCCCGGTTTCAATTCCTCATAGGTAGGCTGAGAACCCCTGCGCTAAATCCTGCTCATGCTCTTAAGATTCTGTTTCAATTCCTCATAGGTAGGCTGAGAACCGCATTTGCCCGCTTCTTCCAGAGCTTTAATGCCGGGTTTCAATTCCTCATAGGTAGGCTGAGAACTTGATACTACCGATGTTAACCGTATGGTTGAGTTGGTTTCAATTCCTCATAGGTAGGCTGAGAACATATAATTTTTTTTTTAAAAAGAAGGATTTTAAAAAGGTTTCAATTCCTCATAGGTAGGCTGAGAACTTGACGTGCCGAAATTGGAATGTTGACTATACACTAGTTTCAATTCCTCATAGGTAGGCTGAGAACTTGGATAGACTACCATCTGGAAAGCTTTTAAGAATCTGTTTCAATTCCTCATAGGTAGGCTGAGAACGGCTCTATTACAGCAGTTCTTCGTTCGGATAACAGCGCGGTTTCAATTCCTCATAGGTAGGCTGAGAACGAGCTTAAGGAACAGGAAGAATAAAACACAAGCCCCGTTTCAATTCCTCATAGGTAGGCTGAGAACAATTCTGATTGTTTTTTCCCTGGATGAATATACCGGGTTTCAATTCCTCATAGTGTTTCCGCTACCCCATAATGCCTAGAAGCTGACGGTATTGCCTGTCCAGGATTAGATATATATAATGTCCATATTAAATCTTAAGAAAGGAAAGACGCCTCTGTGAATGTACTGCTGTGGTCAGCAACAGCACTAGAGGCGTCACCAAGTTGGTATGGTCATTGTATCATAATACCAGCTAATTGAAAACCCCACCCGGGGTGTTTTTCGTTAGGAGCGGGGAGCAGCATTGTTGCCCTTGCTGTGGTGGAGCGCTGAAGGTTATAGGCAGCAGGAGACGCGGCTACA
>LSQX01186407.1_pt1 | contig 10779 bp, 9 predicted proteins | sample 654561 | NCBI WGS metagenome assembly LSQX01 (sample SAMN04489861, study PRJNA283612) | anaerobic digester metagenome | isolation source: 4 biogas reactors fed with cattle manure at either 37C or 55C with and... | place: Denmark: Kongens Lyngby | collected 2014 | reverse complement strand
TAACCCTGGCCCAAGCCACGCGTTCCCGGCTCTACCGGCTGGCATACATCGATAAAATGATCGTCGCCAGGCGCTACCCCAATGCGCGCAGCCTGGCGGAAGACCTGGGCGTAAGCAAGCGCACCATCTCGCGTGACGTGGAGTTCCTCAAGGACAGCTTGAACGCTCCCCTGGAGTACGACGCCCGGAGAAGGGGCTTTTACTACACCGAGGCCGGCTATTCGATCGGACTGCTAAAACTTACGGAAGGCGAGCTGCTCGCCCTTTACTTAAGCCACAACCTGCTCCGCAAATGCAAGGGTACGCCTTACGGGCCAAGTGTGCTCAGCGCCTTCCAGAAGATTTGCAGCTACCTGCAGGAGAGCGTGAACATCGATTTTGGGCTGCTCTCCGCAGCCGTTGACTTTGACCTTGAACCGCTGCGCGGCGAAGAAAAGAAGGTGGCCGCCCATTTTGCCGCCATCGGCGAAGCGATTCAAAAGAAGGAGACCCTTAAATTGCTGCACTACTCCATCAGGCGGGATAGCTGGTGCGAACGCCTGGTTGATCCTTACCAGCTCCGCTACTTCCGGGGCGCGTGGTACCTGGTCGGCTACTGCCACCTGCGCCGGGCGGTGCGCATTTTCGCCTTGGACCGCATCCGGGAGCTGCACCGCACTGCCTCAACATACACCTTGCCCAAAGGCTTTAACCCCGGCGACTATCTTCAGGATGCCTTCCAGATGTTCAAAGGGGTCGCCATTTACCGGGTCAAAATTCACTTCAGTCCAGCCCAGGCCCGCTGGATCAGGGAAAAACAGTGGCACCCCAGCCAGCAGATCGCAGAAAACCCCGACGGCTCCCTGGTGCTGATCATGCACACCAGCGGCCTCGACCAGGTTAAAAGATGGGTCTTAAGCTTCGGCGCCCAGGCCAGGGTGCTCGAACCCCCGGAACTAATCGCTGCGGTGCGGGAAGAGCTTGCTGCCGCGCGAAATATCTACAAGTAAAGATTGCTATTACAATGAATGGCATATCATAGTTGCTATTATAATTCTAACCGATAGTAAACACACATCAATATGATCTAGTTCTTGCTTCATTGGGAAGAATATGGTTGGTTGTGGTGATTCAAAGATGACTGTTAATTTTGATCATTTACGCTTTGCCCGCTACAGGATCACTATTGCCGCCGGGGAAAACGGTCTGGTTCTGCCACCGCATAAAGGGTCTACTTTCCGCGGCGGTTTTGGAAACGTTTTCCGGCGCATTACCTGTGCCCTGCGCGAAAAAGACTGCGGCAGTTGTCTTCTGCGCGAGCGCTGTCCGTATGCCTATGTCTTTGAAACGGCCCCTCCCGCTGGCAGTCAGGCACTCAGCAAGTATGAAAGCATACCGCGCCCTTTTGTTATTGAGCCGCCGCCGGAAGAGAAAACAGAATACGCTCCAGGGGAAACCCTAATCTTTTACCTATTATTGTTCGGAAAGGCTATTGAATTTCTTCCATATTTTATTCTAGTATTTCGCGAGATGGAGGAGGCAGGAATCGGCCGAGGCCGGCAGCCATTTAAGGTGCTCAGCATTTCCGCTGTGGGCCTCGATCAGGAGGAGGTAATCTATACCGCCGGAACCAATACCGTGCGTGGGGTCAACTTTACTTTTACCGGAAACGATCTTCTTAAAGCATTACCTGCTGTAAACGGAAGGCTGAGTGTTCGCTTTATAACTCCTTTTTGGCTGAAAGACCAGGGCAGCCTTGCTCCGGTTCCCGAGTTTCACATTCTTTTCCGCCAGGCCATGCGGCGCATCTCTGCCCTCTCTTATTTTCACCACGAGATAGCACTGGAGGCTGACTATGCCGGCCTGGCGGCGCGCTCTCGCCACGTGGCACTGGTTGAAAACAACACTCATTGGCAGTATTGGGAACGTTACTCACGCCGCCAGCAGCAGCGCATAACCCAGGGCGGCTTGGTCGGCGATGTAGTTTACGAAGGAGATTTAGAGGAATTTATTCCCTGGCTGGTTATCGGCGAACAAGTACACGTAGGTAAGAACACTGTATTCGGGTTGGGAAAGTATAGCTTGAATTACTTGGATTAGTATAATTTGGATTCAAGTCCCTTATATTAAATAATATACTATAATATAGAAAAACAAAATAAATATTAAGCCAAGCCATCTGATAATAAGGGACTGAAAGAAGTTGGTTTTTTAGTTGACTTTTGTATTTCGCCCCTGTAAGATGGCTTATTTTTTTGGATGAATAAAAAATAGTATACTGCATAATTTATTGTTGAGTTTATAACTATAAAACTTACTTAGGTATTGGAGGTGTATAAATGGAATTCCTAAACCGCAGAACTTCCGATGTATATTCCTGCTATAGCAAAACCTGCATTCGCAGAACTAGAACTCCGCTTGATAATTTAGCCGATGGAATGGCCCATAGAGGAATGATAGAAGAAGATCGAGCTATTTTTGCCTATGCTGCTGTCGCAAAGGAGGAAAGTCATATATGGTTTTCAGCTCATAGTCCAAGAGGTAGGTAATAGGGTGAGAAAACATGAGAATTAAGATGGATTAATGGGGAATGGGGGCACTATGAACGATCAAGACAGTATACTGCAAACGAAATTGAACAGGCTTTTCAAGGCGCTGATGGACGATACCAAAGTCTCTCTTTATCCCTACCAATATAATGTGGCATCAGAGATTATTTCTGGAAAAAATGTCTTATTGCGCGCGCCAACTGGAGCCGGAAAATCATGGGCGGCTCTAATTCCCTTTATTTTTAGACGCCTTGAGAAACAGCCCCTTTTTGATCGGGTGCTATATACTCTGCCCCTGCGCTCTTTGGCTGCTCAATTATATCAAACTACAAAAGAGGCATGCGCCAGGGTGGTGGGAAATGGAAGTAAGCAGCTAGTTGTGACCATTCAAACCGGTGAACAACAAGACGACCCATTTTTCCAGGGTGATATCATTTTTACCACCATTGATCAACTTCTATCATCGTATCTCATGAACCCCGTATCATTACCTCCCCGTTTAAATAACATTAACGCTGGTGTCCTTGTGGGAAGCTTAATTGTATTTGACGAATTCCACCTACTTGATCCTGAACGTTCAATGGGTACCGCCATCGAGATGCTGGACAGGCTGAACGGTTACTGCCGTTTCATTTTAATGACCGCGACTCTGTCCGACAACGCAATTGGCGAGTTGCATAAAAGGTTTTCTGATACCGTTATCGTTGATTTGCCGCCTAAAGAAATTCAATATATTGAAAGCCAAAAGCCAACTCCTACCGTTAGAAAATGGAGGTTGGCTGAAGAAGAATTATCTGCGCAAAAAATATTAGATGGCCAGCAAAACAGAAAACTGGTTATTACCAATACCGTAGCTAGAGCTCAGGAAATTTATAAAGAACTACTTGAACTATGCCGTCTCACTTCAAGGAAAACCGAAATTCGCTTATTGCATTCCCGCTTTTTCCCCGATGATAGAGCTAACATTGAACGTGACCTGATTTTTCGCCTCGGAAAAGCAAATAAAGAAAACCTCGAAGATTTTATCTTTGTTAGCACCCAGGTTGTGGAAGCGGGAATGGATTTTACCGTTGATCATCTTTATACCGAATTGGCTCCGATAAACAGCCTTATACAACGCGCCGGACGCTGTGCACGCTATGGCGGCGAGGGTAACGTTACTATTTTTCCAGTATCCTCAAATTTACCGTACCGCAAAGAGGAAATGGAAGCAACTGCTAAACTGTTGCAAGTTAAATTATCCAATACTGCTTTTGGCTGGGAGCAGGAACGTAACGCGGTGAACGAGGTGTTGGGAGCGCGAGAGGCAGAGATTATCTCCTCATATGCTAATTTATATAGACGCAGAGGAAAGGTTAACCAGGCTATGGATGGAAAATTGCAGAGTGCTCGCACGGAACTAATTCGCGATGTTAGCACTGTAAATATCATAGTAACTAACGAGCCAGAACAGATCAAATTTGAGCATGATTTATGGCCAGAAACGTTATCCGTACCGGTTTCCAGTATACTTTCATTTCTGAATGAAAAAACCGGTGATAACGGTGAAGAATGGGTAATTAAAGCGCCTCAACTTGATGAATCCAGCAGTGGAGAGGATTATACGGTTCGGTATTATTGGCGGGAAATAGGTGTCCGGGAAGTCTTTTCAGCCTGGATACTGGCAATTAACCCCAAGTATGCTCATTATTCGACCGAGATGGGTTTGGTTTTGGGCAAACCCGGAAATTACATTGAGGTCCGTTACCGTAAGCTGGAGAAGAGGGGGCGGTACCGCTACTGTATGGAAACATATTTTGAACATGTCCAGCATGTCTTGGAGCAGTATGAAATACAAGAAGCAAAATATGTATGTGCACTGCAGATGTTAGCACGTAAACTGAAAATATCGATTGATTCTTTAAAAAACGCCGTAAAGATCGCCTTGATTTTACATGATACAGGTAAGTTGACGACGTCTTGGCAAGGAAAGGCAAGGTTTTGGCAGGAGCAGAAGTCTCCCGGCAAGTTGTCTGGCCTGTTGCTGGCGCATACGGATTACGATCCTTCTACGGATCAGGGGAGCCCCGGGTTTCCAAACCATGCCGTAGAGGGAGCTTATGCTGTAAATGAATATTTGTTTAATTTATTTAGCGGTGAAGAGGAGGGGATAGCAGCTTGCATCTTAACAGCTATAGCCAGACATCATACCGGACATGCGTCTAAGTTGGAGAGGTTCGTACTCGATAACGCCGCCACGGATACTTTAAACAGTTGTTTGGAGCGGGAAGGATTGCCAACAATACAATACTTATTGGACAAGCCAGACGAGGTGAGTCGGGGCGGTGAATTTAGCCGGGAATTAATTCGTGCGTGTGAAGAGGAAGACAGTAAATGGTTGCCGTTATACTGGTATATTGTACGCCGGTTGCGCCTGGCGGACCAAGCCGGAGCAGCGGAAGGGAGGAAATAAATGGTATACCAGGTACCCAAACGGACCAATACTTACGCGGAGGTGTTAGAGGCTATAGGGTTGGCCAGCCTTGTGGAAGAGTTAACCGTTTCAGAGGTACGCATTCTTGATCATGGGGATTGCTTTATCCTTGAGGGAAAAGAACTTCCTCCAGTAGAACAATGGCCTGTAGTTGAACCCGGGTATCCTTTCATCTATCTTAAGCAAGACGGTAGTATGCCCAAGGGTTGGGTTCTTGACTATGAGCGAGAAAAAGAGAAGGCCGAGTCTTTGCGTAAATTCTTCAAGGCTGGTGATAAAAAAAGAAATGTAATTTTGCAAGCCTTAAGAGAGCAGGGTTTGGATGCGCCTTCGAGCCCGGTGCCGGAATACGATATGGCGTTATTCTTGGCGATGATGCGAAAAGGCTGGTCATCCGATAAACAAACATTTCTCTGGCTACAAGAAGATAGTAAGCGGGCCGCTACCTGGATTAAAGCCAACTTGGAAAAAAATGATGAGATTAAAGAATCGCCTCCGGTCAGCAATAGCCAGGTCTTTAATCCTGTTTCAGGAAAAGGAGTGCATCGGCCAAAGCCCGATTCAACATTACCGAGCAGTATTGCCGGTGAAATAATAGATCCATTTGCGGAATGGCTGAAATATCGCGGCGCTTACCGGGCTATGATTCCATACCGGGTTGACGGAGACTTTAAAGTTTTCGTCATTGAACCGGCAGACATTAAACTTTCCGGTCTGGCACAACTTCACGATAAACTCCGCCACCTTGGCCTTTGGGGAAGGGTGCGTCTAGACATTGAATCGCCGCTACGCTTAACGGAGCTGTTGATTCAACACTCTGATGTATTGGGAAAAGAGATTGCTTTGAGACGCAGGCGTCCCCGGGATACGGTGCGGGGTCTGCACCAGGCCTATTTTAAAAGTTTAGGAACGGCGGCGGCATTAATGAATTATTCGTTTACTGCGTTGCCATCCTGGTTTGTGATTAATGACCGGGATGACGCCAATGCCTACATCAGGGTTATTCACTCTTTTGTCGGTAGAAAGGAAAAAGATGGTGTTACAGGTTGCCTTCTTTCGTTAAATGAAGATCATTCCGGTGATGTGCTTGTATTGCAACAGTTTCGCCGGTGGCTGGCTAATGATGATTTGAACGATTTTTTATTGTTCTGCTATTACTTTGCTCTCCATGTAATGGAACGTCTGGCTAAAGATGAATGGGTAAAAATGCTGTCGACCACAAACTTGGATACCATTTTGATAAGGGGGTATAACATGCAGGCTATAGTTGAAAGTAAAGGGTTTAAAAGCATTACCTTGGCTATCCGTGAAACAACAATTTATGCTTTGCAAGCCCAGAAACAAAAAAAATACGAACGAGAAGTGCGTTATGGATTGGCTCAGAAGTGGAAACAGAAAATCAAAGGCGGAGCAGAAGAATTTATTGCCGCGCTATCGGAATTTGTCCAGCAGTACAATTGGGAAAGTGAAAATCTTGATCTAAAATCTGCGGGCGATGGTTGGAAATACCACAAAGTTAATGCCGCTGATCTGGATGAAGTGATCGCGCTGGTAAACAAATACGGTGTTGAACTGGTGGGGATGCTGCTCTTGGCGTACGGCTATGCCCGGATGCCCAAGGCAGTTGACGAAGTAACGGAACAAAACATAACTGAGGAGGTTGAATAGGATGAAATTACATTCTCTTGCAATTTCGGGTTTGGTGACGATGAACCTTCACGCTTTAAACAATGAGGGTGCGGAAGGCAACACCATGATGACCAGGATGGTGGAAATTGTTGACCAAAAAGGTGAATTGCACACAGTAAATGCTGTTTCAGGAGATATGTTCAAACATATCCAGGCGGAGCATCTTTTCCTGGAGGCCAAGCAGTCTGGCCTGCCCCTTTGCCGCGGGTGCGCTCAATTTGATGCCAACCGGATTGCCCTGGATCAGGTTTTGGCCGCGGAGGTGGAACAGAGCTCTGAATATGAGCAGGCTAGGCAGAGCAACACGATTGATTCGTACAACCTGAGCAGGGTTTTACGCGCCTGTGTCTTGGATGACTGCGAGGGCATTTTACTCACTGGCTGGGCCGGTTCTAGGTCATTGGCCAGGAAATCCTGCATCGAATTCGGCTGGGCGGTGGGCCGTCCGGAATATACTCGGACGGAGCACTATATGCATGCCAAGTATGTACCTGAAGGACGCGGTGCCGGTTCCGGGTCGGAGCAAAACCTCGGTCAAAACATATTTCACCGGCCAGCCTCCAGCGGTCAGTATGCCGTGGTATTAAATGTGGACCTCTATAGAGTTGGGCGAAATGATATCACTTTAAGATATGATTTAGACGAAGATGAGCGGCTCCAACGCGTTCGCGCCTTGCTTAAGAGCGTACTTTACACCTTTATAAAGATAGGAGGCGCCCATAGGAACACTCAAAACCCGCACATTCTCGATTTTAGCGGTGTGGTGACGACTTCGCTTGCCTCCCTTCCCGCACCGTCGGTCAGTGCGCTTAGGGACGATTACCTGAAGGAGATTGAAACGATTACCCGGAACCTCAATGCTCTTAACGGTGAAAATCGGTTGAATATATACGTTTTCAATGGTCTGGGTGATTTCAGCGGAGTGATGGAAAAGATAATCAACTCTGTTCAACCCTGGAGTGAATAACATGGCAGAATACAATAGCGCAGACGAACAATGGCTTATTTTAAACTATCGCCCGACCAGCCTGTTTTCGTTGCGCATGACCCATGCAACCAGTAAAGGTGGTAGGACGCTTTTGGTACCGACACCCTATGCGGTAAAACTGGCTTTAATTGATGCCTGTTTCCGCTGTTTTGCCGGAAACGAAGCTTATCAAAGATCCAGGCAGGTTTACGAATGGATCAAGGGCATGGAAATCCGGTTTCGGCCGCCTGCACACTGTGTTGTCCAAAATACATTTGTCAAGATAAAGCAACAGGAAAGGAACGCGCCGGCGGGCATTTACTCCCCGACCATCGCCTATCGTGAATTCTGTTATTTCAATGGCGACCTGGAGATCGCCTTAAACGTGACCGGAATTGAAGATACGGCCATACAAATTTTGAGCACAGTGGCAACTCACATTACTTACCTGGGCAAACGCGGCTCGTTCATGCAATTCATTTCAGCCCGAACTTTTAATGGCCTTCTACCTCAAGGATATACCTGCCCGGAGGACAAGGCCGATATTGCCAACGGGAGCTACGGTACCACCCATTATCTCGATGACTTTGGCGAGGAGCTGATAAAAGAAGCTGGCGGGTTCGACAGAATTAACTCATTCAGCCAGAAGTCTTCGACTTTGGGGAAATACCGGGTGCTTACCAGAACTCTTATCCCTTATCGCCCAGTGAGCAGTGGCAAACATTATACTTACTATAAAAGACTACCGGCGAATAATCATCCAACTATTGGCTCATAATTATCTGTAAAATTGTACGTTGGAGATAACTTTTAATATGAATCTTATTATTAACAACTACGGCTCTTTCTTAGGGAAAAAGAGTGAACGACTAATAGTCAAGGAGAAAGGCAAGGTTGTGCAGGAGGTGCCTTTTTATGACCTTACTCAGGTGACTGTGACTACAGGTGGTGCCACTCTCTCCAGTGACGTTATCCGCATGTGCGTAGAGCACGGGGTACAGATAAATTTTCTTTCCGGAACGGGCCAGCCCTATGCAAAAATCACCTCGCCGCAGCTTACTGCTACGGTACAAACCAGGCGCGAGCAGTTGTCGGCGTATAATGATGACCGTGGCGTTATCCTGGCTAGGGCTTTTGTTACGGGTAAGATAAAAAACCAGATCAACACGCTAAAATATTTTTCCAAGCATCGCAAGGTAACCAAGATCGAGACCTACGAACAGGTGATGGACAGGATAAAGAAAATTGAAGAAATTTTACGGGAGTTGGATCAGTATACCGGCAACAAGATCGATGATTTACGGGCACAGTTTTTATCTGTGGAAGGCAGGGCTTCATCACTTTATTGGGAGCAGGTGGCCTTAATACTTAAGGATAAAGTGGAATTTCCAGGCCGGGAGCACCGTGGAACGGCCGATCCCTTTAATGCAATGTTGAATTACGGGTACGGTATCCTTTATTCACAAGTTTGGACTGCTATTACTTTGGCCGGTCTGGAACCCTTTGCCGGTTTTATGCATGTGGACAGACCGGGCAAGCCTTCACTGGTTCTGGACCTGGTGGAAGAATTTCGCCAGCCGGTGGTGGATCGTGTTGTTATCGCCATGTTCAGCAAAGGATTTAAAGTTGAACTGGAAGAAGACAGGCTTTCCGCGGGAACAAGGAAAGATTTAGCGGAACGCATACTTGAACGCTTGGAAGCTACGGATAATTATAACGGTAAGAGATTAAAGCTGTCGTCTATCATTCAGCGCCAAGCCAGAAGCATAGCCACCTTTGTGCGGGGTGAGGGGAAATACAGGCCGTTTGTGGGGGGTTGGTGATGCAGACTCTGGTAATTTACGATATTCCCGATGATAAAATAAGAAACAAGGTTGGGGAAGCCTGTAAAGATTACGGCCTTGAACGCATCCAATATAGCGCTTTTATCGGAGAGATTAACCATAACAGGCGTGGTGAACTTTACCAGCGTTTGCGCCGCACCCTGGGCAAGGATGAAGGTAATATTCAAATCTACACTTTATGTGAAAAAGATATAAAGTTAAAATCGGAAATAATCAACACCGGCGGTAAAAAATGATCTCTTTACGCGTATCCGATTTAAAACAATACATCTATTGTCCGCGGATTCTTTATTTTTATTATGTATTACCTGTGCCGCGTAAAGTGACCCGTAAAATGGAGTACGGCCGTTTGGAGCATGTGGAGATAGAGCGCTTAGAAAAAAGACGCGGTCTCAAGGCCTACGGGATTTTAGAGGGTGAAAGACACTTCCATGTTGCCCTGGCCTCGACACATCTTGGTTTGCATGGTGTTTTGGATATGATGATTATCACCCGGGAAAATAATATTTTTCCGGTAGATTTTAAGAACAGTTATAATCCGAAAGGATTACATCAGAAATACCAAATAGCCGCTTATGCCATGTTGCTTGAAGAAGTGTACAGGCAGCCCGTGCGCTTTGGGTTTATTTATTTGATACCACTAAAGGCGATTATCCCGGTGGAAATAACCCACAGTATGCGGGAACATGTAAAAAAAGTGTTGAGTGCTATTGCAAAAATATTGGCTGAAGAAAAAATGCCCGGTTATACTCGATCCAAACAACGTTGCACAGACTGTGAATATCGTAATTACTGTGCCGATTTGGAGTGATTAAAGCATGTATTTTCTAAATGAAGTTGAAAGAAAAAAGCTGTTAAAAGGATACCTGCCAAAGTCACGCGAACAAGAGGTTGCCGAAGAGTTGCGCGGTTGGAACTGGCATCAGCCTCCTTTAGAGCCTATCTACGAGGTTAAGCTGCCGCTATATCAGATCGCCGGTAAGTACTGTCATAATGGGCGGGATGTATATTTAAACCGGGTGGAACACATTAAGGCTGCACCAAATTTGAGCATGCAATATGGTTCTCTTTTTCATGAGTTAATTGTCCTTATTCTGGTAAAAACGAAAAAAATGATTTATAATTATGGTGTGAATAAAATTGGCGAGCTGTTATCAGCGCTTTCCGAGGTTCGACATGAATTCGTAAAACGTTCTGAAATACTTGTGGAACAAATACCTGATATAACCGATCAAGTAGAACAACTATTCGGATATGAGTACGATCGCATTTCCGCCC
>LSQX01161652.1_pt2 | contig 10779 bp, 6 predicted proteins | sample 654561 | NCBI WGS metagenome assembly LSQX01 (sample SAMN04489861, study PRJNA283612) | anaerobic digester metagenome | isolation source: 4 biogas reactors fed with cattle manure at either 37C or 55C with and... | place: Denmark: Kongens Lyngby | collected 2014 | reverse complement strand
GAAAAGACCTTGATCGTGTGTTGGAAAAGTTCGGCTCTATTCACGCGTATCTCCTTTCAACATAACTGTTCTTGTAATCATGTCTTTTGGTGGCTTTTTACTCTATCTCATCATTGATTCAATTATATCTAGTTCAGCACCGTGTTTCATCCTATATCGACGCCTTTTCAGTCGTTCTCTATGAGAGATTCACTACATTGAGTAGTTGCTTCATTTCCACAATCTTAACCTACTGGAAAATCGATTCACGAATACTTTGTCATTGTCTTCGCTATTCGACAATTCCACAGTATGTACTAGGGCAAGACTGATTGCTCTATCGATCTCTTGATCCATAAACGGTTCTCTGATACTTCGATTATTCTTATCATCTGCAACAATAACGGTTTTTCCAATCAACAGAGTCGGCCTCAATCCGCTTTAACGCAGTCGGGATATTGTCATTAAAAGGGTACGGCCCCGAATGCCCGGAGGTGCCTCAACTCGATAAGGTGCAGGATTCTAGGTTGTTCTGTAGAATAACGACATTGCAGTTGCTTCGATGCATTTCAGGTCCAGCAGTAAGATCGCATCTCAAGTCATGATGTATGATTTCTTCGAAGAGAATGAATTCGTATGATTGACCGGATAAGGCAGTCGCATTCCCACGAAAACCCTTCTTTGTGCTTATTCAGCTAATCCAATCCGCCTGACTGCCGTAGTTCAATATCCTAGTGAGAGTGCGCTAGAAGCTGTAGACGGCGGTTATCTGATTCATCATGATACCAATCCTTGAAGGAGCTATCAGTGTACCAACCGGAAATCTCGAATGATTGCCAAATGTTTTCGGGTTGCCGGAGTGAGTAGAGTGTGATTACAGACGCACTTATCCTTCCGGGAAACTGTGGTTGTTTTGGGAATAAGAGGGTCCGCCCTACAGTGCACATACCTGCTACGAGTGAAATGGAAGTGAATGCTTTCAATGATGTTGAGGATGAGACTAAATGAGATTCAATGCAGTTGATCTTTTCGCCGGATGCGGCGGCATGTCAGAAGGTCTGCGTCAAGCAGATTTTCATGTAGTCGCTGCTGTCGAAATAGACAAATATGCGGCCAAGACATACACGATGAACCATTCTGATACAGTGCTCTTTGAGAGGGATATCCGCTCTCTAGATACAGACAAAATACAGGAATTGCTGAACGGGGAGGCTCTTCACCTTCTTGCGGGTTGTCCGCCTTGCCAAGGTTTTTCATCTATCAGGAGACTGAATCGTAAACGAGCAGTGGAAGATGACCGAAATGACTTGCTTTTGGAGTTTCTGAGATTTGCCGAGGAGTTGAGACCTCTGACTATAATGCTGGAAAATGTACCCGGAATAGTCGGTTATCGTCTTTTTGAGATCGTGGTAGCTCGGTTGCGAGAGTTGGGCTATGATCCAAAATACGACATTCTCGATGTATCGGATTTTGAGGTGCCACAGAGGCGTAAGCGTCTTGTCTTGGTTGGCTCTTTGCTTGGCGATTTGGGCGTCGCTAGGTGTAAGATGAAGCCTATGACAGTCAGAATGACAATAGGACAAATGGAAGACGTGCATGAGACAGAGGATCCAATTCATAGAATCTACCCTCGACATACTCCTCGCATACAAGAGAAGATCTCTATGATACCCAAGAATGGAGGAAACTGGAGGGACATACCCGAGAAGTATTGGCTGAGATGTCACATGAAGAAGAATGTAGGCTTCAATGATGTATATGGAAGGCTACGATGGGATGAAGTCTCATCAACAATTACAGGAGGGTGTTTAAATCCGTCAAAGGGTAGATTCCTTCATCCTGAAGAGAACAGATGCATAACTGCAAGAGAAGCAGCATTACTGCAGACATTTCCACGAGACTACAAATTCCCTGCCGATATTCCTCAGGGTGCTTTGGCTCTTCAAATCGGCAATGCACTACCTCCCCGATTCTGTTGCATTCAAGCGCAAAATGTTTACGTTCACCTCTGTGAGTATTGCAACTAGGACTCTCTATGACATGCAGTATTTCTCTCACCCAATGAGAGTCGAGGGTAGACAAACCCGGATAACCCCATATTGTCAGGTTAGTCTCATGTGTTGACAGGATGCTGAGTCCTTGTTGGAAGAGCACAGAGATACAGTCTTGCGCATGTTCAATCATCGGAGAGAGGAGGGAGTCCGGTGGCAGTGCATGAGAATTCCGTCGATTTATCTTTTGTCAGTGATCTTGATTTGCGCTACGACGGGGAACCATATCGATTAACTAACTACGATGTTCACAATGCCTCTGCAATTTGCCGCTCAATTCTTGGCCGCATCGGAGATCAGGTTATTCTAGGGCCAACTAGCTTTTCAACAATGCTTTTGGGAGCTGTTATCTGTGCAGTGGCTCTCATAAAGCAAAATCTCCAATCGCAAAGCGATGCCATGTACAAACTCTTAAAGAAAGGTGACATCGTACTGTATAAAGGAAAGCGAGGAAAGTACATCGGGATTGGATATATGGGTGAGACTCAACAAAAAATCAAAATTGAGTTCAAGGATAACCTGATTGTAGGGATTGATCTTGATCAGGCTTGGCAGTTGACCAAATGTGCTTCCGGAGCTAAGCGCGTTGATAAGTATGATAAGAAGATTGCTCAGCATTCAAAATCCCCGCGCCATGTTCTTACGGAATTGCTAGGGTTCAAGAAAAGCGAGATGCCGCCTGCCTTGAATGTCAGATTGCCTGTAGTTGCAAGCAAAAGAGATTCTAACATGCACTATTCTAAGATGTCTATAGGTGATCGGCCATGCACAAGTATTTTGCCGGCAGGGTATTATTCACGTGAAGACTACTATGAACGTATGGGTAATGATCCGTTAAGAAGAGAACCTATCATATGCTTTACGTCAAGTATCGAGGTAGCAACGAATATTGTGCGCAATCATGAAGACGCAAACGGGCTTATTGTGTGTGGTTATCGCAAGATAAGAGGCAATCTTTCGCATATAGAAGATTTACGAGCGATCGGGAAACGCACTGTGCTGTTGTCAGATATTCAAACGATCGACAGAGATGACCTAAATAAGTTGGATTCAATGGATTTTGAGATCACAGCTTGGACTCCTTCCAATCTCAAGAAGGTTAAAGTTGGCCCGGTTTCCTCATCTTCCTCTTCATCAAACCCCCTGGTAAGGGCAGCATTTTCGGTTCGTAATGCCGCTCATGGACGAAGTGAACGACTGATCATAGAAAGCGATGAAGGAGATCAAATCGCTCTGATACGGGATAAACTGCACCGAGTTTCCCGTACAACGTCTCGATGTGGTCATATGGACAGGTTTATTGGGTTGGCATACGGACTCTTAATGCAGCTTACTTGTCTTGCACTTTCTCTCGAGCAACTTGAGACATTGGGCTACAGTTGTGAACCGTTGATACGTAGAATGAATGAGTTGCTTCTTGACATGTACACAAGTGTGCCACAAGATATGATATCAGTTTTGAGAGAGATTCTAGAAGAGCTGGCCATATGTATTGAGAGACATAGATCCGACCATCCGAAACACATGGCATTCTGCACAGCAATGGCAGAGTTGGATGTCGAAGATTGTATAGTGGTGAGAAACAACAAGTATAAACGTATACTTGGGGAGTGGCTTGCTGAATACGGGGAGTCTCCCGAAGTATTGACTCTTCAGCAAGCTCTCTCTTCAGCAAAAGTAACCTACAACAGTTTATCTCCCGGATGGTACGGACGTAGACATGCAAAGCTCAGGTACTCAGGTTTCTGCACGAACGAGAAGATGATTCTCTATCCCTTTGAGCATACGTGGGAGGACGCTAACGCGAGGGACATCGCTGGTTACATGCGAAGAATCACCGTAAGGCCTGTCCTGCGGCCTAAGGCGACTCAGTTTAGGCCATCGGATCTTGAAGAGTTCATTGACAAGATTTCAGCAGAGTGGGGACAATCTCGCGGTGAAACGTCTATCCCGCTATTAGAAAGTGTGTCGGAGATTAACGCGACCATCGTTGAATTTGAGGAGGATTGGGTTGCCTTTCTGACTGAAGGCTACAACTGCCGCTGTTTCAATGAAGAAGACGAGACAATAACGTTGAAAAAGGTGTCGGAACTTGATATGGGAGACGTACTGATTTTCGTAAAGGATTCAAGTGAAGACATTTTCGATAAACTCACTGCAATGGTGAAAGAAGCCAATTCGGAGATCAAAGAGCAGGTTGAATTAGCAGAAGTCTGGAGACACGCATTTCTCAGTTATACCAAATCTCTCAATTTGAGTCTAACCGAGTTTCAACGCCGGCTGGGACAGGTAGGTGTCAAGAGAGAAGTTGCAACAATAAGAACATGGGGGCAAAAGGGTTGTATAGGACCTGAGGATGATGCAATTAAAGCGATTGCCCGGGTTACACAGAACCCTGAGTTGAATGCTAAGCTGGATGAGGTTATGAACGCTTGTTCACAAATTAGGTCTTTGCATATCAAGTTAGGTAGGTATCTGGCAAGATCAATCGTGTCGTCAATTACTGGTGACATGGTTTTAGAAGATGAACCGATGTTGCAGCAGATTACGAATGACTTGTCAAAGTACGCAGAGATAGTAACAGTCCGAGGAATGGCATCGGAGCAAGCCCGTGTTCCGTCAAACAAAGCAAACAGACTTCTGAGCAAGTTCCTTGATATGTAAACGGGAGTTGAGAATGAATGATATCTTGGAGGGGCTGGAAATGACTGCGGGATATGAGAGTGTCAGACAGGATCTCATGAAAGCAATAAAGGTTGAAATGATGGGGCCTGGGTCGGAGTTGCCTATTTCGTCCGGAAATTCGGACGATGCTTACCATGAGATAATAAACGAGAACCCGCTGCAACGGTATTCAGTTGGCATGCTGTATGAGCAAAAGACCCGGATGGACCCTGAAGACGAAAGCATTGAAGAGCAGAGCGTCGATGAACGAGCTGACGTTGATGAACTCCTTGATGTTGCTACAACAACCGCAAATCAGTATTATCCGTCTTCTATGGGAATGAGCTTCTATGCTTCGGGAAAGAACCCGGCCTTGCTTGTACAAGTTACCGCAGGTCGATATAGGCGTTTGGAATGGTCTGAATGTATGGTGCATGTCGGTGAACTGCCCAATGCTCTCGTGAGCGAGGAGTTGTTTCTGGAACACCTGCTTCTGAAGAACGGTAGGCTTCATCTGCGCAATAGGATGAGCAAGAACATCAGGGATTCACTCCTTGAACTGGATAAGGAATCGCGAGAATGGAAGAACGCAGTGTACAGGTTGTATGATCTGCAGGTGGACGGTTGGAGGAGAATTCCGCTGGACGGTGATCCCATTCAGATTGTCATTCCTCATGTGAGCAGTAGCGAGCCTACGAAACGACCATATGAGGTATGTGAGGGCTTGAAACTGGTGTGTGTGAGAAGGCCTGATAATCAATCAAGTTCCACATTGTTTACTCTGGCATTGATAAATGATTTTGAGGGAGGAGAGAGGAAAAGCGCTGACCGGACTTTCTTTCAAGCCAGTCTCCGGGTAAGCCCTATAGATTCGGAAGTTCGGTTCTTGGATTATGAGCATCCATCAGTTTCGGTTATTGATGACTGTGAAGAGCAATCAATGGCTCTTCTGTATCGAAACAAGAAGGTTCTTGGGGTTGGTCACGGATGTGCAGTAAGCTGGAATGACAAGGGTAACTGCCTACAAACCGAACTCATTCCCAGTTATGAAGTCATGTCGTCAAAATTCGATGTTGATGAACTATCCTCTCTTGCCGAGATTCTTAGCATGCGCAACTTATCGGATCTGACAGTCTTGAGCAAGGATGAGATTATCGGAGGGTTGAGGACTTTTGTAGATACGTATGTTGATTGGATAGATAGAAGACTCGAGAATTCTCAGACGTTGGACGAGCATTTCCTTGTCACCGCCAAACGGCATCTGGATGAATGCTATGAATGTGCCGACCGGCTCAGGCAAGGGGTACATTTGCTGAACGAAGATGACCGCGTCTTTGAAGCTTTTCAGTTAGCAAATAGAGCCATGCTAATGCAGAGGGCACATACGCAACTTCAACATGACAAGAGGTACCCGGAAGAAGACAACGTAAAGTGGCCTGACTATAGACGATTCCCATTGAAAGACGCCAGTTGGCGTCCATTTCAGCTTGCATTTGTCTTGCTGAACATTTGCAGTATAAGCGATCCGGAAAGCCGCCATAGAGAGATAGTTGATTTAATATGGTTTCCTACCGGTGGCGGAAAAACAGAAGCGTACCTCGGAGTGTCAGCGTTTGCGATTTTCCTCAGGAGGCTCCGTTATCCCAGGGCCGGCGCAGGTACTGCTATTATCATGCGCTATACTTTGAGATTGCTGACGGCTCAACAGTTTCAAAGAGCAAGTACTCTAATATGCGCTTGTGAATTAATACGGCAAGAAAGACCTGAAGTGCTTGGAGAGGCGTCAATAAGTATCGGACTGTGGATAGGCAGTGCCTCCACTCCCAACACGCTGGATAATGCCTATGACAGACTGGATCGCATGGTATCCGGTGTAGAGAAAGAGAATCCATTCCAAGTTCTTGCCTGTCCTTGGTGTGGGACAAGGCTTACAAGGGATGAAGACAAGGGCAGTTGGGGTTACAAGAAAGGAAACCGTCCCAGGAGGCTCAGGATTCATTGTACAGAAGCAACATGCGCGTTTTCCAATGACTTGCCGATAATGGTGGTAGATGAGGATATTTACCGGAATCCTCCTACACTTCTTTTCGGTACCGTGGACAAATTTGCTCTTCTGCCTTGGAGACAGGAAGTAAAGCATATTTTCGGGTTGTCGGCAGAGATCCTATCTCCGGAGTTAATAATACAGGATGAATTACACCTAATATCGGGACCATTGGGTACTATCGTAGGACTCTATGAAACCGCGATCGACTTGCTGTGCTCGGTCAAGGGCGTTTCACCCAAAATCCTCGCATCAACGGCCACGATTCGCAGGGCCAATGACCAAGTAAAGGCTTTATACAATAGAGAGGTTAGCGTATTTCCTCCCTCGGGTACAGAAGCGGAGGATTCATTTTTTGCTCGCGAGGCGGAATTGTCTGAGAAGCCGGGGAGGGTTTATGTAGGCCTGATGGCTACAGGAAAGACCTTGACTACCACTCAAGTCAGACTGATGGCAGGTCTACTTCAGTACATATTTGAGGCAGACTATAACGCTGAACTCAAAGATCCGTATTGGACGTTGGTCTGCTATTTTAACACTATCAGAGAGTTAGGCAAATGCTCAACGCTTGCTTTGGATGACATCAAGGATCGAGTTCGGAGAATTGCTTTTAGGAGGGGCACGAAACAAAGAGTATACTACCAAGCAGATGAGCTGACAGGTAGCCGAAAGAGCGAGGATATTCCTACGATGCTAAACAGATTGGAGATTTCATATCCTGATAATGGCACTATTGACATTTTACTTGCTTCCAGCATGATTTCGGTGGGAATTGATATAGATAGGCTAGGCCTGATGACGGTAGTCAGCCAACCTAAGAGTACTTCAGAGTATATCCAAGCAACCAGCAGAGTCGGGCGTAAGTGTCCGGGTTTAATAGTTACTCTATACGACGGGGCCAGGCCCCGAGATCGATCGCACTATGAGAGATTCACAGCGTTTCACCAGGCATTTTATAGATACGTTGAACCGACGAGCGTTACGCCGTTTTCGGGCCCTGCCAGGGATCGGGCCCTTCATGCCGTTCTAGTGACTCTAGTCAGGCATTGCCTGAAGGACTTAACAGCGGATAATCAAGCCGGTCAGTTCACCGCAGGTCATCCGGGGGTTCAAAGGGCAGTCGAAGCGATAGTTGCCAGAGCAGACAGTGTAATGCCTGAAGAAGCGGAATCGACAGCCTTTGATCTTCAGTGTTTGGTGAATGAATGGGCCCTTATTGCAGACACTTGCCAGTCATTGACCTATTCTAATAGAGGTAAGAACCATCTGTTATATCCGGCTGGCAAATGTAATGACAGGTTTTGGAGGACTATGCAGTCAATGAGGAATGTGGATGCTCCCGGCAATGTTAGGGTAGTTGATGAAATTCGGGGGGAATCTTGATGAAGAGTAAATGGGTTGACCCGAGTCTTCGTCATGGGGTACTGAGGAGAACGCAATCAGTTGTGCCCTTTGGAGTAGGGAGCATCTTTGATCTCCCTAATGAATCACTGATGCCTCTGTCAATTGATTTTTGGCCCAATAACATGGGTATCGTAATTCATGATGAACGACTCCAGAAGAGACTTGGTGTTTCGTATTTTAGAATGGCTCCCTCACAAGAAGAAATGCCCGACGGAGGGATCCCGTGTGTTCGCTTCCCAAAGTGGCTTTTCTGCCCTAAATGCAGATCGCTTAGGCCTATCGATACTTGGATCGAGAGGTACAAAGTGAGGCAGAACAAGAAGTTCGATATTCCGGAATGTGATGTTTGCAGGCTCAAACTGGTTCCAAGCAGGTTTGTGGTAGCGTGCGAGAGAGGGCACATAGATGACTTTCCCTGGGTTGAGTGGGCACATATGGGTAAGCCGTGTTCAACTCCAGACCTGATTATACGTACAGGGGGTAGTAGCTCCGGACTGGTTGGGATTAGAGTAATCTGCAAATCGTGTGGTGCTCAAAATAACATGGCAGGAGCATTTTCTAATGATACGCACAGCAAATGTTCGGGCAACATGCCTTGGGTCGGGAAGTATGAACAGTGCGATTCCATACCGAGAACGTTACAGAGAGGAGCCTCTAACACATATTTCCCCCTGGTGATAAACTCAATAGTGATACCTTCGTATTCCGACGGTATATGCAAGGAGATAAGAGAAACAGCGGCGTGGAGGTTTTTGATTGACGGGGGGGTATCTGACGATGCTATGGTTGAATTAGTTGTTAAGACAATCGCCGACCGGTTGGGTTATGATACCACAGAGATTAAGAACACAATTAAGAGAATGCTGAATGAAGATTACACTGAGCAAGTAGTTTGCTCTGAAATCGATTATCGCTATGACGAATATCGAGCATTTCAGGGACTTGTTGGTGAGGATGCATTGGATTCAGCAGACTTTGAGCTTGAACTGATAGACGGTACTAATTATCGAAGTCGAGGTATCGCAAGTGTTACTCTGGTACACAGGCTAAGAGAGGTTAGAGCTCTTGTTGCATTTAGTCGTATCCATCCTTTAGATAGACATGAGACGTTGGTCGATGATGAGGAAACCCCTAATGCGTATGCTGTGTCTGTACGAGGTAAAAAAGAAAGAAATTGGCTACCGGCCGTAGAGGTCAGAGGGGAAGGAGTCTTCATTCAGTTCGATCAAGACGAACTCAGGGAATGGGAGACTGACCCGCGGGTCGTCAAACGTACAGAGATTCTTGACTCACGCTATAATCAAATGGCTGAGGAGCGTGGTTTTTCACCCAGGGTTATTACGCCAAGATTCATTTTGCTACACACTCTGGCGCATCTTCTGATAAGACAGTTGAGTTTTGAGTGTGGATACGGTAGTGCGTCTCTCCGAGAGAGAATCTACTGCAATGAGACTTCTGATCAACCCTATATGGCGGGAATCTTAATATACACTGCAAGTGGTGATGCTGATGGCACACTAGGTGGCTTAGTACGACAGGGAAAACCGAATTTCCTTTCGGCCTTGATACGCAAGACCGTTACAACTGGTTATTGGTGCTCTTCTGACCCTCTCTGCATCGAGAGTCAGGGACAGGGTCTAGGTTCTTTGAATTTGGCTGCTTGTCATGCATGTACCCTCCTCCCGGAGACGAGTTGTGAAGAGTTTAATCGTCTTCTTGATCGAGCACTGGTGGTAGGGTTACCTGACAACCCGGAGATAGGATTCATGTCAAACATGCTGAAGCTCTAGGGGCATCAGAAAAGTCTGATAGATCTCAATTGCAGACCTACTGTAGGCGTTTACGGGCAGCATAGAGACGGAACGCGTTAAGTAATTATCTTTCATGCGGGAGACGGTGGCGTTGGATAATAAGAGTAAGGAAGAACGAAGCAGAAATATGGCTGCTGTCAAAGACAAAGATACGGATATTGAAATGACGTTGAGGAAAGCTTTGTGGCGAGAAGGCTTGCGCTACCGGGTTGTAAATAAGCTTCCGGGACATCCTGACATCATCTTTCCCGGGAAGAGAATCGCCATATTCTGTGACGGCTGCTTCTGGCATGGATGTCCCAAATGTCGGGAGATACCTATCCAAAACAGAGAGTTTTGGATAAAGAAGATCATAGCGAATGAAAAGCGGGATCGGCGGGTAAACGAAGAGCTGACGGCGTTAGGCTGGATGGTGCTCAGATACTGGGGGTGCGAAATCCATCGCGAACTTAGTCGAATAGTCAATGACATCAAGAATCGCGTCAAGAAGAATGAAATCCCGGGATAATCGGGACTCTACTGAGCTGACCCCCGATCTTCGACGCCGACTATGGATGCTTCCTGAGTTGTTTTTCCTGATATCGATACCTTTTAGCGATCTTCCATATCCAGATTGAGATAATTACTTACTTTTCACAATCTCAACTTATTGTAAATTCTATCTATGAGTGCTTTATCGTGGTTTTTCATATCAGACAATTCCAGGGCATCAGGCCATCCCGTTCACAAAGCATCTGCATTGTAGTATAAGAAGCATACAATAATCACATAATCATGCTACAGGCTGAGGTGATCAAGATAATTCATATCAAGCCTTCTGCTGCGA
>LSQX01078957.1_pt1 | contig 10779 bp, 8 predicted proteins | sample 654561 | NCBI WGS metagenome assembly LSQX01 (sample SAMN04489861, study PRJNA283612) | anaerobic digester metagenome | isolation source: 4 biogas reactors fed with cattle manure at either 37C or 55C with and... | place: Denmark: Kongens Lyngby | collected 2014 | reverse complement strand
TCCCAGGTGCGCGACTCAAAGTCGTCAGCTCTATCCCCTATCCCCTATCACCTATCACCTATAATACGCTCCTCGCCCCTATTACAACCCCGCCGTCATCCGCTCTTCTTTTCACTCAGAATCATGAAAGTTTGACCTTTCAGGCTTCTTTTCCTTAAAGTAATAGGATGCACTCAAATTTAAGGAGAGTGTAATTTATGGGACTGGACTGTGCCAGTGTCCCAGGAACCAGGAAGGCTGAAAAAATATCATGACCATGAATGACACCCCCCTTGAGTCCAGTGAAGAGCAGGATCAGGAAAAGGATGTGGAAGTAACGGCGGAAGAGAAGCAGACAGCGGAGACTCTTCCCGGAGCAGTGGAGGACACAGCATCGCAGGGACTTTCAGGCACTGCAGAAGATTCTGAAACGCCTGTGGATGTGGAAGGGGTTGTTCCAGGCGAAAAGACTGAGAGTTCGGAAGAGCCCGACGAGAGTGATGAGCGGTCTTTTGGTGAGAAGCTGCTGGAGACGATCGATGTGTTGCCTGATGGCAGCATTACGCTCGCGGAGATCCGTGACCTGATCGGTCATGAAGGCTTGTTGCTGTTCACCATTTTTCTGAATCTTATTTTTCTGGTTCCTGTTTCCGTGCCCGGTGTGAGCACTGTCTTCGGTGCCGCTATTTTGCTTGTAGGTTTTTTCCGCTTTTTCAACCTGCCCTTCTGGCTTCCGACATTCATTGCCGCGAGAACGCTTCCCTCGGACAAGTTGCGCGGTGCCTTGCAGAAAAGTTCCGTGTGGATCCATCGTCTGGAAAAAATAAGCCGTCCTCATCGGCTTTCCTGGTTTACCCGCGGTGGTATCATTGCCCTCTCCAACAATGGCGCATTGATTCTGGGAGCGGTACTGCTGATGATGCCTTTCGGACTGGTTCCTTTCAGCAATACGCTTCCGGCACTGGCTTGCATCCTTCTTGCCGTAGGTATGTTGCATCGTGATGGCGTTTGCATTTTCCTGGGTCATCTGACCAATCTTTTGACGATCATTTATTTTGCAATTCTCATATACCTTCTGTTCAGTGCGGGCAATCTTGCGCTGAGCAGTTTTCTCAAAGGCTAAGGAAGGGAAATATCCAATGAAAGCCGGGCATGTATTCTTTTCAGGATTTCTGGTCGCATTGTCTGTGTTGATCTCTTGCAGCGGATGGTCCGCCGAGGTGACCCTGTATAGAGACAGCTGGGGTGTGCCTCATATCTATGGGGAGCGCTGGGAAGATGCGGCCTATGCACTTGGAAAAGCCCAGGCGGAAGACCGGCTGGAAGATATTTACAAAAATGTGCGAACAGCGCTGGGCACCATGGCCGAGGCTTTCGGTGAGAAACATGCTGAGCAGGATTTCTTCCTCCGTGTATTCAAAAACGCGGAGCTCTGCGAAGAATACTGGGAAGTGGCTCCTGAGCCCATCCGCAGTATTTGCGATAACTTCATGCGTGGCGTGGAAGATTATGTGGCGGAGCATCCGGAGAAAAAACCGGACTTCGCTTTGGAACTTCATGGCTGGCATTGTGTGGCCATTGGCCGGACCATGCTGCTCAACTGGCCTCTGGGTGTTCTCCGTGATGAAGTGAAACGCCGGAAGGAAGCGCCCGCCTTCGGGTCCAACGCTTTCGCCGTGGCGCCGTCCCGCTCCGCTGAAGGCTGTCCCATTCTCATGATCGACCCTCATCTGGAGTGGGAGGGACTGGCTGTTTTTCACGAAGCCCATCTCCACACGGAAAAAGAAAATCTCTGCGGCTTTTTCATTGTCGGGTCTCCGGCTCCTGTTCTCGGACATAATGCTCATGTGGCCTGGGCCTGCACCACCGGCGGTCCGGATACCTCGGACGTGTATATGGTGAAAACCAATCCTCACGGGTTCATGCAATATGAATATGAGGGGGAGTGGCATGTTTTTGACACGGAGATCATCACGATCAAAATCAAAGATAAGCCCACGCAGTATAAACCCGCCTTGTATTCTCTCTATGGCCCTCTGCTGGACATGCCTGATCTTGAGAAAAACATCGCCTTTTGCGGTGCAACGCCTTATTTCGATCAGGTGGGTATGATGGAGCAGATGTATGCCATGGCCACCTCGAAAAACTGTGAAGAGTTTTATCAGGCCTTGGGCATGAACCAGTTCATGGAACAGAATCTCCTCTTTGCCGATAGAGAAGGCAATATCCAGTATGTCCGTACAGGCCGCACGCCCATCCGTCCTGAAGGGGATATCGACTGGACAGTGCCTGTTCCTGGTGGCTCCGAAGCCACGCGCTGGCTCGGGATTCATGATATACAGGATCTCGTACAGATCAAGAATCCGCCTCAGGGTTATTTCCAGAACTGCAATGTGAGTCCCGCCGTGATGATGTCCGATTCACCCATGACTCCCGACAAATACAAAGACTACATCTACAATGTCAGCTGGGATGCGAACAGTCCCCGAGGCATCCGTCTGCTTCAACTTCTGGATGCGGATCCGCTCATCACCAAAGAAGCGGCCATTGCCTATACCCTGGACAACTACGACATTCTCGCGGTGCGTTGGCAGACAGCTCTCAGTCAGGCTGTGGAAGCGCGGGGAGAAGAAGTGCCTCTGGCCAGGGATCTGGAAAAAGCCGTAAACGGTATTCTCGCCTGGGAAGGATACTTCAATAAAGACGAGAGGTATACGCTGCTCTACAGGTTCTGGCGCATGAAATGTCAGGATGATATTGATATTGTCGCCATTGCTGACGAAAAACCCCTCTCTGCAGAAGATCAGACAAAGATGCTGGAGCTGCTTGCGGAAAGCCAAAAGGAAATGAAAGAGAAATACGGGGCTTATGAAATCCCCTGGGGCGATGTGGTTCAAATCGGACGGAGCGGCAAATACTTTCCACTGGAATGTGCTGATTTCGGCAGAGGCCCCGACAAGAAGAATCACAGCGAAACCGTGCTTGATGTCAGTTCGAAAGAGATGCCCGACAGCGGTGGCAAACTTATCGGCCACAACGGATCAGGCACGCTCATGATCGCCTTTCTCTATCCCGACGGCATTGAATCACACAGTCTGGTTTCCTGGGGACAGAGTGCTGATCCCCAATCGCCTCACCATGTGGATCAGGCGGAGAAGCTCTACTCGTCCCGCCGTCTGAAACCCACCTGGTTTGCAAAAGACGAACTGCTGCAAAATCTGGAGTCCACTACAACGATAACCGTACCCTGAGCGTCTGTCTTCAAAAATCAATCCAAAGCTTCTTCCGGCGGAAATACCTGGGCAAGAAAACTGTCGACCACTTCCGTATAGGCTTCCGTATGGCGATTCAGAAAATTCCAGTGACCCGCCCCTTCAAAAAAGTAAAGTTTTTTCACAGTCGCCGGAGCACGATCATAGAGGGACTGACTTTCATGGATGGGGATTTCCATCTCTGAATCACCGGCCAGAATCAGGGTGGGCATATGGGCATGATCCATAAAATCTATGGGACGCATGGTCGTAACAGGGTTCACCTTCGCACGGAGCGCAAAGATCGCATAAAAAGGGTAAGCGATGAAATGGGGGGTATAATAGTGAGCCAGCCGATTGGCCACGGCACTGGTGAGCGTGTCGTAGCTGGATTCCAGAATGATAAAGGAAAGGTCGGGCAACTGCGGCAAGGCATAAGTGATGGTGGCTGCACCGAGAGACACTCCATCCGCAGCGATATATTTGTATCCCCGTTCCCGGAGAAAGGCATGACAGGCCATCAGATCCAGCCTTTCCAGCCAGCCGATGGTGACCAGGGAGCCTTCGCTTTTCCCTGTGCCCCGCAGATCCGGAAGGAGCACACTGAAACCACGCTCCAGAAAGAATGCGCCCCGACTTTTACTGGAGCTGCGGTTGGCGTCAATCCCGGCCAGAAAAATCACAGCACGGTCGCCGCCAGCCGAAGCATACCAGGCCGAAAGAGTGACCTCGTCTTCCGTGGTGATCACTACAGGCTCCACAGGATGCTCCGCCAGTGTGGAGATATCCTCTATGGCCCGGGGCCGGGGCTTCATGGTGAGATACACGCTCCCTGCAGTGACTGCTGTCCAGAGAAGTAAAAAGAGTATGAGAATGGCAATGCCCAGCCTTTTCAGTATTTTGGCCATGACAGACCCTCCTGTACATTTCCAGCCCTTTGCATGATGATGGCTCATGAAAAGATTGTAATCGACTTTTCAACATATTTCAAACTGCATCGTTTTTTGTTATATTTCTCCTTTCCTGATGATGCGAGGTGAGGGGATAAGGCCGGGTCAGAGGATCAGATGGACAGAGGGGGCCGCCTGCACTTTTCAGGGCTTACTTGCACCATGAGGCAAGCTCCTAGTATGATATGAGCTGAGGAATCCCCTTATATCCACAGTTCAATCAAGGAATAATTATGAGTACAAAAGACAATCTGATGGCTGCTTTTGCCGGTGAAAGTCAGGCAAGCCGCAAATATCTCGCCTTCGCCAAAAAAGCGGAACAGGACAATTTCAAACAGGTGGGCCGTCTTTTCCGGGCTGCATCGGCTGCGGAAACCATTCATGCCCATGCCCATCTGCGTGCCCTGGGTGCCATCAAAAGTACTCTGGAAAACCTGGAAGAAGCCAAGGCTGGCGAAGAATATGAGTTTGAGAGCATGTATCCCGCTTTTGTGACAGAAGCCATCGAGGAAGGCAACCAGGCTGCGCTCGTCGCTTTCAAACATGCCATGGCTGCGGAAAATATCCATGCCGGTCTCTATGGCGAAGCTATTGAAGCAGTGAAAGCCGGTGAAGATCTTCCTGAAACAGCCATTCATGTTTGTGAAATCTGCGGCAATACAGTTTTCGGCGAAGCGCCGGATAAATGCCAGATCTGTGGTGTGCCCAAAGAACGTTTTTTCGCCATCGAATAAAAGACAATACAAAGTTACTTATCTCCTGAGCAAAACATGATCCCTCATTGCCATGATAAACGGATCGAAGCCCTGCGTGCTGAAGTGAAAGCGCGGGGCGGTGATGCTTTCATCAGTTTGAACCCGGCCGACAATGCCTGGCTCACGGGTTTTTTCGGCAGTACGTCTCTGGTGGTACTTTCCGCCGATGATGTCCGGCTCTTTTGTGATTTCCGCTATACAGAGCAGGCGAAACAACAGGTTCGGTCGGCGCAGGTTGTGGAATTCAGTGGTTCCGCTGAGAAATTTCTGGCGGAACAGTTGAATGAATCGCGGCTCATGCACGCTCTTTTCGACAGTCACGCGATGACGGTGGCTCAATATGATGCGATCAAAAAACAGTACACAGGTTCTCTGAAAGGGGAATCCCTGATCTGCGGAAAGCTCCGACAGATCAAGGAAGAGAGTGAGATTGCCCGTATCGAGGCGGCCAGTCAGCTTGCTGAAGATGCCTTGTCGGAAGTGCTTGAAACGATCCGCCCGGGTATGGAAGAAGTGGAACTGGCGGCCCGTATTGATTATGCCTTCCGTATGCGTGGCGCTCAGGGCTCTTCTTTCGAGACCATCGCTCTCTTCGGAGAACACAGCTCTCTGCCCCATGGCAAGCCGGGCCGGAGGCCATTGCAGTCCGGCGATATCGTCCTCATCGATTGTGGCTGTATCCTGGACGGCTATTGTTCCGATTTGACCCGCACTTTCGCTTTCGACAGGATACCGGGCCACTGGTTTCAGGAGATTTATGACTGTGTTCAGGAGGCCCAGGCGCTGGCTCTCGCAGCTGTGGCCGAGGGCGTTTCAACCCTGGAAGTTGATCAGAAAGCACGAGACCACATAGCGGCGGCCGGTTACGGCGATTTTTTCGGTCATGGTACCGGCCACGGTGTGGGCCTGGAGATTCATGAGCAACCGCGCCTGTCTCCCCAGTCGGAAGCGATGCTGGCTGCGAATATGGTTGTGACAGTGGAGCCGGGCATTTACCTGCCTGAACAGGGCGGAGTTCGCATAGAAGATTTGTTGGTGGTTACCCCTTCGGGGAGCCGAGTATTAACTGCATTACCAAAGGACTTACGGATTCTCTGAGTATGATTTCGACAGCAGATTTTAGAAATGGTATGGTAGTGGAATTGGACAATGACCTCATGGAAATTGTGGAGTTCCAGCATGTGAAGCCCGGCAAGGGCGGTGCCTTTGTGCGCACCAAATTCAAAAACGTTCTGACAGGGCGTGTTCTGGAAAAAACTTTCCGCTCAGGTGAAAAATTCAAGGAAGCACGGATAGAAGCGCGCAAATGGCAGTTTCTCTACAGCGATGGTGCTCAGTTCCATTTCATGGACCATGACACCTACGAACAACTGGCTGTGAACGATGATGTCGTGGGTGATCAGGCATTGTGGATCAAAGAAAACTCTGATGCGACACTGCTTTTCTATAATGGCAATGTGATCAGTGTTGAAGCGCCGGCCCATGTGGTGCTTGAGATCACCCAGTCTGATCCCGGCGTGCAGGGCGACCGATCCAGTGGCGCCAAAAAGCCCGCCACCCTGGAAACCGGTGCCACCATTCAGGTGCCCCTTTTCCTGAACGAAGGTGATCAGGTGAAAGTCGACACGAGAACGGGAGAGTATATCGAACGCATGTAAGCAACGGAATTTTACCGGTGCTTTTTTTGTATACCCCTTCTGATAATAAAGAGTTGTATCATTTCCAGATCGTTGTGATGATCCCGGCACCTGACGAGAGGTCGGCCGGGGATCGCAAGATCAAAAACAGGGCGAAGGCTCTTCGCCCTTTTTCCACAGGTCAGCCAGGAAAGGATTGTGCCATGCCGCGGCGGGATGATATCGAAAAAATTATGATCATCGGATCCGGGCCCATCGTCATCGGTCAGGCTTGTGAATTCGATTATGCCGGCACGCAGGCATGCAAGGCTCTTCGCAGTCTGGGCTATAAAACCGTGCTGGTCAACTCCAACCCGGCTACGATCATGACGGATCCTGTCATGGCGGATGCGACCTATATTGAGCCGCTCAATGTTCCCACACTCCGGCGTATCATTGAAAAGGAGCGGCCCGATGCGCTTCTGCCCAATCTGGGCGGACAAAGCGGGCTCAACCTTTCGTTGGAGCTTGCTCAGGAAGGCATTCTTGACGAATTCAATGTCAAAATGATCGGTGTGGATGTGGAGGCCATTGTACGGGGCGAAGACCGGCTCCGCTTCAAAGAAGTGATGACGGAAATCGGTGTGGACATGCCCCGAAGTGAATTGGCCTACAGTGTGGAAGAGGCCGAAACGATCGCTGCAGAACTGGGCTATCCCGTGGTGGTCCGGCCCGCTTATACCATGGGCGGAACCGGTGGGGGACTGGTCTACAATCTTCAGGAGCTGCAAGTCATTACAGCCCGGGGACTGGCGGAAAGTCTCGTGGGACAGGTACTCATTGAAGAGTCTGTTCTGGGTTGGGAAGAGCTGGAAGTGGAAGTGATCCGCGATGCCAAAAACCAGATCATCACGGTATGCTTCATAGAAAACGTGGATCCCATGGGCATCCATACGGGCGACTCTTTTTGTGTCACTCCCATGTTGACCGTGTCCGACAGCCTCAAAGAGCGACTGGAAAAAACAGCTCATACCATTGTGGAAGCCATTGAAGTGATTGGCGGCGCCAATGTGCAGTTCGCCCATGATCCCGTGAGCGATCGCATCACGGTCATAGAAATCAATCCCCGTACTTCCCGTTCCAGTGCTCTGGCGTCCAAGGCCACGGGCTTCCCCATTGCCATGATCTCGGCTCTCTTCGCTGCAGGACTTACGCTGGATGAGATCCCCTATTGGCGGGGCGGGACCCTGGAAAAATATACTCCTTCAGGCGACTATGTGGTTGTGAAATTTGCCCGCTGGGCCTTTGAAAAATTCAAAGGCATTGAAGACAGACTGGGTACACAGATGCGCGCTGTGGGCGAAGTCATGAGTATCGGCAAGAATTTCAAAGAAGCACTGCTCAAGGCGATTCGCGGCCTTGAAAGCGGCCGGCATGGCCTGGGCTTTGCCAAAAACTTCAATACCCTGCCTCTGGAAGAATTATTGACACTGGTCAATACGCCTACCAGCGAACGTCAGTTTCAGCTCTACGAAGCGCTGCGCAAAGGGGCCGATGTGGAAGATCTGCACAAGCGCACACGGATCAACACCTGGTTCCTGGAGCAGATGAAAGAGCTTGTGCAGCTGGAAGAAGAAATCTTGCAGTATAAAGGCGCGGTTCTCCCCGATGCCCTGCTGCTTCAGGCGAAAAAAGACGGATTCAGCGATAAATATCTCGCCATGCTGCTGGATCTTTCTGAAAAGGAAATCCGTGAGAAACGCCTGGCTCTGGGACTTTCAGAATCCTGGGAGCCCGTGCCCGTGAGCGGTGTGGAAGATGCCGCCTATTATTATTCCACTTATAACGGTCCCGATCTCGTGCCGGCTGCTGAAGGTAAAAAGGTCATGGTTCTCGGTGGCGGCCCCAACCGTATCGGTCAGGGAATCGAATTCGACTACTGTTGTGTTCATGCCGCCTTTTCACTCCGTGATCAGGGCTATGAGTCCATCATGGTCAACTGCAATCCTGAAACGGTGTCCACGGACTTTGATACTTCTGCACGGCTCTATTTTGAACCGCTCACAGTGGAAGATGTGCTCAGTATTTACGAAAAAGAAAAGCCTCTGGGCGTGATTGTGCAGTTTGGCGGGCAGACGCCGCTGAACATTGCCGGTGAATTGGAGAAAGCGGGGGTGAAGATTCTGGGCACTTCCGTGGAGACCATTGATCTGGCGGAAGACCGTGACCAATTCCGACATATTATTGAAGACCTGGGTATCCCTCAGCCCAAATCCGGTATGGCAAGCAATCTCGAACAGGCGCTCGCCATTGCTGATGAAATCGGCTATCCACTCATGGTGCGTCCTTCCTATGTGCTGGGCGGTCGGGGTATGGAAGTAGTCTATGACGAGGAGATGCTCCGCCGTTATGTGTCCGCAGCTGTTGAAATCACGCCGGAACGGCCCATTCTCATCGACAAGTTTCTGGGCAATGCCATTGAGGTGGAAGCCGATGCCATCTCGGACGGCGAAAATGCTTTTGTCCCCGCTGTCATGGAACATATCGAACTTGCCGGTGTACATTCAGGCGACTCGGCCTGTGTCATCCCGCCCATCAGCGTCACACCCCGTCAGCTGGAAACCATCAACGAATATACGCGACGTCTCGCCGTGGCCTTGAAAGTCGTGGGGCTCATGAATATTCAATATGCCATCTCCGATGATATTGTGTATATTCTCGAAGCCAACCCCCGCGGATCCCGGACGGTACCCCTTGTTTCCAAAGTCTGCAATATCCCCATGGCCTCTCTGGCGACACAGGTGATGCTGGGCAAAAAACTGGATGAACTGGGGCTTACCCGGAAAAGCATCCCCCATTATGGCGTGAAAGAAGCTGTCCTTCCCTTCAATATGTTCCCCGAAGTGGATCCCGTTCTCGGACCTGAAATGCGTTCCACTGGCGAGGTGCTGGGTATGGCGAAATCCTTCGGCATCGCCTTCTACAAGTCTCAGGAAGCCACTCAGCTCATCCTGCCGCTGGAAGGTACGGTCCTGATCACTGTGGCTGACAACGATAAAGCTTCTGTTCTGGAGGCGGCCCGTCTTTTGAGTAAAAATGGATTCAGAGTGCTGGCAACCTCGGGAACAGCGGATTTCCTTCAGAAGAACAATATCCCCTGTGAAGTGGTTCTGAAAATGAAAGAAGGGCGTCCCAATCTCATGGACGTCATCAAGAACCGGGGTGTGAATCTCATTGTCAATACCCCTCGCGGAAAATTGAGCAAAACCGATGACTCTTATATCCGTAAAGCGGCCATCACCTACAAGATTCCCTATGTGACCACAGCGGCCGCCGCCTATGCAGCCGCACGGGGTATCGCTGAAATGCGCCAGGGAGTGACAGGAGTGAAATCGCTGCAGGAATACCACGCTGATATACACTGAGTGATGAAGAGCTTTCTTCCACCAAGTCACACAAAGGAATACGAAGGAAGAGAGGCGTAAAGGATGAGGGATGCGGCGTACGTCATTCCGGTGAAAGCAGGGATCTTGACCCGCGGGCTAGACCTGCTTTTATGCTATTCCCTTGTTGATGTGTGTTTGGCGGTGTGCAATCCTTTTGTTAGGGCGAAGAGTCGTAAGTCGTGGGAGCGCCAATGACCCTATTGGCAAAACAACGTACGAGGACCTGACTACTACTACAGCCTGGATACGATAACAGGGTTTTAAAAATCTTCACGTCTTCCGTGGTGAAAGAAGAGAGCAGGTCAGGTTTGTTAAAGTCTCCCAGCCTGGATTCCGGTCATTTTTTGCGATGTTACTGCGGAATACTTTTTGTTATAGTGCCAGCGCGCAAAAAAACCGGAATGACGGCGAGGTGTTGGCCGGAGAAGTTAAAGTTGAGTGCGGGTGAGTTTATGTGTATGTCTTGAGCTTTGGTGAGGAGGTTGAGCAAGAGGATGTTTCAAAGACTCTATCAGACCGATCAGACGGATCGGACGGATCGGACGTATCTGGGAGAGCGGAAAGTATGTTGTGAGGTTTTAACAGTAGGTTAATGGACGGAATGGAAAGAGTGGACAGAGTGGACTTCTGAGAATCATCTTGGCCTTTAAGGCAGCCTTGGACTTCTCTTTTTTTCTTCGTGGTCCTTCGTACCTTCGTGGCAAAAAGATATCTTCTTCTCTGTGTCCCTCTGTGCTACTACCCGTCATCTTCCATCATTTTTTCGAAGAAGTTCATGTTGC
>LSQX01214827.1_pt2 | contig 10780 bp, 13 predicted proteins | sample 654561 | NCBI WGS metagenome assembly LSQX01 (sample SAMN04489861, study PRJNA283612) | anaerobic digester metagenome | isolation source: 4 biogas reactors fed with cattle manure at either 37C or 55C with and... | place: Denmark: Kongens Lyngby | collected 2014 | reverse complement strand
ACCCGGGCTATTTCAGCACCGCCCAGTCGACCGCTGACAGCCGTCTTGATGCCTTTGGCACCCATTTTCATGGCACGTCCCATGGCCTGCTTCATCGCACGTCTGAATGAGACACGTTCCTCAAGCTGACGGGCAATGTTCTCCGAAACCAGCTGGGCATCCGTATCAATGGATTTGATCTCATTGACATTGATGAAAAAATTTCTCTTAAACTGACTGGTCAGCTTTTTCTTGAGGTCTTCAATTCCAGCACCCTGTCGGCCGATGATGATACCGGGTTTGCCTGCAAATATCGAAACCTGTATTTTCTCTTCGCCTTTGCGCTCGATTTCAATTCGGGACACGCCAGCTCTGAAGCATTCTATTTTAATCAGGTCGCGTACTTTCTTATCTTCAATCAGGAATCGGCTAAAATCCTTCTTATCGGCATACCATTTCGTATCCCAGTCTTTGATAACGCCTACGCGCAGTCCATGTGGATTTACCTTCTGGCCCATCTGTCAGCCTCCTTCATTTCTTTTCTTTGAGAACCAAAGTCACATGGCTGGTTCTTTTATGAATTCTTGCCGCGCTGCCACGAGCTCTCGGAATGATGCGCTTAAGCACAGGACCGGGATTGGCATAACAGTCAGCGACGTACAGTTGATCGCGTGAAAGGCTGTTGTTGTTCACCGCGTTGGCCTCTGCTGATTTCAGAAGCTTTGTCAGCACAGGTGAAGCAGCTTTCGGCGTGTATTGCAGAATCGCATACGCTTCATCAAGTGATTTGCCTTTGATCAGATTGACAACGACAGCCACTTTACGAGGTGCGATTCGGATGTTGTAAGCGATGGCACGGCCTTGATCTTTTCCGATACCAAGCACTTTTCTCTCTTTTTTGGTCAAATACCCTTTTCTCTGAAATTTCCGTGCCGATCCAGTGTATTGCTTGAGGATTTCGTCACGGTTTTCAAGCAGGTATTCTTTGCTCATGACTCTCTTTTCCATGAATGGTTTTCCCCTTTCCCTCGGCAGCCTTACTTCGCACCAGAGCTTTTCTCTGATCCAGCGTGGCCCCTGAAGATTCTGGTAGGAGCGAATTCACCCATCTTGTGCCCAACCATTTCCTCGGTTATGTAGACAGGGACATGTTTGCGGCCGTCATGAACAGCAATCGTGTGCCCAACCATCTCCGGAAATACTGTTGATGCCCTGGACCAGGTCTTAATGACCTTCTTTTCATTTTTTTCATTCATCGCTTCGATTTTTTTCATCAGGGCTTCCTGGACGAAAAAACCTTTTTTGACTGATCTACTCATTTCACGCAAGCCTCCACTTAATTAGCTGTTCCTTCTTTTAACAATATACTTGTTAGAAGGTTTCTTGCGGTCTCTGGTTTTCTTGCCAAGTGTCGGGACACCCCAGGGCGTCACAGGACTTGGCATACCGATGGGGGATTTACCCTCACCACCACCATGCGGATGGTCAACCGGATTCATAACAACACCGCGGACAGTGGGCCGGACGCCCATATTGCGTTTACGGCCGGCTTTGCCGATGCTGATGTTTTCATGTTCACTGTTGCCGACAGACCCGATGGTTGCACGACACTGGACACTGACCATACGGACCTCGCCTGACGGCAGTCTGATCTGGGCATAGGAACCTTCGCGCGCCATCAGTTGTGCACTGGCACCCGCTGTGCGCACCATTTGTGCTCCTTTGCCGGGCTTCATTTCGATATTGTGGATGGTCGTACCGACTGGAATCGTTTCGAGCGTCATTGCATTGCCCGCTACAATATCTGAACCCGGTCCGCTCTGAATCGTGTCGCCGACTTTCAGGCCTTCAGGAGCAAGAATGTATGCCTTCTCTCCATCTGCATATTGAAGCAGGGCAAGATGTGCTGTCCGATTCGGGTCATACTCGATTGCCTTCACAGTCGCGGGTATGCCGTCTTTTTTTCGTTTCCAGTCAATCACACGGATTTTCCGGCGATTGCCGCCGCCGATATGGCGAACCGTGATACGGCCGTAGGAATTGCGCCCGCCTGTCTTTTTTCTCTTTGCCAGTAAATTTTTCTCAGGTGCCTTGGTCGAGATTTCAGAAAAATCGGCCGTTGTCATCTGACGCCTGGCTGGAGAAGTCGGATTGTAGCTTTTAACTGCCATCGTTGTTCACTCCTTCTCTTGCTGGCACGGCTTACTGGCCGAACCCGAATTCCTCGATTGAGGTCTTATACTTACGCGTCTTTTGTGCTTCTTTGCCACCCTTTGTTTTGTATACTTCAGGATGAGGATCCATATTAATCGTGACAACAGCTTTTTTCCAAGCTGATGTCAACCCCTGGTGAACGCCCATCCGCTTGTTTTTTCCGTCGTAGTTGACCGTATTTACCTGAAGCACTTTGACATTGAACAGCTTTTCACAAGCCTGGCGGATCTCCGGTTTCGTTGCGTTTTTAGCTACAACAAACGTGTATTTTCCGACAGCTGCGTCGCTGGTGCTTCGTTCGGTGATGACCGGTCGAATGATAATGTCATGCGCCGATTTCATGATGCGTACACCTCCTGAACCTTCAAGATTGCCTCCTGTGTAACCACACAGGCATCGAACTTGAGGATATCAAAAACATTGATGGTATTGACCAGCGCTGTTTTAACACCTTGCAGATTTCTGGCGGACTTCTCAATGGTTTCTTCACGATTGAGCGTCACCAGAAGTGTTGTCGTGTTTGCGCCGATGTTCTTAAGAATTTCATTCATCCGGCTTGTTTTGATCGCCGGTAGGCTCAGCGTATCAACCACAATCAGTTTATTGTCAGCAACTTTGGCAGACAATGCTGATTTAATCGCCAGACGACGCATTTTCTTTGGCAGCTTTGATGCATAAGAACGCGGTTTGGGGCCAAAGATGATGCCGCCGCCGACATGCTGGGCAGAACGGATCGAACCCTGACGGGCACGGCCTGTTCCTTTTTGACGGTACGGTTTACGACCGCCGCCGCGGACTTCGCTGCGTGTCTTTGTTGAATGTGTACCCTGGCGCTGGTTAGCCAGATATGTGAGGACTGAGCGGTGCAGGACATCCTGATTCGGCTCAATGCCAAATACTGCGTCATCGAGTTCGAGACTGCCTGTCACAGCACCTTCCATATTGTATACGTCAACTTTTGCCATTGCTATGATCCTCCTTTAGGCTGCTTACCTGGCCTTGACAGACGTTGTTATTTCAACAAGTCCGCCTTTGGGTCCGGGAACTGCGCCCTTTACCACCAGGATATTGCGTTCACCGTCAGCCATGACAACCTTGAGGTTTTGCACTGTCACAACGACATTGCCCATCTGACCCGGCATCTTCTTCCCTTTGAAAACACGTGCCGGATCAGTGTTGGCGCCCATGGAACCGACACGGCGATGATACATGGAACCATGTGATTCCGGACCGCCCTTTTGTCCATAGCGTTTGATTGTACCGGCATAACCTTTACCTTTTGAAATACCGTTGATATCAACCTGGTCTCCAGACTGAAACATATCACTGACCTTGATTTCCTGGCCTGGTTCAAATGTTTCATCCGTCTTGAATTCGCGCATGACCTTGCGCGGCTCAACACCGATCTTCTCATACTGACCCTTAACGGGACGGATAACCTTATCCGGACGGACCACACCGTAACCGACCTTGACCGCCTGATAACCGTCAGCATCAAGATTCTTGTTCTGAATGACGACAACCGGCCCGCAATCGATAACGGTTGACGGAATCGCCTGCCCATTCTCATCGAACAGCTGAGTCATTCCGACTTTTCTGCCGATCATGAATTTTGTCATGTCTTCTACCTCCTGGTTATTGGTTCACTGCAAGCAGTGAACGTGACCGCTGTAAACATACAGTCGATTTTAAATTACAGTTTAATTTCGATGTTGACACCCGCAGGCATTTCGAGCTTCATAAGGGCTTCAACAGTCTTGGTGTTCGGTGTCAAAACATCGATCAGACGCTTGTGAGTCCGGATCTCGAATTGCTCACGTGAATCTTTGTATTTATGCGGCGAGCGCAGAATGGTTACAATCTCCTTCTCGGTCGGAAGCGGGATCGGCCCTGAAATAACCGCACCTGTGCGCTTGGCAGTCTCAACAATACGCTCGGCACTCTCGTCCAGAATGTTGTGATCGAAAGCCTTCAGTCTGATTCGAATTCTTTGATTTGATGCCATGGGTCAAACCTCCTATGGTTCTTTGGTCAGGTTCACCTGTGCCGGGCGTTTCTTCTATCTTCATCATAAAACCCAGTCATCCGTTTTGTCATCCGGCGCTGGGCACATGCATGAATGCATACGCTGCGTCATCAGGCTTATCCTGTCGCCCGGTCTCGTGTACCGGACTGGCTCTTTTGAAGTTACCCGTTTCCTGGCCGCAGCGGCCTAAACGGCAATCTCCAACGTCTCTGCTTCGATGACTCGCCGACAGAGCCGGCAAAGTCGCGCATGAAGTATCATATAACAGAATATGATCAATTGCAAGCGTTTTTTTGCATTGTGTTGTTTTGCCTTGTTGCCTGAATTGAAAAAGTAAAATCTGCGGGTATCCAGTCAAGCTACTATGGCGTTGACAGTGCTGTCAACGGTTCAAACCGGTAGCCGCGGGAACGCGCGGCGGTTATCAACTGCGGCAAAATAATCTGATTGGTTTCTGATACAGCATGAAGCAAAAGGATTGATCCTGGATGCAGATTGGCCAGAACCTTTTCAAGGGCTGCCTCAGGTTCCGGTTGAGCATCAGTCAGCCAGTCCCGGTAGGCAAAGCTCCAGAACACCGTGCGGTAGCCTGCCTGGTCCAAAAGCGTCAGCAGACGTTCGCTGTAGCTGCCCTCCGGCGGTCTGATAAACGGCAGCATCTGCTGACCGGTCAAATCAAAGAAGGCACGCTCGACCTGCCTTAACTCATTGAGAGCGACTTCGGGACCTTCTTCTTCAAGCAGTAGAGGAAGATTGGGATGATGCTCGGTATGATTCAGCACAAGATGTCCCTCATCCACCATCCGCTGAACGGTTCTCGGGTTTTTGGCCAAATAGCTGCCTGTAATAAAGAAACTAATGGTCACATCAAAATCGCGGGCGATATCCAGAATCCCGGCTGTCAGATTCTGATACTCATATCCTTCATCCATGGTCAGATACAGTGGTTTACCTTGTGGGTTTTGCTCCTGCCAAAGAGAACGCGTATTCTGGATCAGTGTCTGGACAGAGCCCGGTACGGATGCCGGAACATCTGATCCCGGTGGTTCTGCCGGCATGTAATACCAGCCCGTCTTCGTGTTATCAAGCAGTTCTAAATAAGACCAGTCCGGCTGACCGGTCGGCTCCGGTGCTGCACTGGGAAGTGGACCGATGGTAGTAGTCGAAGTTTCTGTCGGTGAAGGAATGGGTGTCGGTACAGCAGTCGGTGTTGCTTCCGGTGTCGGTGAAGCCGTTGGACTCGGATCCGGCGGCCGGGTTGTTTCGCTGCCGGTCTGCTCCGGGGTTGGTGAGGGTGTTGTCCGGGTCGCATCTGACAGCGTCGTTGTCTGCCCAGGTTCTATAACCAGACAGGCAGATGAATGGAGCATGGCAATAATCAACAGCAGAACAACCGGTATTCTTATGGCTTCACCCGTTTTTTTTACGTGTTTCTTCACACGCGATCACCTCTTCTGTGCGACAGTGATCAATTGGCCGACCTCTCGCTGGCTAAAATGATATTGTTTTGAACAAAAATGGCATTGTAGTTCAATCCCTTCGCTGTCTTCAGCCAGCTGGCTCAGTTCAGTCTGACCCATCGCGATCAGATTTTTCACCATGCGCTCATGGCTGCACGGACAGGCATAGGCGCAAGGTCTTTCCGTGTGGATCTGCAAGGTCTCTCCAAGCAGCAGCCGGAGCATATCCTCCGGTGTCGCACCCTGTTCCAGCAATGTCGTACTTTCCGGAAACCGCCTGACCTGCTCTTCGAGATATTCGACGATCTTCGTGTCAGTCTCCGGCATGAGTTGAACCATCAATCCGCCTGCGTGTGTGATCCCTTGGGCGGTCATTTTAACACCCAGGCTGACGATGGACGGAATCTGCTCAGATACAGCCAGATACGAAGCAAGATCTTCAGCTATTTCTCCCGAGACAAGTGCAACTCGGCCGACATAGGGTTCTTTCAGCTGCAGATCACGAATAATCGTCAGAGTCCCTTTACCGACCGCTGCACCCACATCGAGCTTACCGTTCGATCGATGGCCAGTTTCAACAACAGGCTGCTGAACCATGCCGCGAACTGTTGCATTCTGTTCAGCAACAACCGTCAGCCCGCCAAGCGGTCCATCAGCCCGAACGATGGCAGATAGACTGTCTCCCGGTTTGTCAAGATCCTCAGCGAGCATCAGCAGGCCGGTCATCAGCCTGCCCAGTGCCGCAGCGGCAATCGGTGACAGGTTATGCAGCCGAACAGCTTCCTGGCAAACTTGAGTCGAACAGCAGGCAAAAGCCCGTACAGCATGGTCAAAAGCGGTTGCGCGGATGATCTTATCTGTCGTCAATAAATGCTGAACATGATTGTCAGCGGTTTGAGATGAGCACATGGTTATCTCCTTGAGTCGTTTACTGTTTAGGATGGATAAAATCAGTAGTTGATATCGTTACAATAGCATGTTAAACGGGTTTTCGCAAAACATAAAACGTTCGCTCTTCAGGATCCCTCGGCGGGTCCGGCACAAAATTCGACTGAACCGTAATCATCTCGAACGATGTCCTGGCTATGGACGCCCTGATCTGTGATTGAGAATAGTATCGCTCCTGAATCATCTCATCAGCTCGCCGATAGCTGCTATCAGGCAGACGGGAAAAAAGCGTTACATGAGATTCGCTGATCTGGCTGGCCTGGTCAAACTGGTTCTGCCAGAAAATCGTATACTCCGTCTGATCATCGAAAAAGAATTCGTCTCCAAGCGTCTGGGACAGGTAGGTACCGGTTAACAGGTCAAAGACCATCAGGCAACCTGGATTCAGATAATGTGCACAGAGGCTAAAAAGCCGGTCGATCGACTCGATAGACATCAGATGATTCATGGTATCCATCAGGCAGACGATCAAATCAACCGTTCCATACAGTTCAAACGAGGTGATATCCTGCTTTAAAAACAGACAGTCAGATCGATGTCCATCAGTTCGTATTTTGGCAGCTTTTTTTTGTGCTTCATTGAGCATCGGCAGTGATTGATCAATACCGATCGGATCGAAGCCACGCTTTGCCATCTCCAGACTGAAACTGCCGGTTCCGCATCCCAGATCCAAAAGAATCGGCCGGCCGTCTGAGCCGTCTCCCGATCCACCTCTCTGTGAATACTGCCGGTCCAGTGCGCAAATATAATCAGCCCAAAGCGTCCAGTCTTTTGGCTGGTACAGGTCGTAGACTGTCGCCAATGCTCGATACATATCGCTTATTCCAGATTCTCAAGCCACTCGATCGCTGCGGACAGCTGCGTGTCTTGTTCGCGAGTCAGTCGATTTATAGAGATGCTGCGCGCCTCATCAGGCAATGAAACGGTCTGGTCGGGTTCCAGGCCAACTCCCTCGATGCTGAGACCTTTTGGCAGGTAATATAGAAAATTGGTCAGGTTGATGGCTGAACCGTCGTCCAACGGGATCGTGATCGTTCCGCTGCCCTTGCCAAAGGTCTGTTCGCCAATAAGAACGGCCTTTTCGTAGTCGCGCAGGCAGCCGGAAAAAAGCTCGGATGCGCTGGCACTGAATGTATTGACCAGAATGGCATAGCGCATCGTCTCCGGTACGCCCATTTGTTTGTCCGAATCCCAGGACACTTCAAACGGCTGACCATCGTCCCGTCCACGAACAGTCGCAAGCGTTGCCCGGGGCAGCAGATAATCAAGCATGTCAATCACTTCCGTCGCCAGTCCGCCGGAATTGTTGCGAAGATCGATCACCAGATGATCCGCACCCTGACTGACCAGATCATCAACGGCTGAAATGAAATTGTCCGAGACATGCTGAGAGAATTCTCTGACCTGCACATAGCCAATCGACTCTTCCAGCATTCTGTGGGCCACACTGGCTGTCGTAATTTTTCTTCGTTCAACCGTAACGGCCACCTGATCATTAAGGGCCGGCCGGTAGAGAACGAGGTCAACAGTTGTCCCCTCAGGACCACGAACCAGCGCAGCGACTGCGTTGATATCATTCAGTTGCGTGACATCTTGCCCATTGACCTCGACGAAAACATCACCGATCAAAATATCAGCCGCTTCAGCCGGACTGTTTTCGATCAGCTCCGTTACTTCGACCAGATTTTCCTTATTGATGGCGACAAAGGCTCCTATCCCGCTGTACTGGCCGCTCATAGACTCTTCGATCTGCTCGTTCTCTTCAGCAGACAGATAGAATGTATATGGATTATCCAGTTCATTTACCAGTCCACGCGTCATCGCCTCAAGCAGCTCTGCATCGCTGAGCTCTTCAAAATAACGTTCGTTGACAGCTCGATAAACGGTCTGCAGTTTTTCCAGAGCAGCTTCCGTATCCGGATCAGGACTGAAGCTGAAACTCAGTCTGTCTGCATCAATCGATCCCTGCTCCGGTTGAGCCAACCGGTGCCAGAGAATAAGGCCGATGCCGGCTGTCATTGAAAATGTCAAAACCATTGTCAGAACAATGGCCAGAACGAGCATACCGCCAGATCGCTTTGATTTGCTTCTGACGGCAGGCTGTTGTTGTCCGGGATCCACATAATGAGGTGTATCAGAATTCATCGTTGTTACCACTTTTCATAAATCAGGTGTCATGATCCACCTGTGTCAGTTCATTCCACATGATCAGCCGGTACACATGCAACGTTGATCATCGGTTGTTTCACCGTATATACGGCAGCGGATTCGTAGTTGAACCGTTAATCCGGACTTCAAAATGAAGGTGAGGGCCGGTTGAGGTTCCTGTCGAGCCACAGGAACCGATCCGATCGCCGCCTTGCACGGCCTGTCCGACTGTGACATGGGTATTTTTCAAATGGGCATACAGCGTCGACAATCCATTTGCGTGTGCGACGATGATGTGGTTGCCATAGCCTGATCCGCCTCTGTTGGAACCTTCAAGTGGATTACTCACCTTTAACACGATTCCGTCGGCAGCTGCGATAATCGGTGCACCATATGCGCCTCCCAGATCAACACCGCTGTGCATCCGATAGACATGATAGACAGGATGCAAACGCATTCCGTATGGCGAGTAGACGGTCCGGTCACCCGGATATGGCCAGAACCAGCCGTTACTGTTCGCATTACTGGCCGGCGGCGGCTCGGGTGTTTGTGTCGGCTGCGGTTTTGACTGTTCGGCTGCCCGGGTTGCTTCAGCTGCCCGCGTTGCTTCAGCCTGAGCGGCACGTGACGCTTCAGCTGCCCGTGTCGCCGTCGCTGCAGCTGTCGCAGCAGCAGCCAGTTCAGCCTCCAGTTTTTTCTGCAGGGTAAATATTTCGTTTTCCAGCCGTTCTGATTCAGCCAGCAGCTCGTCCTCAGCCTGCTCGTATTCTGTCAATTTCACCTGAACTTTGTTCAAGTCCTCTCTGCGGGCGGATGCATCCGCTTCCAACTGTGCCAGCTCCTCTTTTATCTGGGCAACCGTCACGGTCATCGTCTCAGCATATTGTCTCGCAAGATCTTTCTTGAGCGCCGCATCATCTTTCGCGATCTCGAGTTCCTCGAGCATTTGCTCGTCAGAGTCTGCGATAATTTCCATGAACTGCAAGGTAGTGAAAAAACCCTGCAGGCTTTTTGATTCCAGAATGATTTCGAAAATAGAGCGGTTGCGGTTCTCAAACATCACCTGAACCCGCTCTGCATATTGCTCCTCTTTGAGTTCCAGTGTTTCTTCCGATTCAAGGTAGGACGTATAGGCCGCTTCCATTTCACTGACGGCGGCAACAAGCTGTTCTGTTTTTTCGCGGTACAAGTCACGCTGCTCGTCTGTTCGATCATTCAGCCACGCAAGTTCACCTGTTAGTGTATCAGCCTCCTGTTCCAGCTGATTCGAGATCGCAGACAATTCAGCTTTCTCCGCTGCCAGCTGCTCCTGCCTGTTTTTGGCTTCGTTTATTTCCTGCCGGGTCGACTGTGCAATGACATCGGACGGCCCACACACGAAACACAAGAAAAAAGCAACGGCAACCAGAAGCGGCAGCCATTGGATGCTGCGATGCTTCTGATGATCGATTGTAATCAATGTTCGCATCTCGATTCCTCCTCTGCGTTACACAAAGATATGCCGGCGAACGGAAACCGCACTGCCCAGAGAGCCGATACCGATACCGATCAACAGATAAATCCAGAGCAGCTGTCCGGATACTGCGCCCGGTTCAACCATAGCCAGAATATCGGTCGGCTTGACACCGGACATCAGTGTAGCATACAGACGTTCATAGGCAAACAAGGTGACACCCCAGGCCAACAGCGCACCCGCCAGGCCAACCAGTGCGCCTTCCAGAATATAAGGCACACGAATGTACCAGTTCGTCGCACCAACATATTTCATGATATTGATTTCTTCGCCACGCGAAAAAACAGCAACCCGAACCATATTGGAAATAATGAAAAATGAAATGATGCTCAACACGATGAAAGCAATCAGCGATGCATACTGGACCCAGACGATTGCCCGGCTGAGAAAGCGCATAACCGACTGCTCCAGTGTCACCTTGCGAACACCCGGTAATCCACGGATCTGCGCGCTGAATGATTCGCCTTTGTCCGGATCTGACAGACGAACCAT
>LSQX01272372.1_pt1 | contig 10782 bp, 12 predicted proteins | sample 654561 | NCBI WGS metagenome assembly LSQX01 (sample SAMN04489861, study PRJNA283612) | anaerobic digester metagenome | isolation source: 4 biogas reactors fed with cattle manure at either 37C or 55C with and... | place: Denmark: Kongens Lyngby | collected 2014 | reverse complement strand
TTTCTATATACATAGTTTATCTTTTAATTTATAAACGAAAAATTCCATTTCTCATTTGAATTGTAATATAAGGTTCCTTGTTTAACTTCCAGCGGCGACGGAATATTATTGGTGTATAAACTTCCCGTTCCCAGTCCTTGAGGCATTGTTGCCTTTTTTTGATAAGTGTATTGTGCAATGGCATTCAACCCAATATTACTTTCCAGTGCCGATGTTATCCACCAACCGCCTCCATTGTTTTCAATTAATGATATCCAGGTTTCACAAGCTTGAAAACCACCAATTAAAGAAGGTTTAAGAATGATGTATTGCGGGTTTACAGTTTCGATTATATTTTTCTTGGTTTCATCAGAAAATGCACCAATTAACTCTTCATCCAGAGCAATCGGAATGGGCGTATCCTGACAGAGCGCTGCCATTTTTTCCAAATTTCCTTGTTCTATAGGTTGTTCAATGGAATGAATTTCAAGTTCTGAAAGTCTTTTTAATTTTTCTTTGGCTTCTTGAAATGAAAAAGCACCGTTTGCATCCAGTCGCAATGTAATTTCCTTTGCTGAAAAAGAAGCACGAATCGATTGCAATAATTTTATTTCCGTATCGAAATCGATTGCTCCTATTTTCATTTTGATGGTTGTAAATCCGGAGTTCAGTTTATCGGAAATTTGATTTTTCATAAACTGCTCATCTCCCATCCAAACCAGCCCGTTTATCGAAATGCCTTCATTTCCGCGAGTAAAATCTGAAGGAAAAAGTTCAAAAGATTTTTCAGCTTCCAAGGATTTAAAAGCAGTTTCAATTCCAAACTGAATGGAAGGAAATTCAGTTAAATTGGCTATTAATTCAGTTTTACTTAATTGGATATTTTTACACACCCAATCTAATTTATCTTCATAATCCGGACGGTCATCAACAGACAATCCGCGAAGCAATCCGCATTCTCCAATTCCTATGCGATTATCATCTTCAATGACAATAAAATAAGTGTCTTTTTCAGTTAAAACTCCTCTGGATGTACCACCGGGAATTTTAAATCGAAGTACGTGTTTGATAAACTTAGCAGTCATTCCACAAATATCATTATTCTCTGACTATTAATCAGCATAATTTTAGAACCAACTTATGATAAAATAAAGAATTGAAAAGAAAAAAGTAAACAGTGCAACCTTTTTCAATTCGGGATCCAAAAGCGGCGAAGATGTCGTTTTTTTCACTGCGATAAGGTGTTTAAACAAAGGCAAAAATGCGATTAAAGGAACATAATAATACCAAGATTTTCCAATTAACACAAAATAAATAAGTCCAAAAACAAATCCGCTGATGATTAAGGCATAATGATATATTTTTATCTTAGTAGCCCCCAAAAGCACGGCCAAGGTAATTTTATCGGCTCTTTTGTCGGACTCTCTGTCGCGCATATTGTTTAAATTCAAAACGGCAGTACTCAAAAGACCTACGACAATTGCGGGCAATAAAATATAGTTATCCAATGTTCTCACAAACAAAAAATAGCTTCCCAATACACTTAATAATCCAAAAAAGACAAAAACAAAAATATCTCCTAGTGCGCGATACCCATAAGCAAACCTTCCCACGGTATAAGTAATCGCCGCAACAATAGCCGAAACTCCGAGAATAAGAAAAACAGACGAATGAAGCAGGTTTTCATATTTAAAAGCTTCATAAATCAGCAGTCCGGCTAAAATCAGCGTAATAACCGATGTTATTGCAATTCCATTTTTCATTTCATTTGCTGTGAGTATGCCACTTTGGACTGCTCTCATCGGACCTACGCGTTCGTGATTGTCGGTTCCTTTTACGCTGTCTCCATAATCATTGGCAAAATTGGAAAGTATTTGCAATCCTAAGGTGGTGGAAATCGCCAATAAGAAAATCGACAAATCAAAACTTTGATGCAAATTTGCTGCAGCTGCTCCTGTAATTATTCCGGCCACCGATAAAGGCAGGGTTCGCAATCTGGCTGCTGAAATCCAAGTCCGCAATTTTATCATATTCTGATAAATTAATTTAAGAAAGTCAGCAAAAGTAAGGTTTAAATACAGTCATTGCAATTATTTGAAATTTTCTTACATTCGCATGATACTTAAACCCACTTATATCATGAATATTAATAGCGCTCTATTGTTTTTACGTGTCAGTTTCAGCCTTTTTTTGTTGGTACTTCACGGTCTTCCCAAACTTCAGAATTTAATGTCTGATAACCCGCAATTTGCCAGTATTTTCGGGATGGGTGAAATTCTCTCTCTTGTATTAGCAACGATTATTGAAATTGTTCTGCCTGTTCTTATTATTATAGGCTATAAAACCCGACTTGCTTCGATTCCAATTATTTTAACAATGCTTGTTGCTGCATTTGTTCATCACGCTGCCGATCCGATTGGTGTAAAGGAAAAATCCCTGCTTTTTGTATGTGGTTTTATTACAATTGCCATTGCAGGTGCCGGAAAATATTCAATTGACAAAAAATAAATTCAGGTTCCCAAAATCCCGACAATCAATTCTTTAAGCAAATCTGAATGCGTCAGGTTTGCTCCAATGCCTTTGCTCTTCAAATCGATGCTTCGTATTACGGCGATACTTGCGCTTACTTGTTTCATATTGTAATTTCGGGCAGCGGTTTCAAAGTCTTTTCTAAAATAATAACCTATTCTCAATTCTTTCAATGCCTCATTTTTATTCAAAGCCGTATGATATTTATACAACTTGGTAAATAAATTATAAAGCACAATAAGTGTTACCGGTATCGGATTATTTTTTGAATTATTGGCAAAGTACTGAATGATGTTAAACGCTTTTTTCATATTGCGTTCGCCAATTGCATTCTGCAACTCAAAATTATTGAAGTCTTTACTGATTCCGATATTCTTTTCAATCGTTAAATCGGTAATTTGTGTGCCGGGTTTGACTATCAATTGTAGCTTTTGGAGTTCGTTGTAAATTTTGCTTAAATCCGTACCTAAAAATTCAGCAAGCATCAATGTAGCTTTTGGAGTAATGGTGTAGCCTTTACTTGCCAGAACCTTGCGTATCCACTCCGGCAGCTCATTTTGATAAAGTCTTTTACTTTCAAATACAATTCCGTTTTTGGAAAGCATTTTAGAAAGCTTTTTTCGTCCGTCTAATTTTTTGTATTTGTAACACAACACCAGAATGGTACTGGGTTGCGGATTTTCGGCGTAACCTGCTAAATTGTCTATGGTTCGGTATAAATCCTGAGCTTCTTTGATAATGATAACTTGTTTATCAGCTCCCATCGGATATCTTTTTGCGGCACTGACGATGTCATCAATTGTAACATCTCGTCCGTATAAAACCATTTGATTAAATCCTTTTTCTTCTTCAGACAAAACATTTTCCTCAATATATTTTGTCAATGCATCTATATAAAAAGGTTCGTCTCCTGTCAAAAAATAAATGGGTTTGTATCTTTTGGCGTCAATATCACTGGTTATCGCCCGAATTTGATTTAGTGGCATAAAAACAAAAAATTAAGTAATGGTGATTTTTGCAAAATTCTGCAATTTAAGCATCTTTGCAATATGCAACCGTTGAATTTTCCCAATTATACATTTCGATTCAAAAATAATGAAAATCGCAAGTTCATCTTCGATCCTGTCAGAAAAAAATACATTCTTCTGACTCCCGAAGAATGGGTTCGGCAAAATACGGTTCAGTTTTTAATTCATCAAAAAGGATGTTCAATAAATCTGATTAACGTTGAAAAAAAACTTATCATCAATGGACTCTTAAAACGTTATGACATTATTGTTTTTTATCCTGACGGAAGTGTGTGGATGATTGTAGAATGCAAAGCTCCTTCGGTAAAGATTAGTCAAGAAACTTTCGATCAAATTGCGCGTTATAATATGTCGTTAAATTCAAAATATTTATTGGTAACCAACGGTTTGAATCACTATTCTTGTCGTATCGATTTTGAGAATAAACGCTATATTTTTTTAGAGGACATTCCTAATTTTCAGACATCTTAAATGAAAGTTGCTGTTGTCATATTAAACTGGAACGGAAAACATCTGTTGGAAAAATTTCTTCCATCTGTTTTTCAATATTCTGAAGATGCTGCAATTTATGTAGCAGATAATGCTTCAACAGATGATTCAGTCAATTTTTTAGAAACCACTTTTCCTGAGGTAAAAATAATTCGAAACAAAGTAAACGGTGGATATGCAAAAGGTTATAATGATGCATTAAAAACTTTAGATGAAGATATTTTTGTGCTATTAAACTCTGATGTGGAAGTTACTCCCGACTGGCTTGCACCTATAATTAAAGCTTTTAAAAAAGACGCTTCCGTTGCTGCGGCTCAGCCAAAAATTTTGGATTACAACAATCGGGATTATTTTGAATATGCCGGAGCCGCCGGGGGATATATCGATAAGTATGCAATACCGTATTGCAGGGGAAGAATTTTTAAAACATTGGAAAAAGACGAAGGTCAATACGATAATACCGAGGAAATATTTTGGGCATCCGGGGCTTGTCTATTTGTTAGAGCAGTAGATTTCCATAAAATTGGAGGTTTTGATGAAGATTATTTTGCGCATCAGGAAGAAATTGATTTGTGCTGGCGTTTAAAATCTTCCGGAAAAAAAATACTTGCAGTCGGAAGTTCTAAAGTTTATCATGTTGGCGGCGCCACACTTGATGCAGCTTCTGCAAAAAAAACTTTTTTAAATTATAGAAATTCGTTGTTTAATCTTTATAAAAATTACCGCCCAAATATTTTGACCACCTTGTTTATCAGATTGTCATTGGACGGATTGGCAGGAATTTATTTAATTTTTCAAGGCAAATCTTTGCATACATTTGCCATTATTCGAGCGCATTTTAGTTTTTATGGAAATTTATCTAAAATGAAATCCAAGCGGTCAAAATATGCGACAAATTTTAAATATTTCACAATAAACAATGTAGCATATAAATATTTTATTAAAAATGTAAAAAGATACCAAAGGCTCGTATAATTTTAGCTTAAATAATTGTTAATCGGCTACTTTTTAATCAATAAAATTATATTTTTGACTCTTGAACAAACAGTTATAACCCCTTATTTTATGAGAAAGATATTCATTTTAGTAGTATGCTCCGGTATGGTATTTACGTCTTGTGTATCCAAAAAGAAATACACTGAATTACAAGCTCAATATCAAGAAACCAAAGATCTTTTAAACACTTGCACGGTCAAGCTAAACGATTGTGAAAGAGAGCGTTCAGTTTCTACAACCCGAGTAAAAGATTTGGAAGATCGTCTTGCAGACTTGCGTCAAACCAATACCGATTTAATCCAAAGTTCAAGAGAATTGACAATGCTTACTTCAAAAGGAGCTACGAATCTTGAAAAATCTTTGGAAAGTTTAAGAGAAAAAGACTTGAAAATTTCACGTCTTCAAGATGCACTTAACAAAAAAGACAGTGTCACCCTTGCCTTAGTTACCAGTTTAAAGAAAGAAATCGGGATTAACGATCCGGATATCGAAGTAAACGTCGAAAAAGGCGTTGTTTATATTTCCTTATCGGATAAAGTTTTATTCCAAACAGGGAAATATGAACTCATAGGACGCGCCGATGAGATTTTAGGAAAAGTTGCTACGGTTATCAACAGCAAACCTAATTTTGAGGCCATGGTTGAAGGACATACCGACAATGTTCCTTATCGTGGAACAGGAATCATTCAAGATAACTGGGATTTAAGTGTGAAACGTGCAACAAGTGTTGTCAGAGCATTAAATAAATTAGGCGTCAGTGCAGACCGACTTGTAGCGGCAGGTCGTGGTGAATTTGATCCGCTTGTTCCGAATACCACTCCTGAAAACAGAGCAAAAAACAGACGTACGCGAATTTTAATTCTTCCAAAAATCGATCAATTCTATGAAATGATTGAAAAGGAAATGAAAGAACTTTCTGCACAAGGTAATTAAACGTGTAATTTACCATAAATTAGAAGCCGTCTCATCCTCAAAATGAGGCGGTTTTTTTATTATAAAGTATTTGTATCTTTATGCTGAACTTAATCCGCAATTATGAATGATTTTCAGACTTCTTGGACCCACAATGAATTAAAAGCTTATATGCTCTTATATGCTGCCCACGCTGATTTTGAAATTACCTCTGAAGAAAAAGATTACATCAAATCTCGTGTAGGAATTGAGAAATTTACGCACATCCGACGAGAATTTGAACAAGACAATGATTACCAACGGATACAAAAAATCCAGTCCACCATTGAGCGTTTTGATTATTCCGATGCGGAAATTTCAAAATTGTTCCACAGCATGAATAATCTTTTTTTGGCCGATGGCGAAATGGATATTAAAGAGATAAATATAATCCGCGGATTTAGGAGATTACTAAAAGGCAATCTATAATTCTAAAGCTCCAAAGTTCCTTTTCCTTCCCGGATAACTTCCGGTTCACTTCCCGTTAAGTCTATTACGGTAGAAGCTATATTTCCTCCGTATCCTCCGTCGATTACCAAATCTACCAAATGATCCCATTTTTCATGGATTAATTCCGGATCGGTAGTATATTCAATGACTTCATCATCATCTTTTATTGAAGTAGAAATAATCGGATTTCCCAATTCACGAACAATTGCACGAACAATTTCATTGTCCGGCACACGAATTCCCACTTCTTTCTTTTTCTTAAAAACCGTTGGCAGGTTGTTATTTCCGGGTAAAATGAAAGTATAAGGTCCCGGCAAATTCCGCTTTAATATTTTAAAAGTTGAAGAATCGATTTGTCTTACATAATCACTCAAATTACTGATACTTTCGCAAATAAAAGAAAAGTTGGCTTTTTCCAATTTAACGCCGCGAAGTTGCGCAACTCTTTCCATTGCTTTTGAATTGGTAATGTCGCACCCAAGTGCATATACCGTATCCGACGGAAAAATAATTACGCCTCCGTCTCTAAGTACCTCAACCACTCGCTTGATAGCACGAGGATTCGGGTTTTCGTTGTAGATTTTGATAAACTCTGCCATATATTAAATTTTCTTTAAAGATAAAGCAATTGACAGAAATTTTGAAATAACAAACCGAAATATGTCCGAACTATATTTTTAATTAAACTATTTAACGGTTTTTAATTTTGCAAAACGCAAAATCAAGGTTTTAATTCCTCCTTGTTCAAAATCAATTTCAGCCTTGGAATCAGCGCCGGTACCTTCAATTTTTAGAATTACACCTTTGCCGAATTTGGCGTGAATAACCACATCCCCTTGCGTTAAATCTGAATTTATTGAATTTAACGCAGGACTTTCAGATTTGACCGGTCTTAATTTTCTCAATTTTTTTAGCTGATTTTCCGTAGGTCCTTTTGGAGGAGAACCTTGTATCGGTTTTTTCAATCGAAGTTTGCTGTAGTCGATTTCATCAAAACTATCGATGTCCATCAATGGTTTGTAACGATAATCGTCAATCGGTGTTTGGTTGTCCACATATTTTTCATCAATCTCATCGATAAACCTGCTGGGTTCTGCATCGATAAGTTTTCCCCATCGATACCTGGATTGCGTATAAGTCATATAAACTTGCTTTTCAGCGCGTGTAAGAGCCACGTAAAATAATCGGCGTTCTTCTTCTAATTCGCTGCGGGTATTTAGATTCATAGAACTTGGAAATAAACCTTCTTCCATACCGACAATATAAACGATTGGAAACTCCAATCCTTTTGCCAAATGAACCGTCATCAGTGCCACTTTATCATCGCCTCCTTTATTGGTGTCCAAATCAGTTGCCAAAGCTATGTCTTCCATAAAAGTGGAAAGTGAAACATCCGGTGATTCTGTTTCTTTTTGTTCTTCCACAAAATCTCGGATACCGTTCAGCAACTCTTCAATGTTTTCGATTCGGGCAATGCCTTCCGGTGTGCCGTCTTTTTTTAATTCTTGAAGCAATCCTGTTTTCTTTGTAACATGTTCGGTTATTTCAAAAGCATTGTATTTCTGATTTAAAACCTGAAAACTTTCAATCATCGTAACAAAGTCTAACAACCTGTTTTTAATGCTCGAAGTAATTCTGACGTCCGTTTTATCTATATTTTTTATCAATTCAAATATCGAACGATTGTAATTGTTGGAAGCAACTATTAATTTGTCCAGGGTTCCTTGTCCAATGCCGCGAGTGGGATAATTGATACTTCGCTTTAACGCTTCATCATCTTTCGGATTTAGCACCAACCTCAGATAAGCGATAATGTCCTTTACTTCTTTGCGTTGATAAAAACTCAATCCGCCGTAAATTCGGTACGGAATATTCTTTTTTCGCAACGCATCTTCAATTGCCCGACTTTGAGCGTTTGTCCGGTATAAAACAGCAAAGTCACTATCTTTCAATTGTTGTTGCATTTTATTTTCAAAAATGGAACTCGCCACAAACCTTCCTTCATCGCCATCCGTTAACAATCGGTTGATTTGAATTTTATTTCCATCATCATTGGCAGTCCATACTACTTTATCCAACCTTGTATGGTTGTGTTCTATAATATTGTTAGCAGCGTTGACAATGGTTTTTGTCGACCGATAATTTTGTTCTAATCGGTAGACATTCACATTGTCATAATCTTTTTGAAAATTTAAAATGTTATTGATGTTGGCTCCGCGAAAGGCATAGATACTTTGCGCATCATCACCGACCACACAAATATTTTGAAACCGATCGGACAACGCCCTCACTATTAAATACTGACTGTGGTTGGTATCCTGATACTCATCAACCAAAATATAACGAAAACGATTTTGATATTTAGCCAACACATCCGGAAATCGGTTTAACAATTCATTTGTTTTAAGAAGCAAGTCGTCAAAATCCATGGCTCCTGCTTTAAAACACCGATTTACATACGCTCTGTAAATATCTCCCATCCGCGGAATTTTAGCCATGGCATCCGCTTCCATCAATTCGGGATTATTGTGATATGCGCGAACGGTAATCAGGTTGTTTTTATAGTTTGATATCCTCGAGTAGATTTGCTTGTATTTATAGATATCCTTGTCAAGATACATATCCTTGATAATTCCGCGAATGACACTGTGAGAATCTTGAGTGTCATAGATAGTGAAATTGGACGGATAACCGAGTTTTTCAGCTTCAATCCGAAGAATTTTTGCAAAAACACTGTGGAACGTTCCCATCCATAAATTTTTGGCTTCACCGGCACCCACTATTTTACCAATCCTGTTTTTCATTTCTCGCGCTGCTTTATTGGTAAAGGTCAGTGCAAGAATATTAAACGGATCCACCCCTTTGGACATCAAGTAGGCAATCCGATACGTCAATACTCTGGTTTTTCCTGATCCCGCTCCGGCAATTACTATCATCGGACCGTCAATTTGCATCACCGGTGCGCGTTGTGCTTCATTTAATTCTGCTAAAAACGATTCCAAAATCTTTATTTAAAAAATTAATATTATTTCCTGTTTTATGATTTGCTCAGAAACGACAAATTTCGGAAAATATACGTAAAAGAAGACTATTAAATAGGGAGAGAAAAAAATTTGAATAAAATTAGAAGGCAGGACATAAAAAATAAAAAACTGCTGCTTTTTTAGAGAAAAGCAGCAGTAAAACAATAATTATCCATTATTACTTAAAAAACGATCCCCTTTATACTTCTTAAGTTTCCAAATTTAAATAATTATTGTTTTTGCTAACCTACAATAAATATTTAAGACAAACTCATACGTCTTAATTGTTTTCATTAATTAGTATGGAAACTTTAAAAAGGTAAACAGAGAAAATTAAACTTTTTTATTTTTTCTTTTAAAATACATTAAAATCAACATTCCGCTTATTAAAACTGCCACAAGCAAAATGCCCCCATAAGAAAGAGTATCATCGGTAGTTTTTAAAGCCATCATATCCCCACTGAGTATGAATCCTGCCCAGTAATAAGGATGTTTTAAAACTTCTTCGTTTGAATTTTTTATATACTCCAATTTTGCCAACTGCAAAGCTTCATTTTTGGTTTTGCCTTCTTTTAAATAAGAATAGAAATAAGTCATGATTTCTGAGGTTTGTGTATCGGGAATCGACCACAAACTCATCAAGGTACTTTTAACTCCGGCATACGTAAACGCTCTTGACAAACTCTGTACGCCCTCCCTTCTTTAATTTCTCCGACTCCTGTGTTACACGCACTGAGAACAGCCAAATGTGCCGGTATTTTCATTTGAAACAATTCATTAATATATAACCGTTCATCGTTTTCAAAAATTAAATTCGATTTATGGGGATTTTCTTCATCAACAATAGCGTGCATTGCCAAATGAATAATGTCATACGATTTTGACAATTCCAAGAAATTGGATTTTGTCGCATTTTTACCCAAATAATTTTTAGAATTAAAAATCGAACTGATTTGAGTAATTTCTTGAATTGCTCCCGCCAAAGCATATGAAGAATTCCGTTGAGAAATATCGCCCGACAAATGTTGAGCACTGTAATTTGGAGCAAAAGCAAGCATTTTTGCGGTAAAATCTTCTTCCAGATTTCGTTGAATTTCAAAAAATCTTAATTAGAATCTTCAACATCTTCGATAAAAACACACTCAAAGCCTACTTAAAAGGCTTTGGTCTTTATTTTTGGGCCCTGAAAAGCTATTTTAAGGGTTTTAGGGAACCTTTAATTATCCTAAAGTTAAAATACAAATTTGCTACAGTTGCTTAATTCAAGGGCTTATATTTAAAATATTTGCCTATTTTTAAATCCTAATTAAACCCATAAAGGGTTTTTAGACGAACTG
>LSQX01235429.1_pt1 | contig 10782 bp, 11 predicted proteins | sample 654561 | NCBI WGS metagenome assembly LSQX01 (sample SAMN04489861, study PRJNA283612) | anaerobic digester metagenome | isolation source: 4 biogas reactors fed with cattle manure at either 37C or 55C with and... | place: Denmark: Kongens Lyngby | collected 2014 | reverse complement strand
GCTCATAGCCGCTAATCAAATGCTTTAGAACAGCACTGTCGCCCTTTCGGTGCAGCCGTTGTTTTTTCGATTCCTCCGCTGCAAACGCATCATCAAGATCGCAGATAATATCACCGAATATCCGGTAACCGCCGTGACGAAAATCGGCAAACAAATCATGATATTGTTGCGGCGTGCCGTACGGTAAATATAAACCGAGAAATCGTTCCCGTTCTTCCGGCGGCATCAAGTGCCATTGCTCTTCGGTCAATAAATTTCGCACTTCTTTTATCCATCTTGCGTCAAACGAATTAAAAACAGAATACAGCTCGTCGGCGGTGAACTCGTTTTCCTGTCCACGTAAATACAAAATGCGCTCAATATCATTGCGGCGATTCATCTTGATATCACCAATATGCCAGCTCCGGCGGATACGCGTGAGCGATTCCTCATAATCGGCAATCAGAGTTTTCATGTATTCCATATCTTCCGGAGCAAGCTGCTCCTGCCAACCATCTATCTGTGCAAAAGTGAAAAGCTTGGCATCATCGGCAGGTTTTGCTTTAATTTTCGGTGTATTTTCCTCAAGCATTTTAGCGAGATACGGCAACCTCTCCACATTGGAGGTGACACTCTCCCAATCCACCGAGTCAAAGAAGCGTTTCAGCTTTTTATTTTTGGTCGGCTCGTACCATTCGTGGCTGTTATCCTCACCGACCAAACTTTTATATTTAAGAAAAGAACTGCGGCTCACAGTCTTTTGGTTAAGAAATTCCGTTAAATCGGGCTTGATTCCGCTTTTCACAGAATCAATTTCAAGCCCGGTTAAGATTTCCAACATTTCAGTTTCACGCTGTAAACGCTCACGCTCCGCCATGTCGGAGTTTTCATCGTAAGCGATAATACTGCGGTCAAAGGCGGCATTGCATATCTGCCCGATACGAGTGGAGAAGGTGCTTTTGACCACCTCAAAACGTGCCTGCCAGTCGTTTGCATCCAAGACTAAAGAGTTTGCGGACGGTATTTTTAGCAGAGGAATACTGCTTTGATAACTGTAAGCGTCAAAGTCATTCACCTTATAATTGCGCGCTACACAAGAGTTCAGCATCGGATCGGCAATGGTTTTGATCATATCGCCGTCAAAGTCCGCACCGCCCAACCGTTCCGGGATCAGTGTGCGAGAATCCACCATGATGACATAGCTCAAATGTGACAGATATTTCTGCCGCAGCGGCCCGATATAATCCGGCGGCGAAACCACCGCTTCTTCATTCCGGGCGATATGCGGATTGCGCAGCAGTGTATAGCTTTCATTCGGCGGATAAGCAGCGCAGGGCGTATATGCCACTGTATCCGGATAACATTCGTTGTAGAGTCTCATGGAAACGCCGGAATATTCGCCACATACATCGGCGGCTGCGTGAACATATTATTCAGTTGATTGAAGAAGGAATCTGCCATTTCGGTGCAGGAGGTGCCTTAGGGTTTGATACGCTGGCGGCGCAAACGGTGCTATCATTAAAAGCTAAGTATCCACAAATAAAATTAATTTTAGTGTTACCTTGCGTGACCCAGACGAGGGGATGGGCAGAAAAAGATGTTGCAATTTATGAGGATATCAAGTCAAAGTGCGATAAATTTACATACACCTCACGGGAATATTCGCGGGGCTGTATGCAAAAGCGCAACCGGCATTTGGTCAATTACAGCAGCGTTTGTGTATGCTATTTGATCGAACAAAGCGGCGGCACTGCTTACACAGTGAACTATGCAAAGGCCAAGGGTTTGCGGATTATAAATGTGGCGGAGTGATTTGCTAAATAGACACATGCTTTAGTAATAATAAAGCTGATATCAATATTAGCGCAATAATAATCACAACCCATACAACCCTTGAGCCACGATGAGGTGTTTTATTTTCAATTGAATATTTGATAGGTTCCTGTGTCCTTTTAGCTTTGGAAGCTTGTTTTTGATATTCAGTCATCGCTTTATGTTGTAAGGAAAGCGGGTCTGTTTGATTAAGTATACGCCCGTAAAATTGTTCAATCCACAACGTATCATTCTCGTCACACATATTACTTTCATTGGCATAATTGTCATGAGCAATTTGATTTCGTATGTGGCGATATCTATGCAGATTTTTATAATCCGAATCAAAACCCGCCGGTCTGAAAGAATAGCTTGTGTTTTCCATGCTTTCGATGTATGTGGTCACGCCTTTTTCGCTACGAAACATATCTTTACAAAGGTTGTCAAGCCTTTTATATGATTCAAGAAAGCTCATATATATCACCATCTTTAATAATTTATCGAATGCGTGTTAAGCAGTATTTTAATTAAATATACCATTTTTTAGATGTAAAATCAATTGCAATGCGTATGGGAATCAAATGAAAAATTTATATCGAAATCGTTTCGCCGTCATTTGCCAATATCACTCTGCACGGTAATTCCATTTCTTTAAACATTTCAGGGCTTTCACTATGGATAGGTAAAACCCCCGTTTTGGGAGAAATCACTTTTATCACTTCATGCAGTGTTTTATGGTCTGCATGACCGCTTGTGTGAAGGTATTCCCAGTGATAACCCTTTAAGAACTCTGTGTAGTGGTATTTTACATCATGTAAATACCCTTTCCATTGAGAATAGAGAATTATGCTTTGGGATTTGTCAAATAGATTCATTAATTTTTCGAAGTTGCCATTGGCTCGAATCAGCATACAAAACCCACGGTCGGCCATCCTTTGATTTAAATTGTCAGCATAAGTTAAAGCCTTAGAAAAAGAATAAAGATTGCTGTATTTGCTGCCGTGCCTTGTGACCTCTTGTAATATTTCTTTCTGGTAGCGGTCGCAGATAAAATATTTTCCTCGCGGTGTGGCATGATAAAAGGCTGCAATGCGATCAATATTTGTAGAGGAACATAACATATAAACATATTTATAGCGATTCATATAATCCTTTGCGGCGAGACGCAACTCACCCTCGGATAGCACCTTTTCGCCGCTACGGGAAAGCATTGTACCTTCTATAATCAACAAATCTACGATTCCCACATACTTTTTTAAGGTAGGAATCAAACCCTTGCCCTTGAATCCATGGGCACGAAAATCTCCGGTGTGTAAGATTTTTTTACCCTCTGCCTCTATTAAAAGCATATAGGAATCAAACGCCGAGTGGTCAACAGTAAAAGGCGTAACCATAATATCTTTAATTTGTATAGGTTTCGCAACAGAAAAAGCAATCGCTTTTTCTGCCCTTGCAATATCATTCTTCAGGTATTTTTGCAAGGTAAGAAAAATATCCTTTGCCGCTTCTCCAAGATAAATAGGAATCTCGTCTAAAATATTTTTTAACATTCCGATATGGTCGCCATGATAATGGGTAAAAAATACCGCGTCATAACTTGCATTTCCATAGGTTAATCCCTCAATAGCAAGTGGATTTGACGGTTCCTCATTCCTCGGAAGTTCCGCGCCAAAATCTATAATAATTCGTGCGTTAGCGGTTGCGATTTCGGTTACACAACCTCCAATTTGCCGAGTGCCGCGATGAATTGTAATATCCATTTTACAGCCCCTTTGTGTAAAGCGAGTCATCCAAAATATCAAAGATATTGGCACCGTTATCCTCTGAAAAAAGAAATGTCGGCGTATAACCTTTGTCATTGGCAGATGTAATATCAATCCCAATTTCCGTGTAAATATTGTGCTTTGAACACCCCGCGCCACTGCGCACATACTTTTTCATTGTCCGGCGAGCACGGTCATTTTGATTGTCTAATGTTATAAAGTAAATATCGGGCTTTTCATAAAAATCTTTTTCATCGCACAGGGGCAACGGAAAAGATGAATCAATAGTTTTATGGCTTTCAATGATGCTTGTGATTTCTCTAAGTAAATGGTTTTTGAAAACATCTTGTCCAATAAAATTCAGATAATCCTGCGTGTGTTTCAATATTCCGCTGGCACCGCCGATTGCGCTGTTACCATATTTCAATTCAATTAAAGCAACTTTGCGGGGTATATTTTTTGAAACGGCGATGATATCAAAGCGGCCAAAAGCATCATCCTCACGGCTATGACGCTGCTTGACATATTCCATATCAATGCACACCCAATTTGAAAAGGGGTTTGAATTGTTATTTATAATGAGCCTTTGCTGTGCTGTTTTTTCATTTGGAGCATAAAAACTGTCTATATTCTTTTTTATTTTAGGGTACTGTTCTATTATTCCGGATTGCGTTATCACCTGATAACCGGAGCTTGCATGGGGGTCTAAGTATTTCTTCGCAATTATACAGTTTAATTCTTTTGATACCACAGAGATTTTTGCAATGCTTGCAGATTTATAATATAGGTTTATATAGTCGTTGCGAACACCTAAAAACAATTCGTGTTTATGCTTAAAATAAAACTTGCCGATTTCGGAATTTATAAATTTTTCTATTAAAGGTTTTCCTACACCGCGCATAATTTTTGACATGAAATCACCCCAATCCTACATTTTTCATTATAACTAAAAATCATTATATTTTCAACGATTGTTTATTTGACGGTTTACTAATTTACACATTTGCGGTCCGTCTTATCCTCATATACAATGGAAGGCGAAAGGGGCGTGACGCATATGAATAACTTAAAACAGCATTTTACCAACGAGCAGACGGGGATTTCGTATACCCTTGTGGGGGATTATTATCTGCCTGACCTCACATTACCGGAGGAAAAACAGTACGACATTGGACGGTTCGGACTCATGCGGGGGCATTATTTGAAAGAGCATCGCAAAGGATTGTTCGCCGCATTGCTTACTAATGGAAAGTTGAATGAGCATTTATATGAGATTGACCAAACCGCCAACCAGCGTATGGAGCGGCTTTCACAGCAGATGGCAAAGGCCGAGGGCGTGACTGAGCAGCTCAAAGCTGAAAATCAAATACTGTGGATTCAGAGAATGACCAATATCCGAAACCGTGTGGAGGAAATGATTCGGGAGGAGCTGATATATTCATGAAAACAAAATTATGCAAAATCAATATTGACGAATATGAGCGTGGGGCTATAATTACTGCACTGATGGAACTCAGAAATAAATACATATCGGAAGAAAAGTCTATTGATTTTTTGAATGAAGTCATTCTCAAGGTTTGCGGAGAATGATAAAAATTACATAGCGCAAAAGAAATATACAGACTGCTTTTTGAAAGGAAGGCAGTCTTTTTTTGCGCGTATTTTTATGCGGAAAGGTCGTGATTCTTTAAAAACTCCTGTGATAAAAAAGAGACTCCCATTATGTAACAAGCAGGGAACTTGTACGGCAAGTTCCAACAGCAGCCCGGGTCGGGCTGCTTATTTAGGGGATAGATCCCCTAATACCCCTTTTATCAATGCGAAAGGAACGGCTTTTTGACCGTTCCTTTCTTGCTAATTACAATTTTTTACCGAAGAAAATATCAGGCTTACCTATACCATTTGCATCAGGCATTACGCCAATAATTTTGTATCCGAGCTTTATATAGAAACCTGCTTGATGAGTTCCCGGAACGAAATCTCTGATTTTTCCGGATAAATCATCGTATAAATCTACATTTGCAAGGGAGGTTTCTCCACCCTCTTTTTCATCATCAGCGCCTAAATGGATAGTTAAACCGCCTTGTTTTCTTGCTTCTTCTTCAAGAGCAAAAACAATAGCACCACCTACACCTTGCTTTCGTTTGTCTTTCCGAACTGCTAACGGATGAAGTTCAAAAACATTACCATCATAAATAGGAGCGAGTATACCTCCCCAACCAATTATGATGTCATCTTCGACAGCAGCAAGTAAGGTGTTCTCGGATATCAACCGTTCATTTATTTCTTCGAACGCATCGTGTACGGTCGGATATCCAAGCGGAAGACTTTCGGTTAATATTTTCGCTGCTTGATTAATTTGCATTTGGTTAAGATCGTTCATATTGATTATTCGCATTTTTATGCCTCCATTTTTTTGATTGAATGATAAAACCGTTTTAATATGGAGGGCTTCGTGCCTTAGCAGCAATCGAGGATTAACAAGGATATCTGATATGTAACACAGCGTTTCACCTCTTATCAAACAATGTATTTGTTTATATATTTTATCATATTGTAACACAAAAATCCATACATAGAGCCGATTTCATGTTAAGTCGGCTCTAATTTTATGCCCAAACGGTAGAAAGGAAAGGTCAATATGAAAAAATCAGAACAAAGAATTGAGGCTCGTGTAACGCCCCAGCAGAAAAAGAAGATTGCACAGATTGCAAAGAAATGCGGTTTACCGCTGTCGGAGTATATTCGCCAAAGGGCGTTGGGTTATTCACCAAAAGCAGTGATGCCCGACGCTTTTTATGATTTTCACGCAAAGCTGTGTGAGCTGTGCAATGCCATTGACGGCAAGTTCGGCAACGACACGGAGGAAAAGCTTTTGCAACTGATTGATGAAATACAGTCAAAATTGCTTTTGCCCGGTAAAGAAATCATAGCGCAAATAAAATCCGAAATGGAGGAAGGTGAGGCAAATTGGCAACCACAGGATTCTGGCCGGTTAAAGGAAAGCTGAAAGATGTCATTGAATACGCTCAAAATCCCGATAAAACCACCGATCCGAAATATCTGGATGATGATTTGTATAAGGCGCTCCGCTATGTCGGGAATGATGAAAAAACAGACAAAGCCATGTATGTCGATGCTATCAACTGTCCGAAGAAACGAGTGTATAAGCAAATGGTGGCGACGAAGCGGCGGTTTGGCAAAATGGGCGGCAACGTGGCATATCATGGTTTTCAGAGTTTTAAAACAGGTGAGGTTACCCCGGAAGAAGCGCACGCCATCGGTATGGAAACCGCCCGGCGGATGTGGGGCGATGAATATGAAATTGTCGTCACTACGCATCTGAACACCGAGAATCTACACAATCACATGGTCGTAAATTCTGTGTCGTTCAAGACCGGACGGAAGTTTGAAAACCATATTTCCGATCATTATCGCCTGCGTGAAATATCCGATGCCGTTTGTTTAGAATACGGTAAATCCGTTTTGAAAGATGCTCCGTTCTATGGCGGCGAAAAGGACGCTTACTGGATTCACAAAAATGGCGGCATGACCCACAGAGACATTTTGAAGAAAGATATCGAATCCGTTTTGCAGTATTCCAGAAAGCCGGAGGATTTTGAGCGACGGCTTAAAGCGCTGGGTTATCAATTCGTTCGCAGTGCGGATAAATATCAGCATCTTTCGGTAAAAGCGCCGGACTGGAAAAAGCCGATTCGGCTTAGTAGCCTTGGGTATACCAAAGAAGTCATCAACACACACTTTGAGAAGCATTGGGATAATGAGTATTTCTATCTTGAAATGAACCGAAACCCGGCGTACAAAGCAAAGCGACTTCCGCTGCTGGACTATGAAAAACGGTTGGAATTTGAAATTGCCCATTCTCATGATACGGCGGTTGTTTTGGTGGACATTATTTTCTATATTATTTTACAGCTAATATTGTCCATCAAAGATCATAACGCAAAGGAAGAACGCTGCCAGCCGCTATCTCCGTCAATCCGCATGGAAGTCGCAAAACTTGACCAGCTACAAAAAGAATATTTGCTCCTCTCCGAAAATGACATTCATTCGGCGCAGGGGCTTTTTTCATTTGCGGACAATCTATCCGGCGAAATAAAATTTCTTGAGATGCAGCGGCAACAATATCGGAATTTACTCCGCCGCCCAAAGCCGCCGGAGGTTGCTACTGACTTAAAGCAAAAATGTAAGGATTTGTCTGAAAAGATAAAACCCTTGCGTGACAAGCTCCGCACCGCAAAAAGCATTGTGGAGCGTTATCCGAAATTACAGCAATTATTAGAAACTGAGCATCAGATGGAAAAAGAAGCACTAATCAAACAAAAAGAAAGAGGTTATACACGATGAAAAATGATAATAAACCATCACCGGTCAATATTCCGGTAGAAAAATTGCACCCGTTCGAAAGTCACCCGTATAAGGTTTTTGATGATGATGGAATGAATATGCTGGTTGAAAGTATTCAGGAACATGGAATTTTATCGCCCATCATCGTCCGACCGCTTGAAAACAGCACAGATGAATATGAGGTAATCTCCGGACACAGGAGGTTGCACGCAGCAGAAAAGGCAGGAATCAGCGAGGTTCCTGCCTTGATTTGTGCTCTGGACAGGAACGCTGCCGCCATCGCCGTGGTGGACAGCAATCTGCACCGAGAGCATATTCTGCCGTCTGAAAAAGCGTTTGCCTACAAAATGAAAATGGATTCCATGAAACATCAGGGCATTTTGTCGCAACTTGCGACAAAGACGGATACTGCTGCTGAAATCGGCAAGCAGTGGGGCGAAAGCCGTGATCAGGTGTTCCGGTATATTCGCCTGACCAACCTTATTCCCGAAATCTTGCAATATGTAGATGACGGAAGAATCGCCCTGACCCCGGCTGTCGAGATTTCTTATCTCACATCGACCGAACAAACCGCTTTACTGGAAACCATTGAATCCGAGCAATGCACGCCATCACTCTCGCAAGCACAGCAGATGAAGAAGCTGTCCGCTGATGGCAAGCTTGATATGGACACGATTTTCGGCATTCTCACTGCCGAAAAACCCAATCAGAAAGAACAAATAAAATTCCCATATGAGCGACTAAAACAATATTTCCCTAATAACTATACACCTCAACAGATAGAAAAAGCAATTCTAAAACTTTTAGAAGACCGAAAACGAAATAAGGAACGAAGCGATGCTCGATGATTTGCATTTTTGCAGATTATCGGGCGTTTTTTAATTGGAGGAAAATTTTGAATAATATTGATGAGTGGGGAGCGTTAGCGGAATTTTTATCTAATATGATTGCAAAATATTCAGATGTTTTAGAGATAGATTCAATGCCAGATCCTGATATTAACAAGATAAGCACTGATAAAAATACAATGATGAGTAAGATTTCAAATAACAGTATTGCAACAAAAGAAACCGCGTGATATAATAATCGTGAACTAATAGTCCAAACTACACCTCGAGATATTAATTCTTGAGGTGTAGTTTAAAAATAAAATGCCGAGTGGTGACCAATGTGAAAGTCGAAAAAACTAAAGTATATACATATACAAGAGTATCCACCGCAATGCAGATTGACGGTTTCTCTTTGGACGCTCAAAAAGCGAGAATGAAAGCATTTGCTGATTTTAACGGATATGAGATTATTCGTGAATATGAAGATGCAGGTAAATCCGGTAAATCAATAGAAGGTAGATTAGAATTTGGGCAAATGATTGAAGACATTAAAAAGGGGAAAGATAGTGTTTCATTTGTTCTTGTCTTTAAGCTATCCAGGTTTGGGCGAAATGCGGCTGATGTGCTTTCTACCTTGCAAATTATGCAAGATTATGGTGTAAACCTAATTTGTGTGGAAGATGGAATTGATTCCTCAAAGGACGCAGGTAAATTGATTATATCGGTGCTATCTGCTGTCGCCGAAATCGAACGTGAGAATATACGCATACAGACAATGGAAGGGCGCATTCAAAAGGCTCGTGAAGGCAAATGGAATGGTGGATTTGCTCCTTACGGATATAAGCTCACAAATGGAAAATTAGAAATTAACGAGGAAGAAGCTATCGCTATACGTGTAATTTTTGAGCAATATAACAACACAGATACCGGAGCCAATGGCATTTCTAAATATCTCGAAAATCACGGTATCCGTAAAATCGCCAGGCAAAACGGTAAAAATCCGCTGTTTGACGCTGCGCTCATTCGGAAGATCTTGAAAAACCCGGTCTACTGCGGAAAAATTGCCTATGGACGAAGAAAGACCGAAAAGGTACACGGCACAAGAAATGATTATCACTTGGTGGAACAGGACGATTACCTTCTTGTGGATGGTGTGCATGAGCCAATCGTCTCAGAAAACGACTGGAAAGCAGCACAGGTTAAACTCATTTCACAGGCGAATAAGTATGAACATGTAAATAAATCAAAAGATGAGCGGACACATCTTCTCTCCGGTATTGTAAAATGTCCTATCTGTGGGGTTGGTATGTTTGCTAACAAGAGTATTAAATATAAAAAAGATGGGACAAAATACAAGGATTTTTATTATTATGGCTGCAAGCACCGCAAAATGAACCGTGGCCATAAATGTGATTTTAACAAGCAAATTCGTGAAGAACTTCTGGACGACGCCGTAGCCGAAGTTATTGTAAAGCTCGTCAGCAATCCCAAGTTCGCAGATTTAATGCGTAGCAAGATAGATATGCAAGTGGATACTACTGCTGTAGAGCAAGAGATTGCAAACTATGAAAAGCAGATACGCCAGTGCTACTCAACAAAAGGAAAACTGATAGATGAAATTGATTCATTGGATGTTGAAGACAAACATTATTCCAGAATAAAAACTGATTTGAATGAGCGTTTGTACAAAATATATGATAAGATTGAGGAACATGAATCCCAACTTATCGAGGCTAAAGCGAAAAAGATAGCCATTGAATCGGAAAAGATCACAGGCGACAACATCTATAAGATTTTAATTTATTTTGATAAGTTGTATGCCAATATGAACGAAACAGAAAAACGGCAACTGATAGAGAAACTTATTTCTGATATTCAAGTATATGAAAACCGTCAGCCAAATGGACAATGGTTAAAGTCCATTAAATTTAAGCTCCCAATCATTGAACATGATATGGATTTTAGTTTGGACAGCGATACTCACGTTGAGACGGTAGTATTGATGTCACGGGTGAAAGAGTGAGTGTGCT
>LSQX01203800.1_pt1 | contig 10782 bp, 16 predicted proteins | sample 654561 | NCBI WGS metagenome assembly LSQX01 (sample SAMN04489861, study PRJNA283612) | anaerobic digester metagenome | isolation source: 4 biogas reactors fed with cattle manure at either 37C or 55C with and... | place: Denmark: Kongens Lyngby | collected 2014 | reverse complement strand
GGAGGTTGAGATGTATATTAAGGATTGCCCTGTATGTGGCAGTCATCCATATGTTGAATGTGCCACAGGGCTTGGCAGACTAAGGGGTGAGAAGTGTTGCTATGTAGAGTGCAAATGTGGGGCAAGCGGAGACGAGTGCAAGACGATAGAAGATGCAGTTAAGGCGTGGAATGAGTGGGCTAATTAACTAATTATCAAAAAAGTGGGGGCGACAGGCAACGAAGTCATGGGGCTGACTGCCAAATGACTTGACGCGGGTTCAATTCCCGCCGTCTCCACCAAGAAGGGGTGAGTGATTGGATAATCGTACCTTACTGGTGCGATTGAGCAAGAAGTTGGCTGAAAAGCCAGAGATAGGTATAGCGGAAGATTTATTTGAGGTGTGTCGGTTAGTCGAGTTGGATGATTTTGACTTGGCACACAAGACAAACAAGCAAGTACGGCGTGAGAGCGTGGCGATTGGTCGCAAAGAGCGTTCTTTTCGGGCATTGGACTTAAACAAGAAGTCGTTATTGTTTGATGCCCCACATGAGTTTGATTCATATATGCTTTTTCTGGAATACGACAGGGAACCGAGCAAGAAGTTCTATGTTCCCCGTCGCAAGATATTATTGCCAGTTGTGGCAGATTTACAGCTTTTACTGGAGAGAAAACTTGATTTATTGACGATCAGTACGCCGCCAGGTGTTGGTAAAACGACACTGGCTATTTTCTTTTTGTCTTTAATCATGGGCAAGTTTCCTGACGAGCCTAATCTGGCATCTGCTCATTCTGACAAACTGACCCGTTCTATTTACGATGGGGTGTACTCTGTGTTAAGCGACCCTGAATACCTGTGGGGTGAGGTTTTTCCTACTGCCGGTGCGGTTGGCACGAACGCAAAGGATGAAACTATCAATATTGGGTACAAGAAACGGTTTAAGAGTTTGACTTGTCGATCTATTGACGGGTCATTGACTGGTGCTACCCGATGTGAGAGGTTATTGTATTCTGACGACCTTGTTTCCGGTATAGAGGAGGCGTTGTCAAGAGAGCGTATGGACACGCTTTGGACTAAATACTCGAACGACCTGAAGTCACGTAAGAAACTCGACTGCGGTGAGTTGCATATTGCTACGCGTTGGTCTGTGCATGACCCGATAGGTCGGTTGGAACGGCAGTATGAGGGGAATGACAAGTGTAGGTTCATCAAGATGCCTGCACTTGACGACAACGATCAGTCTAATTTCAATTATGACTACGGCGTAGGGTTTGACAGTAAGTATTTCTGGGATATGCGAGACACGTTGGACGACATTTCTTGGCGGTGTCTATTTCAGCAGGAACCTATTGAGCGTGAGGGGTTGTTGTACCACGAACCAGATTTAAGACGGTACTTTGAACTACCCTCAAGCGTGAATAATGATGGAGATATTGTGACAGATGATGCAGATGTTATCTTGGCTATCTGTGACACGGCGGAGGGTGGCGGTGACGACACGTTTCTGCCTGTGGCATACCTATATGGTGAGGATGTGTATATTGAGGACTGTGTATGCGACCCGTCATTACCAGAGGCGACCATACCGCTGTGCGCTGAAAAACTGGTACATCACAAGGTAAAGCAAGCGCAATTTGAATCGAACGCTGCCGGTTCTGGTTATGCCGACAAGGTAAATGAACAGGTCAAGAAATTGGGTGGTCACACACACATAACCAAACGCAGAACCACCGCTAACAAGCTGACCAAGATCATAGTCAATTCAGCGTATGTGAAGTCACATTTTCTGTTCAAGGACAAGTCTTGTTACGAACCACGTTCCCAGTACGCAAGGATGATGAATAACCTTGTTACCTTTACTGTGACGGGCAAGTCAAAACACGATGACGTACCTGACGGTATGGCGCAGTTGGCAGAGTACATAACAGGCATGAGGGGTGGTGAAGTTAAGATTCTAAAACGCCCATTCTGATGTAATGACATCATTACAAATATTGTAGATAGGCTTGTTTGCCAGAAGTGCAGGCAGGCCTATCTTTTTTTATGGGAGGTGATTAAGTGGGAATACCTGACGGTTGCAGAGGTTGTAGATGGTATAGGACAGGCACGTGTGAGTTGGTGTCTGCTTGGTATCGAGAGTACGACCCACAAGGAATGTACGAGTGTGCAGAGGAACGGATGAGGGAACTAGGGGAGGAATTGGATGAGTTGGAAAAACGAGGCAAAAGAACTGTGGCAAAGCGGTATGACTTGGGGTGAAATGGCAGAACAGATACAGCCGAAGTATTTTCCTGATGATGATATGTATAGGGTGGCAGAGAGGATAAGGGGTTGTATTCGCAGGTATCGCAAAAAGAATACACCTAATACTGTCCTGGCTAATCACGGACTTGATTCAAGCAAGTGGGAGATAGTCAATTACAGGCACAAGGACAGCGAATCAAGCGTTACGGCAAAGCCTTCAAACGGTTTAGATTTAGACCATATCGAATCATTTTTTGAAAAATTAAAAAAGGAATATGTACCCGTTGCCGCACCTTACAATCGGCCAGATAAACGACCATTGATGGCAGAGGTCAACATAGCTGATCTTCACTTGGGTAAAATGTGTTGGCAGGGTATATCTGGTTCAAACTATGACCATAAAATAGCGAGAAAACAATTCAAGGACGCTATTGAACATATATGTGCTGAATTATCAGACAGAAACATCGAGAGAATACTGTTTGTGTGGGCGAATGACTATTTTAATGCAGATACGATAGACAACAAGACCACAGCTGGTACGCCTCAAGATGTTGATTCACGGTATGAGAAACTGTTTGATGTTGGTGTGGAACTGCTTATCTACGCGATTGACCGATTGAAGAACATAGCGCATGTTGAAACATTTTACACACCATCGAACCATGATAAGATGTCGTCGTTCTATGCGGTACGAACGATCAGGGCATGGTACAAGGATGACCCTAATGTGACGGTATCTATGAACACACAACCCCGCAAATATTACCTTTACGGAAATGTATTGCTAGGATTCTGTCATGGCGACCAAGAGGGCAGGGAAAGCAAGACAAAGGAAAGAGCGTCACGACTTGCGTCACTAATGCCGATTGAGTCACCTGAAATGTGGGGTAAGGCAAAGTATCGTGAAATGCACGTTGCTCACCTGCATAGTGAACAGATGATTCAAGAGATAAATGGCGTGATTGTGCGCAGAATATCAAGTCCAACAGCCAATGACACATGGCACGTTGAATCAGCGTTTGTCGGGCAGGTAAGGAAGTGCCAAACATTTCTATGGGATAAGGAATATGGGAACGTAGGGACAATAAATACACCAATACTGACATCATGACATCTTGACAAAACCACGTTTTTGTGGTATAATGACAGATGGGTAATTGTAGGCACTCTTTGCCAGAAAAACACGCTGGAGGGGGTGTCTTTTCTGTCAGAGTTTAGACCGATGTTCGGTCGTTCTGTGATCTATTCAGATTCAGACGAGATAACTGAAAAAAACATCGTCTACGAACTTGGTGAGGCGCTTAAAGTTCATCTTACCAACACGATAGACATTGACTATCTGTTCAACTACTTCAAAGGTGAACAGCCTGTTTTAGAGCGCACAAAAACGATACGCCCTGAAATCTGCAACAAGATTGTGGAGAACAGGGCTAATGAGATTGTGTCGTTCAAGGTTGGCGGTTTATGCGGTGAACCCTTGCAGTATGTGTCACGTGGCAGTACGGATGCAATATCGCAGGGAATCAGCAAGTTAAACGACATGATGTTGCTTTGTGGAAAGCCTGCTCTGGATAAAGAGTTGATTGAGTGGGCGTACATTTGTGGGCTTGGTTATCGAATGGTCATGCCTAACTCAAAGTACATCAAGACGGAGATTGTGCCAAAGCTACGCAACAAGCGCACAGATTTTGCAGAGGATGAGGCGCCGTTTAACGTCTACACATTAGACCCACGTTATACGTTTGTTGTATATCATTCTGGTCTTGGCAACAAGCCTGTCATGGGCGTGAAGTATGTTGAACGGAACGACCGAAGTGTGATTTACAGTGTTTACACGGAGAATAACTACTTTGAGTTGGAATCGCTTAATCCGTTTGGTGTATTGAAACTGATAAAGACAGATTCACGCAAGTTCAATGACATACCAATTCTCGACTCCCCATTAAACAATGCTCGACTTGGTGCATTTGAGATCGTTCGGCCTATTCTTGATGCTATCAACACCGTCCAGTCGAACAGACTTGACGGAATTGAGCAGTTTATCCAAAGCCTGATCGTCCTGACAAATGCGGAGATTGAGGAAGGTGCGGAAAGCACAATCCGTGAGGCAGGGTTAATTCAGCTTAAATCGTTTGGCGACAACAAAGCAGACATAAAGATCATCGCAGAACAGTTAGACCAACAACAGACACAGACCTTGATTGACTATATGTACCAGACCGTATTGAACATTGTTGGTATGCCTAATCGTAACGGTGGAACGTCTACGAGCGATACGGGTTCTGCTGTGGTCATGCGCGACGGACATTCATCTGCTGAATCGAGATTCAAGTCTGATGAATTGATGGTCAAGGAATCGGAACGCAAGTTCTTAAAGATGATCTTGAAGATGCTACGTGCCACTGTTGGTACGCCATTGAAACTGTCAGACATCGAAACCAAGTTTACCAGACGCAATTACGAAAACGGACTGGCAAAATCGCAGATTCTTACGACAATGCTTGCCAATGACAAGATCGCACCTGCTTTAGCGTTTGCTCAATGTGGATTGTTCTCTGACCCAGAGGACGCAGCAAAGATGAGCGCAGAGCATTACGAAAAGGTCAAAAAGGAGGGAGTTGTGGGGGGAAGTGCAAGAGTTCCGTTGCCAGAAGTGCAGAAAGCTATTGGGGAAGATTGAGGGCATAGCAGAAATCAAGTGTCCAAGATGCGGAACCATCAATACCACCAGAGAAGGCGGTTCACAAATATCACAACAACAGGTGAAAGAACACCTTAAAAAATGCAAAACCGACAGAGAAGTCGTTAAAACGCAAGGAGAAAGTTATGGATTTTACAAAGATTGAGGGTTACAAACCAGACCTGACAGCAGAGGAAAAACTGGCATTGCTTGAGAAATGGGAACCTGACACCAGTGGTCTAATTCGGAAAGACACTTTTGACAAAACAGCGTCAGAGTTGGCCGAGTTGAAAAGACAACTAAAAGCAAGAATGACAGAAGAAGAACAACGTGAGGCGGAACGTAAGGCAGCGGATGAGGCTTTGCAAGTCGAGTTGGAAACGCTACGCAAGGACAAGACCATATCCGAGAGCAGGGCAAAGTTTTTGGGGTTGGGCTATGACGACGCTCTAGCTACCGAAACGGCAAAAGCACTTGCAGACGGTGACATGGAAAAGGTTTTTGTGAATCAGGGAATCCACTTGGAAAACGTGAAAAAGGCATCAGCTGCGGAATCGTTAGCCAATGAGAATCATCCTCCTGCCGGTAGGGGTGTAACACCTGACAATGCAGAACGAGCAGAGATAAATAAGTTTAGACAGGCAGCAGGACTGCCACTGATTGAGTAAAAGGAGAGAATTAAATGGGTAATAATATCGCTTTGGCACAAAAATATTTGCCAATTTTGGATGAGGTTTATAAGGCATCTGCTAGAGCCTCTATCCTTGACCAGACAGACGTGAAGTTTGTCAATGCTAACACAGTACAGTTGTTTGACATAAGTATGGACGGGCTAGGTACTTACAATCGCTCTACCGGATTTGTTACTGGTGACGTTATTGGGGCGTGGAAAGATTATGCCCTGACACAAGATCGCGGTCGGGCGTTCATCATTGATTCAATGGACAATGAGGAAACCATTGGCATGTCGTTCGGCAAGCTGGCTGGTGAGTTTATTCGCACGAAAGTTGCCCCTGAAATTGATGCTTACACATTTGCTACTCTTGCTACCGCAGCGAGCAGTAACGGCGCAAACGGCGACCTTAGTGTTGGCACAACCGACGTAGCACTGTTGCTTGAAAACGCAACAGAGGCGTTGGATGCTGACGAAGTTCCCGATGAAGGGCGCATTGTTTTCATGTCGGAGACATGCTACAACGCCATGAAACAGAAGATCGACCGTCAACTTGCCAATGAGAACGGTGTAAACACTAATGTCGAATACTACAACGGTATGCGTATTATCCGTGTTCCGCAGGCAAGATTCAACACAAAGATCACTCTGTATGACGGACACACACAAGACCAAGAGGCTGGCGGTTTTGTTGTTCCCTCAACTACGTCATACAAGATCAACTTCCTGATCGTTCATCCGAGCGCAGTCATCAAGGTGGCAAAACACGTGTTGCCGAGAATATTCTCGCCGCAACAGTATCAGCAGGCTGACGCATGGAAGTTTGACTATCGTATTTACCATGATGTTTTTGTTAAAGAAAACAAGGTAGATGGCATCTATCTACATCGCGCAACGACCGTTAACTGATAGGAGGTTTAGGTAAATGGCTGACAGGAAACAAAAGCCAGTATGGGTGAGAAGTTTCCACCCTGCCGACACGGAAAAGAACCTTGAACTTCTGTATGAATCGTTAGAGGTTTTACTGCCTGACTATCCAGTTATCACAAAAGACCTTGATGATGATGTGGAAGTTACTGCATTGGCTGAACAGAAGTTTGACCTGACTGTTGAGGCAGTAGCGAGAGGTACTTTGACATATCAGTGGCAACTAGACCCTGACGGAAAGGGCTTTAACGACATCCCTAGTGCTGAATCGGTTGACTATACCGTAGCATCTTGGGATAACGCTACCCATAAGGGTACGTATCGGTGCAAAATCACCAACACGTTCAACAACACGACCGCTATCACTTATTCCAACGAGTGCGTAGCAACCACAGCGGAATAGTTGAGGAGGGTACGCAACAATGACTGACGCTGAAAAGTTAGCCAGTGTGAAAACCTTGTTGGGTATCACGGTAACAACGCAGGACAGCTATTTGTCTGCGTACCTTGACCTTGCCAAAGCTGAAATCCTTGCGTGGATATATTCAGGGTCTACGCCTGACGATGTGACCGATGTTCCTGTGCGATACGAAGTAACGCAGATTATGGCGGTGGTAGCAGGGTATGGACTGCAAGGCGCAGAGGGTCAAATTGCACATTCTGAAAACGGTATCAGCAGGACATGGAAGTATGAGGACATGGTTTCGTATGTGCGGAATCACGTATATCCAATAGCGGTGATTGTATGAGGTTGCTGAATAGGAACAAACAGTCAATCCATTACGCAACGTATGTGTCTAAGACAGCTAACAAGGATGAATACGGCAACGAAACGGGTGAGTACACAATTAAGTATAGCACACCCGTAAAAGTTGCTTGGAACATCAGTTATGCGGATTCGGACGCAGAAGTCGCCATGTTCGGAATTGAATCAAAAGATGTCCTACGCATTGTTGCCGAAAAGGTTGGCTTTCCTCTGGACGAGGCGAGCATCCTATGGTTTGGCAAAGACCCACACACACCTTATGCAGACACCGCACCCGACCACAATTACGTGGTAGCAGGGATAAGACCGTCACTGAATGAACTGGTTTTCTACGCAAGGAAGATTGATACATTCGCACCACTCCACGTTATGCGTGAAGAACCGACTGACCCAGAGGAAGGCGAATGAAAATAACGATTGACTTGACAGAGAAATCAATCAACGACGCGATAATCAAGATTAAAGCGTATGAGATTCGCTTGAAACAGAAGATGGACAGGCTCGTTAGTGAGTTGGCGCGTGTAGGGCTTGGCGAGGCATCTGTGCGGTTTACGACAGCCATGTATGACGGAACAAACGATGTTCAAGTCAGGGTAGACCCGATTGATGGTGGTTATGCAATCGTGGCGAAAGGTGAAGTTGTTTGTTTTATCGAGTTTGGCACAGGCGTTTACCACAACCCGTCAGAACCTTATCCTTTGCCACGACCAGATGGTGTAGTGGGTATAGGTGAATACGGTGATGGCAGGGGCAAGGGTCAAGGCTGGGTATTTGGTGAAAAAGGCGACACGACATTCACAAGAGGCAGTCCTGCTGCTAGGCCGATGTGGTATGCAACAGAGGAAATGCGCCGACAGGTTATGGCAATAGCGAGGGAGGTGTTCGCTGGTGATTGATGTGGAAAACATCGTTTTTAACACGGTAGCGACCGTTCTGCGCACAGCACATACTGGGATATTCGTTTCAGGAGAGAACGTGCCTGCACCCCCTTCGTTCCCCGCTGCCACCCTTGTAGAAATGGATAACTCAATCTACACAAGGACAAGCGACAACACGGAGACAGAAAACCACGTATCGGTCATGTATCAGGCAGAGGCGTACTCGAATAAAACGACCGGGAAAAAGGCAGAGGCTAAATCAATCATGGCAACCATAGACGCTGAAATGTTGAAACTTGGGTTTACGAGAATCAGCACAAGCCCTGTGGCAAACATAGATAAATCGATATATCGGCTTGTTTCGAGATACAGGGCGGTTATCGGTAAAAGCAACACAGATTATCTGGCATATCGAAAATAGGAGGGAATATGAATGGCTAATGAACTATCAACCGCAGGTGTAAGCGTTAAATATATCGCGGAATCAGCACCAGGTACACGTCCTACATCTGGCTACACCCCAATACCCAATATTAAATCTACACCAAGCCTTAATCCAGAACCGTCTAATCTTGAGGTTACAGACTTGAGTGATGAGGAATGGAAAAGATACATTCCAGGCTTGAAAGATCCCGGCGGTGCTTTGGCATTTACGGCAAACAACACAACTGCTTTCCAGACCGCTTGGGGTACTTTGGTATCGGCTTATGAATCGGCTGCTGCTACGAACAAGGCAGTATGGTTTGAGATCGCAATACCATCTTTGACAAACAGTTTTTATTTTGCGGGCATACCTTCAGAACTTGGGCTTGAGGCTATGGAAGTAGACAGTCCTGCTGAAATCACTGCTTATGTAACACCAAACCAAGTAGAGGGATGGGCAGCAGCATCTACCTGATAGGAGGCAATCATGGCTAACGAACTATCAACCGCAGGGGTGACGGTTGCCTATGCTTTTGAATCAGAATCAGGTACACGACCTGAAGTGGGGTATCAGAGAATCAAAGGGGTGAAATCCACCCCCAACCTGAATCCAGAACCGTCAAACCTTGAGGTTACTACCCTTGATGACACAGAATGGAAACGCTACATCTTGGGTATGAAAGACCCATCTGGTGCGTTGCCTTTCATGTGCAACAACACTAACGAGTTTCAGGCTGCGTGGTACACCCTATGTGAGTTGTCGGACGCAAAGCGTGAGGATGACTTGGCTACGTGGTTTGTGATTGAGATACCTGAATTAGGCGATTCGTTCTACTTTGCCGGAATACCGTCAGCTATTGGCGTGTTAGGAATGGAAGTGGACACGGTTGCGGAGGTTGAGGCATATATCTCACCAAACGATGTTGATGGTTGGCAGACAGCCCCGACAGACCCGGCGGTGTATATTACACCTATCACGACACAGGAACTAACGGCATTAACCAGCCCCTTAACCATAACACCAGTATTGCATACAACAGGCGCAACCATCGACACAGCAGTTTCGTCAGACACAGGCGTTGCGACAGTAACAGAAGATGGAACGGATGTTGTGATAACTCAAGTTGGTGCAGGATTATGTGACATAACGGTAACGACCACATCAGGTGTAGGTTATTCGGCAGGCAAAACGATCATCCGCATTAAATCAATTTAATAGGAGGCACATTGATGTCCAGAACTACATTAGATTTCGAGTATAACGGCAAAGACTACTCATTGGGTTATACCATTGATGTTATAAAACGGTTAGACAGGGCAGGGCTACTTGCACAGATAGCGAATGGCGAACGACCTTTGACAATGACGGAAGATTTATTTGTTGCAGCGTTCGAGGCTAACCATTCAACCGTATCGAACCGTATCAGAAGTGAGATTTTCAAAGAGTTCTCTGAAACCAGTGAAGATGGGTCTTTGGTAGAAGTTCTGCTTGAAATGATTAACGAAGTGCGTGAGGCGATGATTCCAAAGGGAAACGTGAAGTGGAGGGTGAATCGGAATTAGATTCATCCTCCCGTCCTACGACATTTTCAGAGTTTGCAGATGAACTGTGTTCGCAATATATGTCGATTGGTATGTCTTGTGAAGAATACTGGCATGGCGACCCGACAAACTTGAAACACTATGCGAAAGCGCATGAATTAAAAAATGAACAACGCAACTGGGAAATGTGGTTGCAAGGATTATATATCCACAATGCAGTCGGTGTAGTTTTGAAAAACGCCTTTGCTAAAAAGGGTGCGACACCTGACAAGTACATTGAAAAGCCAATAAGGATAACGCCTTTGACTGATGAGGAAAAGGCAAGGAACGCCGAGAAAGAGCGTCAAAAGATTGTCGCAAACCTAACCGCATGGGGAAAAGCGTGGGATAGGAAAAACGGGGTGAAATAATGGCGCAAAACATCGACGAACTGCAAGTCACTATAAGAGCGCAAAGTACAAAAGCCTCATCTGACATCAATGCCCTCACGACATCGCTCGCAAGTCTAAAAGCTGCGGTGCGTGGGGGTGTTGGTCTTACTACGGTTGCCAACCAGTTTAACAAGTTCTCACAGGCGGTCAACAATATGTCTGTTCCGTCTGGTAAACTATCCGCTTTGGTTATGGCATTGAAACCATTGGAAACAATAGGCAAGTCTAATCTTGG
>LSQX01395824.1_pt1 | contig 10783 bp, 20 predicted proteins | sample 654561 | NCBI WGS metagenome assembly LSQX01 (sample SAMN04489861, study PRJNA283612) | anaerobic digester metagenome | isolation source: 4 biogas reactors fed with cattle manure at either 37C or 55C with and... | place: Denmark: Kongens Lyngby | collected 2014 | reverse complement strand
GGATCGAGAACCCATTCGGGCACATCTGGCATTGGACCGACGGCCTGCGCGTGCGCTATACCACAGCGGAAGAAGGGAACCTCGGGGAGCTATACGTTCAGCTCGACCCGACCAAATACAACAGCGAGATCATGGCGGACTACACCAAGCGGGGACTGCTGCCCCCATCAGGAGGATACATAAAGACCATGATCACCGGGGAGTTTGGAGAGAACATGCCCGCGACAGTAGGAGGAGCATCAACGACATATTTTGCAGACAACCACTATCAACCAGAGAGACCACCGGAGACGGAGCTTATAAGGGGCGTGTCTTTCGGCGGTCTTGCGTCTAACGGCGCGAATGCCGGCCTTTCGTGCTCGTATACGAATTATCCCGTCTCGACTACGCATGCGTATATCGGCTCCCGCCTTTGCTTTTTACCGTAACCCCGCCACGCCGGCGCCACAATAACGAACAACGTATAACCAAATAAATAGCAGAGCAATGAACAGAACAAATGAGGATGACGGAAGCCTGGCCTTTTTGAACATTCAGCCGGACCCCTCGAACAAGCACTTCAATTGCCCGGAGACTACCCAGCAGAAGCTCATAAATTTGAGCTTCTGGGTGATCGACTACATAGACGACGTAAAGACGAAATTCGGAGAAAACAGATACCTGGCCAAGATCAAATTCAACCAGGGCGATCCGGACTCGGAGGCTAAGAAGTTTTTCACCAACTCCTCCGAGATAAAGTATGTACTGGATAAGATCAAAGAGCTCGGAGCCTTCCCACGACGCGTAACCATGCGCGCCGCCGGCTCGCGCTATTACTTTGAATAACGCCAGGATAAAACCCGGTTGTTTGGCCTCGGGGCGTGTATTTCGGCGGTAATGCGAATAACAGCGCGAATGCCGGCCTTACGTACTCGAATACGAATAATCCCGTCTCGAATACGAATGCGAATATCAGCTCCCACCTTCGATGGAATATAACAATAAAACAAAGCACAGGCCAAAGACCATGCCAACAGACGCAAAAAAATACAAGTAGTAAAACGGGTGCCAGTAGGAAGCCACCGACCGCTCCCCATTACCAGCAAAGCAAACAGCAGATGAAACGAATCGGGAACCTATACGAACAGATCGCCTCAATCGACAACCTGCGCCTGGCGGACCAAAAAGCCAGGAAGGGGAAGCTCCGATCATACGGAGTGCAAAAGCACGATCAGAGGAGAGAGCAGAACATCCAGGAGCTACACCACCAGCTCATGGAGGGGACGTTCAGAACAAGCCCGTATGACATCTTTAAAATATACACACCAAAGGAACGCGACATCTACCGCCTCCCATACTACCCGGACAGGATCGTCCACCACGCCGTCATGAACATACTGGAGCCCATCTGGTGCTCCATATTCACCGCCGACACATACAGCTGCATAAAGGGCAAAGGCATTCATGCAGCAGCCAGGAAGCTCAAACAATACCTGCGGGAGGACCCGCCCGGCACCAGATACTGCCTAAAAATAGACATCCGCAAATACTACCCCTCGATTGATCACGACATATTAAAGCAGATCATCCGCAGGAAGATAAAAGACCGCCGGCTGCTCGCCCTTTTGGATGAGATAATAGACTCAGCCGAAGGCGTACCGATAGGGAACTATTTATCGCAATACTTCGCGAACCTATACCTCGCATACTTTGACCATTGGATAAAGGAGGAGAAGCGCACCAGGTATTATTTCCGGTACGCCGACGACATAGTAATACTATCAGATAACAAACAGCACCTCCATGGCCTCCTCGGGGAGATAAGGGAGTACATGGATACGCTAAAATTAGAGGTAAAAAACAACTACCAGATATTCCCGGTCGCAGACCGAGGGATCGACTTTGTGGGATACGTTTTTTATCACACGCACACCCTCCTGCGCAAAAGCATCAAGAAACGCTTCTGCAGGAAGATCGCAGCCATACGCAAGAGAGAGAGCCGCCGGCAAAAAAGAACAACGCCGGAGGAATTCAAACAGGAAATCTGCCCATGGTGGGGATGGGCAAAGTACTGCGACAGTAAGCATTTAATTTCAAAACTTTCAAAACAAACAAAGCATGAAATCATTTTCACACAACAGGCCCGACACATTCCAAAAGGTAGGAGACGGAAGCCATTATTACAATTACGGCATCACCGAGACGCAGCAACCGGAGATCGAACCGCAGGAAGAAGGAGCATCGCTGCCGCCAGTCTTTGAGTACGAAAGCGTCCGCATCTTCGGAGAGTTGACCCGGGACAACATCACCAAGGCCGTCCTGCGCGAACGCCGCGACGAAGCGGAGGAGATGGACCTGGTAAACAGGTACAACAGCTATGTGCTCGGTATCTCCGATAACGAGGCAGACCTGACCGACTATCAGGCATACCTCCAGGAGATCAAACAAACCAAAGAGATGGTCCAGGTAGACCTCGACGCATACCACGCAGCCGGGGAGTAACACCCGCCGGAGAGTATTAACCCCACAAATATAAACCGACATGGGAACAACATTTTGGGACAGATTAATAGATTTCATCAAGCTGACATGGCTGGTGATCATTAGCGTAATAAGCCCCATCCGCATAGCCGTATGGGTGCTGCTGGTATTTTTCACCGTTAACTTTTTCGTCGGATACAAGAGCGACGTCCAGGTCAACAAGCGGGACTTTTCGCTGAAAAAGGCCTTCGATGGAGTAAAGCAGCTGATCCTTTATTACGCGCTAATTTTCATCGTAAACATGGCCCTCGGGCTATACGAGGAGACGAACCTCGCAGAGGCCGCAACCAAATTCATGACCTGGATAGTATCATACTGGTACCTGGTTAACATTTTACGAAACGCCCGCGAGATATTCCCGGGAAACGAAACGCTCAAATTCCTGTACGACCTTTTGACAGTACAGGTCCTCGAGATGCTCCTGGCGCGCTTCGGATTAAGAAGCCACCGCCGCAGCCACAGAACAAACAGAGACAATGAAAGAGACGACCAACAAGAAGATATGTAACGTAATAGTTTACCTGACCCTCGCCGCGATCGCAACCGCCCTATTTTATGCCGCATACCTGGAGATGGTAGCCCAAGGGAAGGCGGAGCGAATAGAGGTCCTCCGGGAGAGGCTGCACCAGCAAATCAAAGAGACGGAGGCGATCGCAGACCAGCGCGACTCGGTGACCGCAATACTCCAAGACAGCGCGCACGTAATAACAACTTACTAAACAAAAGCAACATGAAAAAAGACAAGCTCTATCACGTAATCGCAGGCTTTTTAATAGGCCTCATTTTTGGACTGATCAAGCCGGTAGCCGGTATCATCCTCGCAGTAGGAGCAGGCGCGGCAAAAGAACTGATCTGGGACGGAGCCATGAAGAAGGGCACATTGGATGGGCTCGATTTCCTGGCCACAGCCCTCGGCGGCATCTTTGGAACAGCCACCGCCATACTGGCCCTTAACTACATTTTTTAAAGGTCACACAATAGGAGGAGGAGGACGGCCAATAAAAACACAGCAACAATGAAAGAGAGGATAATCAATCTCGCCACACGATATGAAGCCTGCCGCATAGGAGTAGAACCGGAGGCTCTCCGCGCCTTTATCGACGTCGAGAGCTCCGGCCAGGGCTTCGATACCGCAACCGGGAAAATAATAATCCAGTTTGAACCGGTCTGGTTTCGCAGGCATGAACCATACGCACCCAGCGGAGCCTGGAGCATTAACAAGGTAGAGCGCCAGGCGAAAGAATGGGCCGCCTTTAACGACGCCTGGAGCATTAACCCAGACAGCGCCATGAAAAGCACCAGCATCGGAATGGGCCAGGTGATGGGCTTCCATTTCGAGCGTTTGGGATACAAGACCGTCGGCGAGATGTGGGATGACGCCAAGCGAGGGGAGGAGAGACAAATCCACCAGATGGCCGAATTCATCAACACCGACCGGAAGCTCTGGACCGCGATACGCACGAAAGACTGGCACACCGTAGCCCTGAGATACAACGGCGCGAAATACCAGGAGCTCGCAATCAAATGGGGACGGACACCGTACAATATAAGCATGGCCGAGGCATACGCCAGGCACAAAAAACAGGAGACATTCAGATGAAAAAGAAACATAAGCAATACATCTGGGCGCTGATCATGATCGGGGCGCTCATCGCATACTTCGCAACAGGGTGCAACAGCACCAGGCGGATCAGCAACAGCCAGACCACAGCAGAGCAGACCACCACCGACAACCAAAGCAAGGCAGAGAAGGAGCAGACCATCACCATGACCGACACCACCCGGACAGATACAGGCACCACCCAGAAGATAATTATTGAATTTCGGGAGCCAATACCTGCAGGACCACCACAGCAGCCGCCACCCGGGGCCGATCCGAATTATTATAACTTCCTATTATACCAGCAGCTCATCAACCAGATCAAAAGCATAGAGCAGACGACTAACCAAAACACAATTACAAGGGCCGGTCTGGACATAACAGATGCCAGCAGGGAGAACATCCACGAAAGCGCGAAAACGGCGACACAGGCCACCCAGACAAGCGAGAGCAGCAACAGCGAGCCGGTAGCAATAACACCGGCCTGGGTGAAAAGCGTCCGGACCGCCGGAATCATTATCCTAATAATAGCAGCGGCACTCCTATACATTAGATACGGAGGAGCGATCCGCCGCATATTTAGAAGGTAACAGGCTGGCACAGTTTCCGTTAAAAGATTAAATAATCTTAAATCAAAGAAAATAAAGGCGCTATTACTTGCGCCTTTCGTATTATAGTACTACATTGCAGAACATTAAAACAGTAACCCATAAAAACCAAGCAAGATGAAACAGATTGAATTCAGCCTTAGAGCAGCAAGCAGAGCAAACGAAGCAATAACAGATAACAGATATATCTGGATGCACACAATGAAAACCTCCACCAATACGCACGTATTCGAGGAGGAGCTCATGGACGACCTCTTAGCCCAGCTGGAAGCCTGGGGAATAGAAGAAAGCGAATACAGCATTACAGAATGGAACTAAATAACCAGCCCAGGCTTAGGCCGAGGCAGAAAACCAAAAAGAAGATGAAAGCAACAGAAACAGGATTACACATTTACCCAACCACATTAAAAGACTCCAATATCATAGCCCAAGAAACGGAGGACCACTACACCCGGGATTGGGACATGGAGACAAGAAGCTGGTTCTTCCCAGAGGAACCGGAGACATACGACGCACTCGAGGATGAGATCAACTTCCTCCTCGCAGGGACCGGCGCAGATTATAGAATAGAGGGAGTATTTTAACAGAAAAACCAAAAAGAAGATGAAAACAAGCTGGGCATACAACAACGGAAAGAGAATGATGAGGGAAGCGAAAGAGAATCTGGACAATTCAATCCCTGATCACGGATGGATTGAAAGGAACGGGGTTCAGGTATATGCCGAGAAAAAATACGGCAGACTTTGGGTAAAAACCTATGCAAATAGGACACAGGCAAATAAAAAAGCTGAAAAGATAGGAGGGTGTCACGTATCATCTGATCACCCATTTAAGATAATCAAAACAGTATAAACACCCGGGGAGAGGAGGGCCCCCGATACAAGCCCTCCACGCTAAAAAAAAGGACCACCATGGCACCACGAAAAAGAGGAATCATAACGCAGGCAGACGCCAAAGACCACAGACAGCAGGCCATCATCGCAGGAGAGAAAGCGAAGAAAGCACTCAAAGGACTGCACCCATACCGCATGGACTACAATACCGTAATATTTATAAATCCAGACCAGGACACCCAGAAGCAGGTGGAACGATACCGGAAGCGCCTGGAGATGGACCGGATGAATTATTAATACAAGTGACATGAAAACAGCAGCAGAAGAAATACTTATTGCGATCACAGAGATCATTAACGAGAAGAAGCGCCAGCGCATACACCCACCGATCGCCACCATTCGCGAGGTAGTAGACAGGACGGAGCTGCAGCTCCCGGACGTGAACTGCGACATCAACAAGCTAATAGAGGCAGGACGCGTCCGGAGCATCTCAACAATAAACAGCTGGGGCTTCGAGCTCATAACAAATTAGAACAAAATCTGCCTGTTCCCAAGAAACAGCCATAAAATTAGAATAAAGATGAACAATGACAACACCGCAGACATACGAACCACCATCGCCGCCAGGATACATGAGCTGCGCAAACAGAAAAGCATCACCCAGCGCTACCTGGCCGAGAGATCCGGCGTCTCCCGGAGAACGATCCAGGCCATAGAGGCAGGAGATACACTCCCCAGGATCGAAGCGTTGACCAGCATACTGGAGGCGCTGGACCACACCCTCGAGATCACACCCAAGAAGGAGTGATCCGAAGCAGGAGAAAAGGCATAAAAAAAGCACCCGCGAGGCCCGAAATGGGTACCTTTCTGGGTGCTTTTTTCGTAAACGCCTAAAATACAAGGCGGAATGTGCGGCCGAAGGGACTCGAACCCCAGGTTTCACCCATTACCACAGACAGACAGAAAGAGCGCCCAGACAACGAATAACAGATAACAAAGAGTACACACATATCCATAAAAAACCAATTGACAACATAAAAAATGGGTGCTTTTTTGGGTGCTTTTTATTTGAGGGACCCGGCGGCACTAAATTTTTTCATTTCCTCCTCTTTTAGCGCGTCGACTATTTCCACATAAGGACGCATCGCGGCAAAAGACCGGTGCCCGGTCCACTTCATAATCACCGCCGCAGGGATGCCAAGCCGGAGCGCCAGAACAATAAATGTCCGACGCCCGCAATGCGTAGACAGCAGGTCCGCCTTGGGCATAGAGACATCATGACGCTGCGAGCCGATAAAGTAGACCATCCGCACCTCCTCGGTCAGACCAGCCAGGAGACCGATCTCTTTCAGATATTCGTTCATTTTTTGATTGGAGATAACAGGCAGCGCCCGATCCCCAGCCATACCTTTATATTTTTCCAAGAGGCGCTCGGAGTAATCATTTAGCTCGATATATAGAGGAGCAACAGTTTTCTGGGTAACGACACGAATACGCTCCCGCTGCACGTCCACCTTCGAAAGATTGAAAGCATCCGAATATCGCAGACCGGTAAAACAAAGGAAGCAAAACACATCACGCGCCCGAACCAGGTAATTCTTCCCGGGCGGTATTTCCAGGGAGTACACCGCCATCAGCTCCTCCCAAGTAAGATAAACAACCGTTTTGTAACTACCGTCGGACCCTTTCAACTTTGGCCGGAAAGACACNNTGCTGATCACCCAGATAGTAACCCTCCACAGCAGACCACCGGAGGAAGTGACGAAGATAAGACAGCAACTTATTAATCGTAGTATTCCTTTTTTCCAGCTTAATGAGATACCGAAGGAAAGACAGCAGGAACTCCTTCGTAACATCAGAGAACCGGCACGCGGGAGCGAATGCCTGCAAATGATTTCGGACCGTTTTATGCCTATTTTTGTGGGACGTAGACCAGGAATGAAGGACCGACTGCTCCTCGATGAACCGAGAGTAAACAGAGAAAAAAGAAGCGGCCCCACCACCCGGGCGCCGGGTAGACTTACCCAGGAACCGATCAAATAAAGACACCAGCTCGCGCCGCGAGGGAGCGCGTCCCTCGATAGCATCGAAGCGGGAGAAGATAGCATCTATCTCACCCAGCGCAAGCTCAATGCGCTTATTGACCAGACCCGCCGCCTGGCCGTACCGATTGCGGGACCCGGGAACCATACGCCCCAGATCATCACTCCACCGATCAGCATCCACAGAGTAACCAACGCGGAGGTCCACACGCTCGCCCACATACGACACGCGTATCCGGACCGGCTGCGGATCACCATGCACCTGACCAGGGCGCAGAGGGACCAGCCCCACCTTTACTGCATATTTCATCTGAACATTTTACCGCGCCCCGACAGGAGCCAATCACCAGACACGCCGAAGTCTTTCACAATATAATGAAGCGCCTCCACATTCAGAGACGAATAACGCGAAACCCGACCGGGAGCAGGCGCCACCCCATACTCCAGCCGCATCTCTCGGAAGCGCGGAGCAGACAGCCCCACCTCGTCGCAGAACCCGGAGAGTGAACGCAGCGAGCCGAGAGCCTCCAGGGCATCCATCGCTTGGAAGAACCGCCGATTCACGCCGGCTTCAATTTCAGTTACTACTTTTTGCTTTTTCATACGCCGCCACCATATCACGAAAGGCGGGACCCGGAACCCGAGCCTCCGCCTCCCCATTAAGAAAAGCACTCTCCAAGGCATCAAACACCACCCCGGGCATAAAGGGAAAATAAGTATCTGTCAGATAATAATCCGACACATGAACCACCACCACGTCAATCATACAAATTACACAATTACCGTTTTACATACTTAAACGTCCCGGCACCAATACCAGACAGCACGAAGGTAGCCGCCGAGCCCTCCAGCTGCAGAACAGCAAGCGACCCAGAGGAACCATCCGACAGCAATAAATCAACCCGGGAGGAGCCAGAAACAGAGAACGTCCCGGTTTGCGTTTCATCAAAAGAACCCCAACCGCTATAAAAGTAGGTAAAAGAACTGGATGATTTGAACTCAAAAAACGAACCATCCTCCTGGCCAATAAACGTGCCGGAGGAGGGGCTCTTGTATTCCACCTGGTACCATTTACCAACTAACAGATCACGAAGGCCAGCCTCCTCTGCGCCAGGCTCATCACCGGAGGAGCAGCCCGAAGCAAGAACCACAATAAACAATACGAAGTAAGATAATACGTTTTTACTCATAATGAAAAACCTTTAAGATAAAATTATCACGAAGCGAAATGCTCCGCGCTGCCGCCAGCGCCGCCGGATGAACGATTGTTTTTTTTATGGCCGCCAGGACCAACACCCAGCTGCCCCTCAATAATATCAAGAAGCCGATCCACCTGCGTGTCCTTTTTTTCCAGGCTGGCAGCCTGCAGGCGGATCACCTCCCAGGCATCCCCGGGAATAGATACAGACTCAACCACAGGAGGATGAACGGCAGGCTCCACAACCATAGAGCCAACCCCGGAGATCAACCATTCAGCAGAAAGAACCGGGAACAGCTCGCATAATTTTAGTACAGTTTGTTCCGTTATTTCCTTCCGGCCGTTTTTCATATCAGAGAGAAAAGAGCGACCGATCCCCAACTTCGAGGCCAGCTGGGCCTCATTGTAGACCAACTCGCGATCACGAAGATAACGAATAACATCCCGAAAGCGCTGCCCCAAAGCCTTACACATAACTTGTTATTTAGATTCATTACAAACAAGCACAACAGAGAACATTTCGTACTAAAATAGTTTTTTATTAGAACAATATGTACTACATTTGCCATACATAAACATCACCGATACAAATATAAAGGAAAACAACACAGGAAGCAAAAAAAACAGATAGCAAAAATTACCCACCGAAGCGTCGGAGGCGTATGTTCACAAAATCATCATACAAGGTTTAACTTCATTGACTGACCGCAATGACCGAGCTCCGGGAGCCGCGAGGCCACCGGAGCACAACTGGAGAGGGCGCAAACAGGAGGGGCGCAAAACATTAACAGAATGGTGTTACGCTAACCCGCGGGTTCGAGTCCTGCACTCTCCGCAGCAATAACCATATAAAAGTAAAAAGACATGGAGACAGAGAACAAGTACAAAAAAGGATTTAACAAGGGATACATGCAGCTGCGCCAATGCGACGTAAAAAAGGCCAAGGCGGAGCTCCTGGAGGCCCTCGGTATAGCTAACCAGGTGAGCTTTCGTAATTACCGTTATGGAGCCGTTGAGCCGAAGGCGGTACAGGCCGACAGAGTAACCGCGGTATTTTCCAAATACGGAATCACCGAAATCTGGGGAAAGCGATGAACGCCGGGGCAGTACTCACGAAGCGAGAATCGCAGATCGCGGAACTCCTGGCCTGGGGAGCAGCAAAAAAGGAAGTGGCAGACCGCCTCGACCTCTCCACCCGGACCATTGAGAACACCGCGCGAAGCATATACCAGAAGCTCGAAATTCAGAAAGCGACCGAGCTCTCGGTTTGGTATTTTTGCACGAAGTACAGCATCAGCTTTGACCTTAGCCCATTAAAAAAGACAATCATCGCCGCCTTTTTAATAGCCATCCTACTCCCATACGAACTGGCCGGAAACGACATCATGCGCTCCTTCCGGAGCAGGAGAGCCGAGAGAACAGAGATAAGCACGCCGAGAAAGGGAGACGACGAAACACCAACCATCAAACCCATAGCAGTATGACAATAGAAAAAAGCAACAACGGAACCCTCGCCTGGGATACAACATTCGACACAGCCCATGGCCTCATGATTCACACCTTCGCAGCAGGCATCAAGGTGATCACCAACATAGAGAGCGGATACAGCCGCATAATGCGAAGGGGCGAAGTAATAGCCGACGGCGAAACGATACCGGTCGGAGAGTACGAAAAGCGACTCATTAAGATAGCCGAGCAAGCGGAGAAACTAAAAGCATTCAGACAATGACGGACCCAGACACTCCCCTGTTCAAACTAACCGTTGGCGAGCTTATGGACCTGATAGAGCGACGGATCAAAGAGCAGCCAGCAGCAGAGAGCGACAGACAGATCGCACCCGCCGGGAAGCGATACGTTTATGGCCTCAACGGCATAGCCTCCCTCTTTGGATGCAGCCGCACCCAGGCGCACCGGATCAAGGCCAGCGGAAAAATCGACGGAGCGATAAAGCAAACAGGGCGCCTGATAATTGTGGACGCAGA
>LSQX01162314.1_pt1 | contig 10783 bp, 9 predicted proteins | sample 654561 | NCBI WGS metagenome assembly LSQX01 (sample SAMN04489861, study PRJNA283612) | anaerobic digester metagenome | isolation source: 4 biogas reactors fed with cattle manure at either 37C or 55C with and... | place: Denmark: Kongens Lyngby | collected 2014 | reverse complement strand
ACGAGTATAAGGATATGTATCCTGACTTTGTAAAAGAAGCCGAAGCGGAGGGGAACAACGCTGCAGTAAGGACATTTACCTTCGCCATGAAAGCAGAAGAGGTTCATGCAAGGCTTTATCAGGAGGCATTGGAAAACATCGACGAAACAGAAGAAGTTTTTTATTACCTGTGTCCATTGTGTGGAAATATAGAGAAAGTACGCCCTGAAAAATGCAGTATTTGCGGTGTGCGCGGGGACAAATTTATAAAGTACTAGACCTTGATTGCAGCCTGTAAATGTTGCATCATCAATTCTTCTTGAACCGGCCAACCGGTTATTTTCAGGAACTCGGTTTACGGCTCTCTGCCGGTACAGGGGTAATACCATTTCATGGCTAACGCCCTCGTACCGGCGGATTGATGCTATCGCGTCTGCTAACGTGCCCTTTGTGGAAAATCAATATACAATTCATCAAAGATAATATATGATACAATTGTAGTATCCTGAAAATAATTGAAAGAGGATTATTTTTCTCTGAACTCAAAGCAGAGATTCAAGTTGGTTATCTGCCACGATGGTATTTAGCTTTTTGCTCTTAAAAACAGGGCATCTTCAGCAATTGAAAGCATGATATGAAATGATTGGACGTGTGAGGGGAAAGATAAAAATGAATTGGAATCTAAGCTAAAGGGAATGTATACTGCAATTAATCCCGAACGGTGATAAGGAGGGAGAATATGTCCATTACAGGAGCATTTATCGTACCACATCCACCGATTGTCTTACCCGAAGTGGGTCGAGGTGAAGAGAAGAAAATTCAAAAAACTGCTGACGCCATCAACGAAGTTGCCCGCAGGATCGCTGAAATAGAACCTGAAGTCATTATTATCACTTCGCCTCACACAACGATATATTCAGATTATTTTCACATTTCACCCGGTAAAAAAGCCAGGGGCGACTTACGACGATTTGGTGTGAGCAACGTTACGATTGAGGTGACGTATGACAATGAAATGGTTCAGGCACTTTCCGAAGCGGCAGGAGATGAAGGCATTCATGCAGGAATGATGGGAGAAAAGGAAAAAAACCTGGATCATGGAACGTTAATCCCGCTGTATTTTATCAACAAGTATTATACCCGCTACAAGCTGGTACGAATCGGATTATCAGGGCTTACCCCTTTGGAACATTATCGCTTTGGTAAAATAATTGCGAATACGATTGACAGGATGGGCAGAAACGCTGTATTTGTTGCAAGCGGAGATTTGTCCCACAAATTGCTGGAGGATGGGCCTTACGGTTTTGCTAACGAAGGACCGGAATTCGACCGGAAGGTGACGGAATCAATGGGCAAAGGAGACTTCTTTGAATTTTTGAACTTCAGTCCTTCCTTCTGTGATGCTGCTGCGGAGTGCGGCCTGCGATCCTTTATCATCATGGCCGGGGCCCTGGACGGAAAAGCGGTAAAACCGGAACTTTTGTCATATGAGGGTACCTTTGGCGTGGGATATGGTGTTGCCGCGTATGAGATCACCGGAAATGATGAAAACCGCCGCTTTGATGAAATCTTTATTATGAAGGAACGGGAAAGGATTCATGGGATCAAGTCAAATGAAGACCCTTATGTGCACCTCGCACGACTTTCCCTTGAAACCTTTGTAAAAACGGGAAAATCGGCTGAGTTACCTGACACATTACCAGAAGAGATGTTAAATAGGCAAGCCGGTGTTTTTGTATCCCTGAAAAAACACGGACATCTGCGGGGCTGCATCGGTACCATTGGACCGGTTACCCAAAATATTGCACAGGAAATATTGCGCAACGCAGTAAGCGCCGGCACAGAAGATCCAAGATTCCCTCCGGTAACCAGAGCGGAGCTGCCCGAGCTTGTCTACAGTGTGGATGTTCTTTCAGCACCAGAGCCTATACAATCCATAGACGAACTGGATGTAAAACGTTATGGTGTTATTGTCACCAGTGGTCATAGACGCGGGTTGCTGCTTCCGAACCTGGAAACGGTAGACACGCCACAGCAACAAGTGGAAATTGCTTTGCAGAAAGCTGGGATACGGCTAAACCAGCCATATTCCATGGAGCGGTTTGAGGTGGTGCGGCACAAATGAAAGCAGAATGCAGAATTTGCCCCCATCACTGTTCTTTGGAAGAAGGGCAGAGGGGAATTTGTCGTGCAAGGATGAATATCGATGGTGAAGTTATCTGTGAAAATTACGGGAAACTAACCGCAATTGCGCTGGATCCGATCGAAAAGAAACCGCTGAATCGATTCTATCCGGGAAGTAAAATTCTTTCTGTCGGAAGCTATGGCTGCAACCTCAGGTGCATGTTTTGTCAGAACAGTGAAATTTCGATGCCAGGCGATAAATCAATATTCACAGAAAAAGCAGGCCCCGAAAAGCTGGTTATGCATGCCATGAAAACAAAGCCTCAGGGGAACATTGGTATAGCCTATACTTACAATGAGCCTCTTGTCAGCTACGAATACGTTTGGGATTGTGCAAAGCTTGCAAAAGAAAAGGGGTTGAAAAATGTTGTTGTATCAAACGGATATATTTGTGAAAAACCCCTTCTTGAACTACTCCCGGTTATTGATGCCATGAATATTGACCTCAAGGCGTTCACCGAAGAGTTTTATCGTAAGGTACGCGGTGATCTGGAAACGGTAAAAACTTCAATCATGTTGGTTGCCAAGGCTTGCCATGTTGAGGTAACAACCCTTGTCATATCCGGAGAAAATGATACAGAAGAAGAAATGGAACGGCTTTCATCCTGGCTTGCGTCGGTCAGCCCGGAAATTCCACTGCACATATCAAGATTCTTTCCAAGATACCAAATGCAGGATAGAGGCCCGACCCCGGTAGAAAAAATATATCGATTGGCAGATATCGCAAGAAAGCATCTAAAATACGTTTATGAAGGGAATGTTTAGGAACACAGATGATAAAGGTAGTGGCTGCAATAATACGGAACCAGAATAAAATACTTATTTGCAGAAGGGCAGAAGAAGGGGATTGTGCAGATTTGTGGGAATTTCCTGGTGGGAAGCTGGAGCCCGGTGAAACAATGGAGAGGTGTCTAATACGGGAATGTGAAGAAGAGCTGGGCATTCGGATCAAGGTTATCGATCTCTTTGCGGAAACGAAATATCAGTACCCAGAACATGAAATTGCCTTTTCGTTTTTCAACGCAGAGATAAGAGAAGGAACTGTTTCAGCTATCGTACATCAGGAGTTGCGCTGGGTTACGCCCGATGAAATGGAACGATATGAATTTTGTCCTGCGGATATTGAAATTGTAAAAAAACTGGTCGGAACGAAAGACGGGACATAGGGCTTGCTGCCGTTTTTCAAAAACCACACGATGCCGCGAAATGCCAGTCTATAACAGCTGTAGTCTCTAAGATCGTCTGTTATGACCAGAGCAATTTCAAATGGTAATATTCGTAAATATCCAGCACAAAGCGGAAAACAATTCATCTCCACATGAGGATGAAGTCTTCTTGTTTGGTGTGATAAAAAACTTGTGATAATGGTATGATAATTAATAAAGTGTATTTGTTTTGAAAGGGGGATGTTACCCAAATCGCTGATAAAATGCGTATTTGTGTAACAAGCATAGATGTCATCTGAGATATATCTGGCAGGAGGATGTTTTTGGGGAAGCGAGAAATATTTGTCCTTGATCAATGGGGTTGAAAATACTCAAGTTGGCTACGCCAATGGTAATACGATAAACCCTACGTATCAAGAGGTCTGTTATAACAATACCGGGCATGCCGAAACAGTTAAAGTGGTTTATGATCCAGAAACGATTCGCCTTGACCTTCTTTTGGATTTGTTTTACGAGTCCATAGATCCGACCGCGGTAAACCGCCAGGGAGGGGATATAGGAGAACAGTACCGCACCGGTATTTATTATATTGAAGAAAAGGATTTGCCGGTGATTCGGGATTCCATCAACAAGCTGCAGCAGAAATATGAAAAGCCGATTGCAATTGAGGTTGAACCGCTTAGAAATTTCAGCCCTGCAGAGGAGTATCATCAGCGATACCTTGAAAAGAACCCCAATGGTTACTGCCATATCAAGCCTGAACTGTTTAAGAAGGCGGAAAAGGCCAACCTGTAAGGCTGGGTTCCGCCTGTAAACATCATATTGTTTGGTGACGTACTCCCACCACGAAGTCCAATTAAGAATTTTTGTTTCGTAGATACGCATAGCCGTATTTTACTCCGTATAAACGGCATATTCGTTTACGCTGGGGAAACGTTGGATCCTTAGTATCGGCTGAACGTTATCCCCAACTACTTCCAGAATCCATCGCGCTATGATGTGGATATTCCAAAAACTCCGTAGGACATCGGCGCTAAGTTCAGCTTAAAGCTTGTCTGGTTGCCGATGAGGACTCCTGATATTTCTTCACCGGAAACCAAGTCTCTAATCCTGGTGTTTGCCTTTGGAATGGTAACAACTACGTCCTCCTGGTGTTGTAAAAATGATTTTACAATGAAGGTGTCATTATCATATGTAAAAAGCCCGATTTTCGCCGGGGCGTCAAGAAACAGGGGCGCATTCGGCGATAATACCTTCCGGATGCTGTTCAAAACCTCACGGGGATATAAATACAGAGAGCCGTAGTCATCCGGGATCGTCAGCACAGTAAGGCTTCCTTTTCCATATGTGGTTTTAATCAGAACCGGGCAATTGTTCTCATTTCCATGGGCGCAGACCAGTTGCCACACATCATTTGTGCAAAAATCCAACTGTGGAAGCATTACTGGTTGGTGGGATGTAACCGTTTTTTCGATAATTACGCCATCTTCGGATAACCCATAACATTGAGCCAGCATTTTTTTGCCTGTAACCCGAATGGTTGACAAATCACTAAACCCATTATCCTGCAATTTCTCAAGCAGTCCGGAAGTGATCATTACATTTCCGCCGGACAGGAGTTTTTCCTGAATTTTTTTAACGATATCTTTATCATAGGCAGCGTTTTGTGAAAGAAAGACATCCTTTGCTTCCGGGAAATACGGGGCAGGTTCAAAAGGGATTCCCAACATCCCGATGTAATTATGCAGGAAGTCTTCACCACTGGAGTGATACGGAATATAAGCAGCCGTGCCAACTGGGTTGCCTAATTGATCAAGAAACTGATCAGCAGTATCCAGAACATATCCGGCGATGGGCACAAAGAGGGAGAAATCTCTGTGCAATAAACTTCCAAGGCGGAAAAGGGTGACCTCCCTTGCCTTTCCAAACAGCGTAAGATACCCCTGGTCGGCATATGACGCAGGATTGTAACCGCACTGGTAAGGATCAAACCATCCACCAGCATTTTTTCCCGGCTTAACATTCTCCAGATATCGCATTAAGAAATAACTCAAGTATCTGGGCAGATGCTGGTGAGTGTGCTGTGGATCACGTGTTTCCGTTCCGGTATAGATCATGTCGAACTGCTCAGGTTCATCCTTCAGGTTATAGCCGGTTTCCTGATAATGCTCGTACCAGTTCGGGTACTTTATGATCATGTTCACCCTTGGATTTACTTGTTTGGCTGGTTGAATAACATATTCCTCGCTGATCTTTTTCATCAGGTCTGTTCGGAATTCCGCCCAACTGCGGGAACCTTTGGCTTTAATGCAGGAGGGGCATTTACAGTTTGTAAAGTAAAAATCGTCCAGCATAATTTCATCGAAAAGGCTGGCAGTTTCCATAACAACTTCTTTCAGCTTTTCCCTATCAGCCTCTCTGGTGTAGCATAACGATCCGAACCCATTATCGGACCAGGCAGAGGTTGTGATTCCCCCAGAGGTTTGTATCCCCTTCTCTCGAAAAAAGGCTTTAAACTGCAGCATTTTTTCGCGTTCAATGGTTTGGAAGTCACGGAAAGTTTCCAGATAAACCTTATTGGGGTGCAAATGCTTTTCTATGAAGCGAAATGGACTCTCTAGCCGATTCGGATCCGAAAAACTGTTTAAATCCCCCACGGTGCAGTAGATGGCAAGCCTGAAATTTTGATATCCCAACGAAATTTACCCCCTTCGTTTGGCAAAAAGCCAGATTTTTCACATACCATTATACAATACACCCTGTTTTTTCAGAATACGATATCGCAATATGAGCTTAAAATTCACCTTTTTAGCAGGATAATCCACCGTCATATAATAAGATTTGTTAATACATTCATTCATTTCCCAGCTAATAACTGGAAGTGTGATGGCCTTTCATTTCTTCATTATTCTATCATTATGTCTACTTGGCTCAGATTGTGGACAAGCAGCCATTCCTGGCGGCTCAAGTTCATATTGATTTCCTAAGCTCTGTTGCAGAACAAGTGCGATATGGTATACAATACCGTTAAGACAGTGAAGATAGAAAGGGATGGAGCAGATGGTAACAAAATGTAGTCTGCGAACAGATGTTGAGGGTTTTTATAATATAACGCAGAAGGTGAACCAGGCGATTCGGGAAAGTGGCGTTTCGGAAGGGATTTGTGTTGTTTTTTGTCCACACACCACAGCTGGTATGACCATTAATGAAAATGCCGACCCGGATGTGGTGACCGATTTACTGTTCGCGCTGAAGAAAACACTGCCGGATCGGCCAGAGTTTCGTCATTGCGAAGGCAATTCAGCAGCCCACTTGAAGGCCAGCCTTACAGGCAGCAGCGTGACAGTTATCATTGAAAACGGAAGGCTTTTATTGGGGACTTGGCAGGGAATCTATTTCTGTGAATATGACGGGCCCCGAAACAGAAATTTTTATATTAAGATCATTTCCGGCAATGAAACATCTTGTTGAAGAGAACTATGATTTTTCGTCTGTGAACCAGCATTGTATAGCACTAAGCCCGGTCAGCTTTTAGGGGCATTTGATAAAAATACATGCTCTGAGGCAGGTTAACAGGGTATTCTTACAAAATCGCATAGAAAAAAGCTCCGGCTATACCGGTTAAAAAGGAACAGCTTACAATTACAACGGAGGTCAGGCCTATTGGAGTATAAAAACATATGCAAGGCAGAGTTCATATCCCGACCAAACAGGTTTATTGCAGAGCTTCTTATACAGGGGCAAAGAACGAACTGTCATGTTAAAAACACAGGAAGATGCAAAGAGCTTCTTACAAGCAAAGCGGTTGTTTATGTTGAACGGAACATGAACCCCGAAAGAAAAACACCCTGCTCCCTCATCGCAGTTAGGAAAGGGGAAAGGATCGTCAATATAGATTCCCAGGCACCGAACAAAGTATTTTACGAAGCCTTATTGGACCGTAAAATTAAGCTGCCGGGTTTTGAAGAAATTACGTATGTGAAAGCTGAAAAAACATATAAACGGTCAAGGTTTGACTTTTATGTTGAAAGTCATGAAAAAAAAGCATTCATTGAAGTAAAAGGCGTTACTCTGGAAGAGAACGGAGTGGCTAAATTTCCAGATGCCCCAACCGTACGGGGAGTGAAGCATATTTTGGAGCTGGTTCAGGCAAGAAGAGAAGGATATTACGCATCGATTGTCTTTATCATCCAGATGAACCGTATTCAATATTTCACCCCCAACGATGAAACGCATGGCGAATTCGGTGAAGCGTTGCGGCTCGCTGCAAAAGAAGGTGTAAACATACTGGCATATGAATGTGATGTTACGCCATGCACTATAGACGTGAATGGTAAAGAGTGCCCAATTGTACTGTAGTATTTGCACCCACTTTACAGAGCAATATATCCTTGAAATCTGCAATGCAACCATGCTACTATATGTATATGGAAGCATTATTTTGCATTATCTGTCCAAGAGCGCCCCTATCATGAATTCAATGAGCGCTTGCGCGATTTGTGCGGCTAAAAATACGCTCCCTCTATTCGTGGCCTTTAGGCCAGACAGGGGTCTTAGGTGCATTTGATGAACAAACAAAGGCAAAGGAGTGAAGTAAATGGTACTGAATGATTCTGGTCTGCAGAACAAGAGTGCCTGGCAGGAAGCCGGTTTTGAGCTGCCCCGGTTCAATCGTAGCGATGTCAGGGAAAAAACACTGGAGAGCCCGGTATGGTTACATTTTGGGGCAGGAAATATCTTTAGAGGCTTTCTGGCGGCACTTCAACAAACGCTCATAAACGAAGGGAAAAGTGACAAAGGAATTATTGTCTGTGAGGGATATGACACCGAAATCATCCACCGTATCTACAAACCCCATGATAACTTAAGCGTACTGGTCATCCTGAAACCCGATGGGAACATGGAAAAAAAAGTAATCGGATCGGTTGTGGAAGCGCTTACAGTAGATTCTACGCAATTGGAAAGCTGGAAGGCACTGCAGGATATTTTCGCTAATCCGTCGCTGCAGATGGTCAGCTTTACTATAACCGAAAAAGGATACAACCTGACCAATGTACAAGGTGATTTTTATCCCGATGTAACCAGTGATTTTGAAACAGGAACAGCACTACCAAAAAGCTTTATCGGTAAGTTGGCTGCCTTGTGCCATGTCCGGTATAAAAAAGGGGAAAGCCCAATATCGCTGGTCAGTATGGATAACTGTTCTCATAACGGAACACTTCTGTACCAAGCAGTAGACACCTTCGCGAGGGAATGGGCAAAGCGGGGGCTTGTGGATAATGGGTTTGTGGACTACATTGAAAATCCCGACAAGGTCTCCTTTCCATGGAGTATGATCGATAAAATCACACCGAGGCCTGATATGGGTGTGAAGGAAATGCTTGATAAAAGTGGCCTATCAAATACCGAGATTGTTACAACAGCGAAGAATACCTATATTGCACCATTTGTCAACGCAGAAAAGCCACAGTATCTTGTGATAGAAAACCTGTTTCCAAATGGTCGTCCACCGCTGGAGGAGGCAGGCGTTATATTTACAGACAGGGAAACTGTGGATAAAGTAGAAAAGATGAAGGTCTGCACCTGCTTGAATCCGCTCCATACAGTTCTGGCTATTTACGGGTGTATTCTGGGCTATAAGGCTATTTATGAAGAGATGAAGGATGAACAACTCAACGCGTTTGTGCAGAAGGTTGGTTTTGTGGAAGGTTTACCTGTGGTGGTAAACCCAGGAATCATCGATCCGGAAGACTTTATCCGGGAAGTGGTTGAAGTGCGTTTCCCAAATCCATTTGTTCCAGACACCCCGCAGCGAATTGCAACAGATACTTCTCAAAAGCTGGCTATCCGATTTGGAGAAACCATTAAGGCGTATGAAAGACGAAGTGATCTGGATGTTGCCGACCTGAAGTATATCCCACTTGTTTTCGCTGGCTGGATAAGATATCTGCTGGCCGTTGATGACATCGGAAATCCTTTCACATTAAGCCCGGATCCGATGATGGATCATCTGAAGAAAATCGTTGAAGGCATATCCCTGGGAGATAAAGGACCGTTTGATGAAAAACTAAAACCGCTTCTGAGCGATGCATCAATTTTTGGTGTCGACCTATATGAAATTGGGCTGGCCGACAAGGTTTTAAGTTACTTTGCAGAGCTGATTCAAGGGCCAGGTGCTGTAAGAGAAACATTGAAGAAATATCTGGGGTAGAGAATAACAAGTGATAGGTATATTGTACATTTAACAAAGACAAGCGGTGTATTCCATTTTGGATTATACCGCTTTTTTTCAAACGCTTGTTAATTCCGCATGCAGGGCTTCTCCATCGGGCTATAATACGCTTCAGTCATTTGTGGCCGCAAGCGATATTGTCTTGACACGTCATAACACACTTGTTATATTCTGACTATAACAAATAGCCAGAATGGCATTAGTGAAGAAGGAAGTGAGGTAAATGAGCAGCATGGAATATCTAAATTCAATGGTTAGCACAGGATCTCTTGTTTTCATGTTTTTTACAGCCTTGTTTACAACGGTTGGGCCAGTTCTTGCGGCGATTCTCTTCTATCGAAGGCAAAAATATTATCTGGGATCAGTTTTTACTGGCGCAGCTGTCTTTATCCTTTTTCAGTTGGTGACCAGAATACCCCTTATTCAGCTTGTTCTGCCCGGAATGGATTGGTACAAAGAGACAATACAAAGTAACATATGGACATATGGACTGTTTCTTGGTTTTACCGCCGGGTTGTTTGAAGAGGTGGGAAGATATCTTGCATTCATTCTGATTCTGAAAAAAAATTTGGACTGGAAAAACGCTGTGGCCTTCGGAATTGGGCATGGCGGTATCGAAGCCATTCTGCTTGTCGGGGTAACCTATATCAGTAATCTGATAACTTCGATCATGATAAACAGCGGTCTTTTCGATGCGATGCTGGCACAATATCCCGATCAGGCCAGAGAAGCGATGATCCAGGTAAGAAACGTTCTTGTGCATACACCATCATACATGTATCTTGTATCTGGTGTGGAAAGACTGCTTACCTTTATTATTCACATTGCACTGTCGGTTTTGATAATGGTGGGAATTCAGAAGAAGAAAGGTTTGCTGTACCTCGGCCTTGCCATTCTTCTTCATATGGTCATAGATGCACCAGTTGTCATTCTTTCAGGATTGGGTGCCAACGTACTGCTAGTTGAAATTCTGATTTTTGTCTTTGCAATTATTGCCTTTGTATATATCCGTTGCCAGGGCAAGAAGGTTTTTATCAATGATGCCTTATATCAGCAGGAACCCGAATAGACCGTTGTTTCAAAAAGCAGCTTACTATACAGGTCAATTATAGTAGCGCGGGCTTATTGATTCAATAAAGGGTTAAAAAATATCATTTTTCATGTCGAAAACAACAGAAAAATAGCTTGGATTCATGTATGCTTAAAAGGGTAGGTTTAATCA
>LSQX01139297.1_pt1 | contig 10783 bp, 9 predicted proteins | sample 654561 | NCBI WGS metagenome assembly LSQX01 (sample SAMN04489861, study PRJNA283612) | anaerobic digester metagenome | isolation source: 4 biogas reactors fed with cattle manure at either 37C or 55C with and... | place: Denmark: Kongens Lyngby | collected 2014 | reverse complement strand
CAAGGAAAATGCCTTTAACAAGTACAATCTAGCCTCAACCCAACTCTACAGGATCGTTTCTTAGAATACACCTAAAAGACAACACAATTTTTCAGATTTAGTGGCTTTAAATCAACAAACCGAAAAAGGAACACTAAATTTCATAAATGATATCCAAGAATTTCTATCTAAAAAAAGCTTTAACTAACTCAACTATTAAAAGCCTTTTTATTTACGTTAACCAAAATTTAGCTAAGTGAACCAATTGGCTAACACTAAACATGGTTACGACCACTATGAACTCCTCAGTGCATTGCAGAAATGCATTCGTCGAGGCATGGAATATGAAGCTGCCCACTTCGCAGTTGAACTAGAAGAATTTAATCCCACAATGCTCTGGAACCGTCTGCGACTGATTGCATGCGAGGATGTCGGTCCAGCTAACCCGTTGATGCCCATTTTAATTGATGTTTTACAGAAGAATTATCTTGCAGAAAAATCTAAACTCACTGAGGGAGCATACAAGATGTACTTAGTTAACGCCGTTGTATGCTTGTGTTTTAGTCAAAAAAGCAGAATCACTGACGACCTATTAAACGTCGTCTACACTGAACGTGAACATGAAGCTAAATTTCCAGCAATCCCAGACTTTGCATTAGATAGGCATACTGCAAGGGGAAAAGCAATGGGAAAAGGCATTGAAGATTTTTTTAGTGAAGGCAACAAATTAGAAAATGAAGCATTCATCAACCGCTATACTGAAAAAGCTAAAGAACTTTTAAAAAAATATGAAAAAGCACCACAATAAAAACTGCTTATAAGATTCTATTTTAGCGTATTCGCTTAAGCGTTGCAGTTGCCACTCGTGTTCTGTGGCTAATCCGTCACTTTGATTACCTGTTTTTGCAGCGCCTGCCTTTATTGCATATATTGAAGTGCCGATTGAGTGAGTTGGCACGTGTGAAATTGCTACTGCATGTCCTGCCGCTCTAGTAGCAAAACAAACTAGCTTATCTTTTGCTTGCCGTGCTGCCGCATGGAAATCAAACAAAACCCTGCGAATTAGAGTCATTTTAAATACGCCAGTAACAACCCAAGCTCGACATGCTTCAATAGCTTTTTGTGGTCTGTTACCGTGAGGATGTTTTTCTTTAAATAAGGCGAGTACATGTTCGATGCAGTCGGCTACCCAGAGTACCAATCTTTTTTGGTCAGACTTAAACGCTGATGTGCAAATAAGTCGGATTTTGGTCTGTTTAAGATTTACGACTGAACTGATGCTCGGACATTAAAAGTTAGGATGTGTAGTTTTAGTTTGTTTTCAACTTGCTTCGTTGGAATCATGCATTGTTTGCCTTGTTATTTCTTGTTTTTTCTTATTTTGTATAGTGCAAAAGCTGTTGCAATAATTAAACTTATAATCACGCTTATGACAACGATTATTATAACAGTATCGGTGTGGTCTTGTACGAAGTTCCGTTGAATTGAGGTCATTTCAGTTTGACTTGACGAATCATATGCAATTGCTGTTATGGTGTGTTTGCCAATTGTGTAATTGCTTGTGTTGAATTGCCAACTATAAGGTACGGATGAATCGACGTGTTGGAGTGTATCATCTATGTAGAATTCAACATACGTTACGTCGCCTGAGGTTTCAGTGTTTATTGTCCATACTCCACTCATGTCGTCACCTAGTCCGTAACCATAATTCTTGTATAAGCTCAAGTTTATTGCTGGTTTAGCTTCCACGGTTACGCAAGGTAATAAAACAGTTAACATGAGGAGTATTAAACAAGCAGGCTTAGGTATAGCTCTCATTTTTGTCGCCTACCTTTAGTGGCAAGCGGTCACATATAAGACCAGCGATAAACGAGTAAAACTAACATATTGAACAAAAGAAAAAGAGAGGGAAATTAAGCTTAATTTAACGTTGCAGGTGTCGAATAGTCAGTAACGGGTACAACCGGTTCAGCAGGGCGTAACTGGAAGAAAGCAACCGCTAAAATCAGCACTGCAATCCACATTAAAATTACTCCTAATCCGAAAGCGATTATCAGTACTGCACCTATGAGCAGCAGTAAACCGGCAGTTCCAAACGTGCCAACACTCGATTTTTCTGAAACAGCCTTGAATGAACGTCTAATAAAGAAGGTTGATATCATAGCAAATAGCCACAAGATAGCCAAGACCGCAAATACAGCAATGACAAAGGGAATCAGTGTACTGACATCAAAGTTAGCTGCATTAATAGCATTAGGGTCTGGTGTCAGGTTTTGTAGGGTAGCCCAATCACCATTCCAACCAGGATAAAGTTGATAGATCAACGCCTCAATGTTACCAAGGTTTAACAATAAGGCAATAATGCCTGCACCAATTGCAGCGACTACACCTATTACACCAGCTGCAATTCCAAAGATAGCGTTCCTAAAAATTCGCTGATCCCTATAATAGTCGCTTAATCCATGTAGACCAAATAAGATTAGTATGACGCCGATTAACATCATAATTCCATAAGAATTAACGTAGGGAACTACGCCTAAGAGCACCAGTATTGAGCCTACGCCGCCTAATATTTTGCTTGTTTCAAATGAAGTCATTGTATTTTCCTCTAAAAACTGGAGTTTACTTAAGCATAAAAACTTTTGCGTACCAGCGCCTGCTTGCTAATTAACACCTTAAAAATTGGTGAAGCTTCAGGATTTCATTAAAAACTTGTTATGTTGTAATGTTAACTAGTTGTCGCTGCATTGCAGTACAGTATGTTTGGCGGCAATTTTGACCAGAAACATAACTAGCTCAACCCAGGAATCGAACCAACGGGGGGATCAGTACTCCAAAAACGAAATGTACCTGGGACTAAAACAAAAAACTGGTAAAGTTAACCGCTTAACTGAAATCAAATCACTTCGGTGGACTGCTTTTTTCCCTATGATATTTTGTTTTAAATACCGCAACGGTTAATCAGTAACTATTGGTGAGGGACAAATCAGTCATAAAACCAGTAAAGAACGACAATAATAAGGAAGTAACCACCCGCATTGTAGACTTTTGTAGACATGTCGCTGGACAATCAAAAATCACTGCTATAGCAAAAGGAGATGATTATAATCAAAACAATTATAGTCAACACTTAATTCTCGAAGTCATGGTTGTTATCCATGATTTTCAACCTCGAATCATGAGTTACCTTAAACGAATAAAGAATAAAACCGTCTTTATTTTTGCGGTTGATCAATGGGTTTTTGAAAGAGACGTAGACCGCGGTTTATTAGGTGAAGCAATAGCAAGTAAACTGGTCTGGCCATATGAAGCGTTAATTGGAGAAACTTATCTGCATAAGCAGGAATCAGAGTTAAAACAAAGATTGATTATCGAATTACTTGAGAATTTGGTTATTAACTTTCCCGAACTAGCTCATAGCATAAAGATTCATCCGAAATACTTTCTTTACGAGGTTTTTTCTAATCGTGTCAGGGTATTTCCACTTTTAAACTATGATTTAGCGAAATTAACTAATTGTTTAATTAAAGATGAAAAACGAGCTTTAGAAGGATACAACATAGCGCTCAAACAGTTAGAAAAACAACAATTAATCACTCAAGAAAACGGGTATATCCACATTAATAAAAGATTCATTGACCGGTGTCACGTACCTAAACTTCGACTCCTCAACTTAGCTAAGAATGCCCCCAGAACTCTTTTTACGTCTCTTTTTGGCGTAGTTCCTCAGCTTATGAGCATTGTTACCCAAAACGCTGAAGCATTCTTAAGGACTCAAAAATTGAATTGGTTACGTCAGCAAGATCAAGATTTCCCTTCAATAGACCCTCAAAACTACGTTTTTTTCCCTACAACAGAAGGGCTTGTTTCGCTTTCAGATAAGATTGACATCAAAGGTTTTGCTCAAAAACTTTTGCTCAAAGATCAGAATGCCGTCGTTGAAGTGGAACGGATTGGCGGTGTATTAAACGACGTTTACCTTATCGACACGGGACATAGGAAAGTGTTGGCTAAACGGTTCAAGGATTGGTCTGGGTTTAAATGGTTCCCGTTGACATTGTGGTCGTTTGGCGCTAGGTCTTTTGCTGTTTCAGGCCAAGCACGATTAGCAAAAGAAAGTGCCATAAGTAAAGTTCTCCATGGAGAGGGCTTTAATGTACCCCGAATCTTACATGTTAGTAATCCCGAACGGATCGTTTTTATGGAGTACATAGAAGGTGAAAGTTTAGGCAAAATAATCAAAGACTATTCTGATGCAGATAACGCTGAAGTAAAAGAATATGTATTAACTATAATACGTGATGTGGGCAATTCTCTTGCTAAAGTCCACCAACAGAATATTGTTTTGGGTGACACAAAACCTGACAATGTTCTCGTTAAAGCAGATGGCACCGTTTATCTTATTGATTTTGAGCAAGCACAACGAGGTGGAGATAGGGCATGGGATATAGCTGTGTTTCTCTACTACTCTGGGCACTACCTGCAACCTTTTGACAGCCCCAACAAAGCTGAAGACATTACCAACGCCTTTATAGATGGCTACTTGACTGCTGGAGGTAACATTGATGAGGTCCAAAAAGCGGGGTCAACGAAGTACACGCGAGTTTTTAGTATTTTTACTTTGCCGCGCTTTATGCTTGCTATCTCCAATATCTGTAAAAAGGTTAAGGATAGAAACTGGAATAGTTAGTTGCTTAGTACTGGATAAAGTTATTAGTGAAAAACCCAAAGTATTATTTGTGTGGGTTTAATGGATGAATTTTATTATTACAAAGGAGTTTTCAAAGTCAAACTGTTGACGGTAAGTGAAGGTTACTGGATTGTAGAAGCCACAGAGGGTTTTGATGATTACCTAAATGGCAAGCGTGTAAGAGTAAAAGCAGGCGAACAACGTATCGTGCAACCAAGTAAATTACACAAAGAAAAAGTGCTCCTGCCACCGATACCTGAACACGTGTATGAGCGTAAGCTTGAGAAGAAAGTTCAGGCGATGGTTGAAAAGTATGAAGCTGATAAAGAATAGATTTTTCAAATAAATTTTTGCTTATGCATCTTTTGTTTTTTCCAAAAGGCCCTAAGTAACATTACAAGTCGTTTGAGTCGTGGCTTTTTGCGTTGATTGAGATGTTTTTCCCATCAAATGAACTTGATCTATCCTGTTCTTTCAAACAGACAAAAACAAACCAAAAAAATGTATGCTGGCGATGGATTTATGGTTTTTTCTGTTTGAATGTAGCATGTTACAAATAATTGTTTTCTATGTTGTAAATATGTATTGTGTGTCAATAATGAAAGTGAATGATTGAGCTTCAAAGCTTAAATGGCACTTGTTCATTTTCACTTTTCGAGGAACTTTAATTGACCAACGAGTTAATCGCTGACGGCGACTATGTGCTGATTTATCTTGATGCACGCAGGACTTACATGATAAAAGTACAAGCAGGCCAAACTTTCCATACACACAAAGGCTACTTGAAAATGGATGATTTGATTGATAAAGAATATGGTGAACCCGTTAAAAGCAGCCTGGGCGTAACATTTGCTACTCTTAAGCCTAAATTAACTGATTATATGATGAAATCTGGACGTAACACACAGATAGTTTATCCCAAAGATGCCGCCTTGATTGTCATGTTTAGTGGCATTGGTCCAGGAAGTCGAGTATTTGAATCTGGTACAGGTACAGGAGCATTAACATCTGCTTTGGCACACTACGTTGGTTCTACTGGTAAAGTCTATACTTACGAGTTTCGTCCAGAATTTCAAAAAAACGCCGCTAAGAACCTTCAGCGCTCAAAACTTATAGATAATGTTGAGATGAAAAGCGGCGATGTTACCATGGGTATTAACGAAAAAGACTTAGATGCTGTCATATTAGATTTGGCTGTCCCATGGCTAGTTATACCGCACGCATATGAAGCGCTGAAACCTTCTGGTGTTCTGGTGTCGTTTAGTCCAACGATCGATCAAGTGGTTCGCACAACAGAGGCATTACGTGAAGCGGGATTTGTCTTTATTGAAACTGTTGAATGCTTAATGCGTACTATGCAAGTGGAACGTGGCAAAACAAGACCGAATACGATGATGACTGGGCATACTGGGTACATTACGCATGCAAGAAAAATAATCAAACAATACTGCTCAGAACCGTTAGTTGCAGAAGCGGTAAATGAAGATTTGGTTGAGGAACAAGAGAAAATAGAAGAAATATCAGAAGAATAGTCTGTTAAGCCTTGTTTTCTTGTTTGTTTTTTCGGTCGTCATTAAACACTGGCATGCTTAGTTGGTAAACTGCTTGTTTAAATTGTTCACCACTGGCACCACGTGTTAAACCATAGTAAGCTCCCAAAATTTTGCCAAAGTAGGGGATAACGATTTTGTCGAAAGCTTTGTAGGCTACTGGACTGTTTAAACGGTTTTCAAGGAATGTTGGTTTCCATATTTTTATGTTGTATTCCCAACATTTTATGAAGAAGTCCCAACGTGCTTTTGACAGTGAATCTATTTCCGTGCCTTTTTGTTTCATTAAGACACAGTTTTCTAGTGGAACAAAGAATAATGGTACATAGAATGCATTGTAGTCTTTGAGTTTATCCATTAATTCAAGTGTCTGGAGCATATCTTCTTCTTTTTCGTCAGGCAAACCGATGATGAGGGTTGCCAAGGGGTACCAGTCGTTATCGTTTAGGATGCCAAATGAGTTTGTAACTACGTCTTGCCACTGTTCAGGTTTGAAAGGTAACATTTTACCAGCCATGTATTTTTTCATAAGTCTGGGACTACCGGTTTCGATGCCTGTTTCAGCAGTAATGATTGGTTTTTTACCGAAGCTATACCAGCTTTTTTCGATTAGTATCTCAGAGAGTTTTTGAATCATTTTTGGGTCATGCCATACTGGTGCAAGCGACATGTGAGCAGCTTGAATGCTTTTAACGCCGGGGTAATCTGCAACAGTTTTGCATAGTTTTATGACTGCTTCACTGTTAGCCACGAACCGTGGATCTTTGGTGCCATAGAGGAATAGGTCTTCGGTGATAAGGGTGATATGTTCGCTGCCTTGGGCTACGCTTAATGCGACTTCTTTTATTATTCTATCAAGTGGAATGTCGATTTTATGTTGCATTGTTGGGGTACAAAATTGGCAGTTTCTACCACAGCCTTTGCTGATTTCCACTGCTCCATGTATAGCCACATTGGTGATAATAGGCATTTCTTGGTTGTAATTCCAGTTATCTAGTGATTCATCTGCTTTTGCTATTCGTGGAAGCGTTTCATCGTTAACGGCTTTTTTAAATAATTCAGCGATTGGACCTGGTCTACCGCCCATTAATACGCAGTCTACGCCGTAACTTTCTGAAACGTTTTGACGTTCAAGTTGCCATGACCCGTAGCCGCCCACGATGATTTTGGGCTTATATTTTTTTATGGCTGGGTGCATGATTAGTTTGCGGAATTCTATGCGGTTCATAGGTTCTCCGCCGCCTACAATAGAGCTGTAGGTTTTGCTCACATAACCCATGCCAGTAGGATCCATGCTTGAGATGCCTATGACTTTTGTTTGTGGACCTACGAATTTGTCTAGATCTTCAGGGTTAGCAACAGCTATGTCGTCTGGTGAGAAACCACCTCCGAGTAAAATTGACTCAACTTTTCGCAGTCCGTAGGGTGCGTAGCTGGCTTGTCCGTCAGGTCGCTTTGGGCGATGTGGATATAGTGTTTTTCGTACATATGAAAGTGGAATGGGCCCTTTTCCGAAGCCTCCAACGAATGCGATGAAAGGATTGTTTAAAAAGTCGCTCATTTCAGTGGCTGATGCTGTTAGCACAATTTTTTTGCCAGTTACTGTTTCCAACCTTGTCTTCCTCGAGCAGAATTAATGAATATGTCCAGTGAGCTTTTAAGAATTACTGTCGGTTACATGTTTATAGATAAGAGCAGTTGGGGGTTGATTGAAATAATGAGTTGCCCTAGTATTAACCGTGGGGTAAACTTTGAAGTCTTCTTTTTGTCATTATGCTAACTTTTCATACCCATCTATTAAACTATTAATTATTAGTCATTAAAACTTTTGTAGCTTCTTTGAATTTGAACGCCTTTATTTCAATCTCCCTGACACTAAATGTTATGCTAACCATGAAAAGAGGATCCAATTGATAGTAAAAATTGGTATCAAAATTTAAAAAGACGCTAAACTCTACGTCGGCCACTTGAAATCCAAAAAGCTGAGCTGCCGTTTGCTTTACGTCACTAATTATCATGTTCATTTTTTCGTTGGCTTCATCAACAAGTTGCTCAAACTGAGACCCAAACGCCCTGTCCTCCTGTCCCATGAACTCTAAACAGGTATCGATTAGTACTTTCCTGAAATAATTGTCTACGTCACCCACAACTTTTCTTGAGTTAGTTTCTTCTGAAGATAACCGCTCATTTACATAATTTTCAACCGCCGCTAATAATACGTCTTCACAGTCTTTTTTAAAGGCGAATAAATCTACATCCAAGACAACCATGAGTTCTTTGGCTCTTCCTTCAAGAACATAAAAAAATTTCTCGTTTTCCTTAGCCTACCAAAGTGAAGTACTGCTCTAAAGCCAACTGAACATGCGCAAAATTATCAACAGTCACCGTTAAACTGTTGATTTGAAGCTAGATGTAAGTCGTAAGGTCGGATATGGCTTTATCTATTTTATTTAGGGCAGATTTCAACACTAAACTTTTTTTCTCATTTAACAATAAATCTTGAAGCGCTTTTTCAAACCGTTCTATCCCACTATTGGCTACCTTTCTGTTGCCACTAGAAAACCCACCGTCTAATTTTGCTAAGAAAAAACTAAAATGGATAATATTTTGGTTCTATTAAAGCTTACTTCAGTCATTAAACGAACAGAGAAACTCGGTTGAATGGTAGCAGTAATCTTGAATGAGCTGTGAATCAAACCATAATCAACCCTTTATTGCCGATAATAGATAACTCTGAGCCGTACACAGCTTAGATCTGATCAGAAATTAAGCGTATTGTTAATTGAACATATTCCTGAGAGTTGAAATGCTAAAACCTGAGTACACAGATTACATTTGGCAGTATGCATTATGAATAACAGCAACAATTAGGCTTGCAAAACATACTTAATCCTAAGTTGGCTGATATTTTGCCACAAATACTGTTTGTAGTTCGTGGGTTTAGGTTCATTAATGTTCTTGCCGTATTATTTTCACGAGATCGGCAATAAAGCCGTATTAAAGAGACTCGGATACCTCTCCGAAACTTTGAGCATTGAAAAACCCCTTGATTTACTGCGCTCAACAAACCTCTCAGCAGGCTATTCGCGGCTCGATCCCTCAGTCAAAAAAAGGGGCTATATAGTGGAAAAATGGAAACTAATCGTTAACGTCCCAATTGACCATTCAAAGTGGTTAACATGATATCGGCTCTTCGATTGCCCGCTATTTCTAAAAACACATAAGTTTAAATAATTATCCAACTATAGGATTATCCAATTGGTGGATAATGATCTTTGAAATTTTATGATCGCAAAACTGAACTGGCAACGCTTGAAAAAGCTTATTCTACAAAAGGCTCAGAAATGATAGTTGTAAGCGGGCGGAGGCGCATAGGAAAAAGCAGGCTCATTGACGAGTTCCTAAAAGATAAAGAACATGCTAAAATTCTTATAGTGCCAAAAGAAGAAAAACTAGTCGCCGCTGACTTCTCAGAAGCCCTCTCGGACGGATATACGCCATCATTTAACAATGTTGAATCAGCATTAGAATATTTTTTCAACATCTCCAAAAAAGAGACACTATACATTGACGAATTTCCCAACCTCATAGACGTAGATCTCTCAATCCCCTATGTTTTCCAACGCGTTTGGGAGAAATACAAAGACAAAACATCCAAAGTCCTTATTTTTTCTGGTTCGTATGTTAACATGATGAATCGAATATTTACACAACAGAAAGCACCGCTTTTCAACAGGGCAGGCTATAACATGGTCTTACAACCCCTCTCACTCAACGTTGTGTGGGAAATCCAAACGGACCTTGGAATAGATGTAACAGAAAAAATTAGTAATTACTGCATACTAGGCGGCATACCATACTACTACGAGCTATTGGAGAGGCGGTCAAAAAGGGATGTTGTCAATGAGCTTTTCTTTGACGTTGCTGCGCCTCTTAAAGAAGAAGGCCAAAACGTGTTAAGGCAAGAATTCGGAGCAGGCTACAAGAAATACTTCTCCATCATAGAGGCAATAGGTGCAGGCGTTGTTTCAGGCAGTGATATAGCTAATAGGCTGGGCATCGCGCAAACTACTCTTTCGAAGTATATAGTGTCGTTGCAACGGGATTTTCAACTTATTGACCGAAGTGTGCCCTTTGGGCAAAATCCTCAAAGAAGCAAAAAAGGCGTTTACTCGATCAAAGACAATACGATTGCGTTTTGGTTTACGAGTGTTTATGGCAAATTAGAACCTCCCAGGGAGGAGACCTTAAACGAGTTTGTTAGTAAACGCTTTGAAATATTCTGCCGGGCTTTCCTTGCACAATATCTAAAAGGAGTAGGCGAAACCGTAATCAGAGTGGGCCGGTGGTGGGGTCAAGTTGAAGTTAACCCTGGGAAATTTGAAGATAGAGAAATAGATGTTGTAGTTGAAACTCAAACAAGCCTCTACATAGGTGAATGTAAATGGACAAACAAAAAAACTTCCTGGTCCGAACTTAATCGGCTAGGTGAATCTTCAAAAGCTCTTAAGACAGGAAAACATGTAAGAAAAGTATTGTTTACAAAAGCTGGCTTTGATTTCTC
>LSQX01370654.1_pt1 | contig 10784 bp, 9 predicted proteins | sample 654561 | NCBI WGS metagenome assembly LSQX01 (sample SAMN04489861, study PRJNA283612) | anaerobic digester metagenome | isolation source: 4 biogas reactors fed with cattle manure at either 37C or 55C with and... | place: Denmark: Kongens Lyngby | collected 2014 | reverse complement strand
GCTTTGATTATGAAAAAGACCTCTTGAAGGCTTGCGGGCTTTTTTCCGTAGAAGTAATGAAGCTGCGAAAAGTGGCGAGAGATCACAATGTCGCTCTGGGTTTTGGTTTTTATGAAAATGATAAGGGTGGGATCTATAATAGTTATCTGATCCTGGGTAACAATGGACAGACCCTTTTAAAGCATCAAGCATTAACGGATAACTGGCAAGAAAAAGCGGCCTGTGCTGATTATAGGCAGGGCCACAGCCTAGGGAGTTTTTCTTTAGAGAAAAAACAGTTTAGTCTTCTTCTAAATGATGATATTTATAAGGATGATTCTCTTTTAGGACTCTGTGAGCTCGACGATAGAGTGGATGGCTTTATTTGGATCTCCGGTAATGAGGATGTCACAGCAAAAAGTCGCAGTGCACTTCTAGCAAAGCCTGTTTACTATCTTGCCGGTGGCGAAGCCTATGTATTGGAGCGTGGAAGGGCTGTAAGAAAGAACGCTAATGGGGGGCCTCTGGAAGTAGAGTTTGTGGGGTAAAAGACCTGATTTGCCCACTAGCGGTAAGATTAGGTTGAGTATACAACTTAAGTGGTAGAAAAGAAATGCTTCCAGGGGGCATTTCTTTTTTATGCAAAGAGGTAAAAAGCAGGGTTGAAGGAAATGTATTTTAGTTCTTTATAAAACAGTGTTACACTAATGGATGTATATTAAAAAAACGGAGGAATAAAAATGACTTGTTTTGAAGGTGCCACCCTAATAGACGGAAAAGGAAATAGCTTTGTCGCTAACCTTTTAATCGAAGAGGATAGGATTCTTAGAATTCTAAAGGATGAAGAATGTCCAAAGGATGTAGAAACAATTGACTGCAAAGGAAAATATATCCTTCCTGGCTTAATCAATAGCCACGTGCATATCTGTGCCGATCCCACCAAGGACTTTGGAGATCGACCAGCCTTTTCCGATGCCAAGAGGGCATTTATCGGACTTAAAAATCTCCAAAGCCATCTTCGTGCCGGTATTACCTTTGTGAGAGATCTTGGGGGCTATAATTTCGTTGAACTGGAACTAAGGGACGCAATAAAAAATGGTGATTTCCAAGGGGCAGAAATGATTGGTTCTGGTCAATGTATAACCATGACTGGTGGCCATGGTTGGACCCATGGAAGAGAGGTCGATGGGGTGGATGAAGCGCGAAAGGCTGCCCGGGAGCAGTTTAAAGCCGGAGCCGATCTAATTAAGGTAATGGCCACCGGTGGGGTAATGACCCCGGGAGTAGAGCCTGGTGCCAGCCAGCTTTGCCAAGAAGAGATGGCCGCTGCCATAGAAGAGGCAAAAAAACGTGGAGCGAAGTCCGCTACCCATGCCCAGGGAACCCAGGGAATTAAAAACGCCATTTTAGCCGGCGTAGATTCCATTGAACACGGTATTTTCCTCGATGATGAAGTTATTTCCATGATGGTAGAGCGAGGAGTAGTCCTAGTGCCCACCCTGGTGGCTCCTTATTATATTGTACAGATGGGAGAAGAGGCAGGAATTCCCAGCTACGCCGTGAATAAGGCAAAGTCCATTATGGAGGCCCATAAGGAGAGCTTTAGAAAGGCCGTTGAAGCCGGTGTTAAGATTGCCATGGGCACCGATTCAGGGACCCCCTTTAATCAACATGGCTCCGTGGTTCAGGAGCTTATCTTTATGCAAAGGGGTGGCCTAAGCCCAATGGAAGTTTTAGAAGCCGCCACTTATAAAGCTGCGGAACTTCTTAGTATTGAAAAGAATTACGGAAGTCTTGAAGAAGGGAAAAGGGCTGACTTTCTTATTCTAGAACAGAACCCCCTGGAGGATCTGAGGGCTTTGGAAACCCCCACTGTGTATAAAAAAGGAAAGAAAGTCATAATTTAGAAATATCTCAGTGATGTTTTGTATTCTGACCCCTATTTTAGATTTAAAGCCTAAATTAGGGGTCGGTTTTTCTTCTAGGAACAGGATTTGAGCAAAAGATTCTAGCAAAGCACAGCTACATTGTTAGCCAGTTGATTTAAAGCTATAAAGATGTATAATAGAAAGTTGTGAGGTACCTATGAAAAACAAATGGATGATCCCTCTTCTTTTTGTCCTACTTTTGATTAGTTTCTTCCTTCGTGGGAACTTACCCGCCGAAGAAATTCTCCCCGAAGACACATCTTCAATGGAAAAAGAAGAGATATACAGCACCAGGGAAGAAGTTGCCGGCTACTTGCATGCCTACAAGGAACTCCCCCCCAATTTTATAACAAAAAAAGAAGCCCAGGCTCGGGGTTGGGTTGCTTCCCAAGGAAACCTTTGGGAGATTGCCCCGGGAAAGAGCATTGGAGGCGACTCCTTTGGTAATAGAGAAGGTCTTCTTCCTGAAAAGGCCGGCCGCAAATGGTATGAGTGTGATATAGATTATCAAGGCGGCAAAAGAGGGGCCAAGCGCATTGTTTTTTCCAATGACGGACTTATTTATTATACCGAGGATCACTATAAAAGTTTTACGGAGATACATTTTGAATAAAATCTTTCTGGATGGGCGTAGGATGGATAATCCAGCTCAGACCCATGATTATTTGAAAGAAGCTTTAAACTTCGCCGATTATTATGGCGAAAATCTTGATGCCCTTTGGGACGAGTTAACCAGTATAGGCAGACCCATTACAGTGGTATTTCTTTATAGAGCAAAAATGCTTGAGAGTTTAGGAATTTATGGTAAAAAATTACTTGATACCTTTAGACAAGCAGCAAAAGAAAATCCACATCTGATATTCAAAGAAAAGAATTGGCGTTTTTTCTAGCATGTTTAATATGCTATAATATTTCTAATTCTAGGAGGAAGCACTATGGAAAAATTTGTGGTAGAAACATCTCCTAATCTAGAAGGCAGTCTTCGGGTCAGCGGAGCAAAGAACTCCGTTTTAATTATTATGGCCGCCAGCCTTCTTGCTGAAGGAGAATGTGTGATCGAGGATGTCCCCGATCTTTTAGATGTCCATGTTATGATTGATCTACTTCGGAGCTTGGGTTCCGAGGTTAATTATGATGCACAAAAAGAGCAGCTGCGCACCAGGGTAATGGATGCCACTATTACCGATGCCAGCTATGAACTTACCAATCGTATGCGTGCCAGTATTGTTGTTATGGGCCCCCTTCTCGCCAGAAGAAAAAGGGCCAATGTAGCCCTACCCGGGGGTTGTCCCATTGGGGCAAGACCTATTGACCTTCACCTTAAAGGTTTTCGCCGACTGGGGGTCAATGTAGAGATAGGCCATGGTTCTGTCGAAGGAGTTTTTGAAGACCATATGATCGGAAACAATATCTATCTTGACTTTCCCAGCGTAGGAGCCACTGAAAATATTCTTATGGCAGCTACTCTAGCAAAGGGTACCACAACCATTGAAAACGCTGCCCAGGAGCCGGAGATTACCGATTTGGCCAGTTTCCTTACGAAAATGGGGGCAAAAATATCTGGAGCCGGAACTTCAACCATTCGTATTACCGGTGTTGAGCGCCTAGTGGGGGTACGCCACCAAGTGATTCCCGACCGCATCGAAGCCGGCACCTATATGATTGCAGCAGCCATTACAAAGAGTAAAATTTTTATTGATAATGTCGTCCCCACTCACCTTAGGCCTCTTATCAGCAAGCTGGAAGAAGCCGGCGTCATTGTTACTCCCCAGGCCAATGGCTTGGTTGTGGACGCCTTGGAAGGTTACACAGGGGTTGATATAACAACTCTGCCCTATCCGGGATTCCCAACGGATTTACAGGCCCAGTTTATGGTAATGCTCACCGTATGCGAAGGACTTCATACCGTGCGAGAAACGATTTTTGAAAATCGCTTTATGTATGTAAATGAACTTATGCGTATGGGAGCTAAGATTCGTATTGATGGTTCATCGGCTATGGTTAAGGGTGTAAGCCATCTTGAGGGTGCCCAGGTAAGAAGTACCGATCTTAGAGCTGGTTCAGCGCTTATTCTTGCGGGCCTTGTAGCAACAGGTACCACGGAGATTTCTGAGATATATCATATTGACCGCGGTTTTGTCAGCATTGAAAAGAAACTTCAGGGCATTGGTGCCAACATAAGGCGTGTTAGTATATAGAAGAGATGTATCTCTTCTTTTTTTTAAAAAGAGGTAAGTAAAATGAAGAAAATAGGATTTGTCCTTGAAGGGGGAGGCGCCCGGGGAGCCTATCAAGCGGGCGCATTAAAGGCCCTATCTGAAAACAACATCACACCCAATGTAATCACCGGTACCAGCATCGGCGCCCTTAATGGGGCCCTTTTTGCTATGGGCAAATTGGAAAGACTTCTGGAGCTCTATAGCGATTTCCATATGGAACTTTTTTTTAAATTTGATCAGGAAGTGATAAAAGAGTTCGACCTTGGGAGCGCTACCTTAAAGGATTTTTCCCAACTGACCTGGGCCATGTTTCAAGTGATGCTCCAAGGAGGGGTGAACATAGATCCCTTTAAGAATATGATTGAAAATGAAATAGACGAAAAAGAGCTACGTAGCAGTGAGATAAAACTCGGCATGGTAACCCTGGGTATTCCAAAGATTCATCCTCTGGAGGTCTATCTTGACCAGATCCCCGCGGGCAAGGTCCATGAGTATCTCTTGGCCAGCGCCTATCTACCTATTTTTAAAGCCGAGGAGCGCCGCTACGTCGATGGCTGGTTTGTGGATAATGCTCCCTTGGAACTGCTTATGAAAAAAGGTCCCTTCGATGAGATCTACATCATTCGCTCCCATAGTGGGGGCATTACTCGCAGTGCATGGAATAATGAGGGGATCACTTTAATTACTCCCAGCCGTGAGGTGGGACGTACTTTTGATCTAAGCCCCGATAAAATGCAAGACAATCTTCTTATGGGTTATTACGATACCCTAGGGATCCTAAAGGGCTATCAGGGCAAGAAATACTACTTTAGAGAACTTCCCAATCTAAAGGAAACCCTACTTACCCCTGAGGTGCTAAAACAGCTTAGCAAGCAGTTTTCTATGATGGATCACTATGACTATGAGAGATATTTCTATGAGGAACTTTTACCGGGACTTGCCAGAGCGCTGGGTCTTGGGGTAGAATCCAATTATCAAGATATCCTTTTAGAACTTTTGGAAAAAGGAGGATATTACTTAAAGATCAATCCCAATGAGCTCTATGATCTCTCAATCTATTTGGAAAAACTAAGGATGGCACTAAGAGAAAAAAATATAGAATGGAATATAAGAGAAAAGGTTTTTGGTGGGGTAGCAAGATACACCCGGGGATGGTTTGGGGACCTTGAAATCCTAGTGCTGGCCTTTCTCGATTTAATGGTGAATAGCCAAGGGAGGTAAAGATGGATGTATTTGAAAAAGAACTTATGGATCCCCAGTATGATAATGACTATCATAGTGCCATGCTTTCTTTAACGCGCGATGATAAGTACGACAGCTACTACAAAAGACTTGAATTTGGTACAGCGGGCATGCGAGGAAAACTTGGTGTGGGACCCAACCGCATGCATATTTATCAAGTTCGAAGAGTCAGTGCGGCCTTTGCTGCCTACCTACTTGAACAAAGTGAAAAACCCAGTTGTGCCATTGCCTTTGATTCGCGGCGTGGCTCCTTGGAGTTTTCCAGGGAAGCCGCTGTAACCTTAGCAAGTCGTGGTGTTAAAGTTCATCTTTTCAGGGACTATTCTTCCACTCCAGAGCTAAGCTATGCCGTGCGGGAACTCAGGGCCACCGGGGGAGTTGTCATTACCGCCAGCCACAACCCACCGGAATACAACGGCTATAAAGTCTATCACTCTTCGGGAAGACAGCTTCTTGATAATGAAGCAGACCAAGTGGTAGAGCACCTAGAGAAACTTCCCAATGCCCTACGCAACCGAAGCTACAGCGAACTGATTGAAGAAGGTTTAATCGAATTCATTCCCGTAGACCTTTTAGTAAACTATGATCAAAGAATTTTATCTGGAAGGAAAAAATCCAGTGACACAGCTTTAAAAGTAGTTTATTCTGCTCTGCACGGTGTAGCGGGAAGAGGGACCCAGAGTCTGCTTAAAGGTATGGCTGTGGATTTTATAAAGGTCGAGAGCCAGTTCGAACCCGACGGTGAATTTCCCGAGGTAAACTACCCCAATCCCGAAGATGTTGTGGTTTTTGAAAAGGCCATAGAAATAGGTAAAAAAGAGCAGGCCGATCTTCTTCTTGCCAGCGACCCCGATGGCGACCGCATAGGGGTTATGGTGCTCCACCAAGGAAACTATCAGCCGCTAAATGGCAATGAGATAGGACTTTTAATGGCCCATTATCTTCTTGGAATTGAAAAGGGAGAAATTATTACCTCCATCGTCAGTACCTATCTGCTAGACGAGTTGGCTAAAGACCATGGTGTGAGGGTCAGTAGAACCCTTACCGGCTTTAAATATATTGGTGAGCGGATGAACCGGATCTATAATTTTCTTCTGGGATTTGAAGAGAGCTACGGCTACCTTTCACTGGATCATGTTAGAGATAAAGACGCCATTCAGGCCGCCGGTAGATTGTGTGAGATGGCTAAGGTATATAAAGAAGAATCAAAGACTTTAATCGATGTTCTTAGTGAAATCTATGAAAAATACGGCTATGAAAAAACCCAGCAAATTGTCTTCCACCTAGAAGGCCAAGAAGGGGCTCAAAAAATAGAGAAGATGATGGAAGATTTTAGAAACAATCCATCACCTAGCCTGGTGGGCTGCCAGCTTATAAGAAACATTGACTATCTTCACGATGAAACCGAGCTTCCTAAAGCCGATGTTCTTATGCGCTTTTATGAAGGAGGCCACTGGCTTGCCTTTAGGCCCTCGGGTACAGAGCCCAAACTTAAAATTTATGTCGGAGTACGGGCCAATTCAAAAGATGAAGCCGATGAAATATACGAAAGGGTATATGAAGAGCTTCAACAAAGTTCTTCATAGATGCTATGGAAGTTTTTAGTAGAATTGTTGCTTTGTTTATTGTACTAGTTGTTGGAGCCATCACAGGGAAAATAGGCATTGTATCCTCGGAGTTTAGAAGGGACCTTTCTCAATTTCTAGTTAAAATAGCTCTACCCATGTTTTTGTTTAATAGTATGATTTCAGGCCAAGGCACTCAGGATATTGGCAGTGGTTTACCGATGATCCTTCTTTGTTTTGGCATCTATGGCAGTGCCATTATTTTAGCCACTATATTGTCGAAATTTTGGCCCGTCAGCGAACTAAAAAAGCCCTCCTATACCTTCGCCATGGTTTTTCCTAATATGGGCTTTCTTGGGCTTCCTGTTCTTGAAGCCGCTCTGGGAGCCCAGGGGGTATTCTACGGTGCCTTTTACATTCTCTTTGTCGATGTCATTCTATGGACCTATGGAGTGTATCTTTTTCGGGGCAACAGTGGGGGTAAGATTCGGCTAAAACAAATGATAACACCCAGCATTGCAGCCATCCTTCTTGCTCTAGTTTTTCTTATCTTAAATATTAAACTACCGGAGATGGTTTTGCTACCCATAGGCCTTCTGGGGAGTCTCTCGCCGCCCCTATCCATGGTTATTTTGGGGCTACTTCTTTCGGAGATGGAGCTCAAAGAAATAGTAGATGGCCCCGCTGCCATTTTCACTGTGCTCTATCGTCTAGTGTTTTTTCCTCTGGCCACCTATGGAGTACTAAGCTTTCTTAACTTCAGCTCCTATTATCTCTATGTTCCAGTTATTGTTATGGCCATGCCCGTGGCAGCCATTGGAGCAGTACAGGCCAGTAGCTATGGAAAAGAGTATAAGAGTATTACAGGACTGATCGTGCTTAGTACCATGCTGAGCCTTATAACCATACCAATGATTATAAAAATCATAATGTAAATAAAGTCCCTATAGGATAAAATAGGCTAGCTCAAAGGAGTTAGCCTATTTTTTACGGGAAATTTCTGTTATTTGTGATAGGGGCTTCCAGCTATGATGCTAAAACCCCTATAGATCTGTTCAAGCAGCAGTATGGGCATCATTTGATGGGTAAAGGTCATGGCGGAAAAAGAGAGAAGAAGATCTGCTCTTTTTTTTATCTCATCACTCAGACCAAGAAAACCACCGATGACAAATACAAGGTTTTTTGTCGATTGAATTTGCCTTACTTTTATAAAGTCAGCAAAATCCTCACTACTAAGGCTTTTCCCCTGGGAATCCAGAAACACTAGAAAGGATTGCTGGGGTATATGTCTAAGAATGGCATGGGCCTCTTTTTCTTTAATCTGAAGGATATCTTTTTCACTGAGCTTGCCCCGGGGCTTTTCCTCGGCTACATGGACTATTTTAAGATCAGCAAAGACACTGAGGCGCTTTTCATATTCTTTTTGTGCTAAATTCCAGTGTTTTTCTTTGCTTTTTCCCGGGATTAGGATGTGTATTTTCATGTTTACCTCGTTTTTTCTCACTTCTTAGTAAATTGTATCACCTTAAATGGATTTTTGACGAAAAATATTTTGACAAAGTCCCTTTTGTTCTATACAATTAAAGTACCTTATAAAGAGTGGTGGAGGGACTAGGCCCTAAGAAACCCAGCAACCGGATATCACGGTGCTACATCCTACAGATTACTGGAAGATAAGGTGAATAAAGCCTAGAGGCTTTTTTTTGTGTTTTTAGAAGAAGGAGGATTATATGAAGAAGAAACTATTTACATCGGAATCCGTTACCGAAGGTCATCCCGATAAACTTTGCGATCAGATTTCCGATGCCGTATTAGATGCGATTCTTGCTGAAGATCCCATGGGAAGAGTGGCCTGTGAGTGCCTAGCAACTACTGGTCTTGTGGTAGTTAGTGGGGAAGTAACAACCAGTTGCTATGTTGATATTCGAAAGATAGTCCGTGAAACCGTCAAGGGAATAGGTTATACCCGGGCTAAATTTGGTTTTGATGGAGATACCTGTGGAGTTCTTGTTAGTATTGATGAACAAAGTGGCGATATTGCTCTAGGGGTAAACAAATCCCAGGAAGCCAAAAGAAAAGAAAATGGCGACGATTCTCTAGGGGCAGGGGACCAGGGAATGATGTTTGGCTTTGCCTGCGATGAGACGCCAAGCTATATGCCCATGCCCATCTATCTTGCCCATGAGCTCACCAAGGCCCTGGCGAAATTGCGTAAGGATGGTGTGGTTGATTATCTGCGTCCCGATGGAAAAAGTCAGGTAACGGTGGAATATGAAGACGAAAAGGTGGTACGTATTGACACGGTGCTGATTTCCACCCAGCATGACCCGGATGTGAGCCAGGAACAGATCCGAAAAGACCTGATTGCCAAAGTCATAAAGCCGGTGATTCCACAGGAATTGCTGGATGAAAAGACCAAGTACTTTGTGAATCCTACCGGCAGATTTGTTGTGGGCGGACCTCACGGTGATTCCGGATTAACAGGAAGGAAAATCATTGTGGACACCTACGGCGGTTATGGAAAACACGGAGGCGGTGCCTTCTCGGGAAAAGATCCTACAAAGGTAGACCGGTCAGCAGCTTATATGGCCCGCTACATCGCGAAAAACATTGTGGCGGCGGAGCTTGTGGACAAGTGCGAAATTCAGTTTGCCTACGCCATCGGTGTTGCGAAGCCCGTTTCCATATCCGTGGACAGCTTTGGCACCGGAAAAGTACCCGATGAGAAGCTTGCAGAAATTGTTGAGGCCAATTTTGATCTTCGACCCGCTGCCATCATCCGGGATCTGGACCTGCGGAGACCCATCTACCGCCAGCTGGCGGCCTACGGCCACTTTGGACGACCGGAACTGGATTTGACCTGGGAAAAAACAGACAAAGCAGAAATACTGAAGGCAGAGGCTCTAAAGTAGCCCGATATCTATCATAAATTGACGAAAAAGGGCCTAGTACTCTGTAACACCTAAAAAGTTTACATATGCTTGCCTATTTTTCCAATTGCGGCGTTGTCGTCGCTCACCATAGCTACTGCTATGCCTCGTTCCTCCGCCTTGCACTTGAAAAAATATTCGGCGCATCTGTGACAACATTTAGATGTTACAGAGCACTAGCCCTTTTTTGCTTTTTGCTGTATGCAATGGTATAATTAAAGGCTGTAAAGAGACGAAAGACATAGAGAAAGCGAGAGGAACCATAGGATATGAGTTTTTTAGAAAAGATTTTTGGAGACCTCAATACGAAAGAACTGAAGAAGATTGATAAAATAGTGGACGAGATCGAGGAACTTGACAGTGTGATGGTGGTTAAGACCGATGAAGAATTGCAAGCCATGACAGGATTGCTCAAGGAGAGATTGGCTCAGGGAGAGACCTTGGACGACATTCTTCCGGAGGCCTACGCAGTGGTGCGGGAGGCGGCTTGGCGGACCTTGGGAATGAAGCATTTCCGCGTACAACTTGTAGGAGGCGTAGTCCTCCATCAGGGGCGCATAGCCGAGATGAAGACAGGTGAAGGAAAGACTCTTGTGGCAACCCTTCCTGTGTACCTCAACGCGTTGGAAGGAAAAGGCGCCCACGTGGTCACCGTCAACGATTATCTGGCTAAGCGTGACATGGAATGGATGGGTCAGATTTATACATTTTTAGGCTTAACCATCGGTTGTGTAATCCATGCCGTGACGGGTCCGGAACGGAAACTGGCCTATGAAGCCGACATTACTTACGGGACCAATAACGAGTTTGGATTCGATTATCTGCGAGATAACATGGTGATTTACAGCAAGGATATGGTACAGCGAGAACATAACTATGCCATCGTTGATGAAGTTGACTCCATCTTGATTGATGAAGCGC
>LSQX01383953.1_pt2 | contig 10785 bp, 7 predicted proteins | sample 654561 | NCBI WGS metagenome assembly LSQX01 (sample SAMN04489861, study PRJNA283612) | anaerobic digester metagenome | isolation source: 4 biogas reactors fed with cattle manure at either 37C or 55C with and... | place: Denmark: Kongens Lyngby | collected 2014 | reverse complement strand
TAATTCAAACCCTGATTCGCATGAAATTATATCGATTACAGGGCAATCAATCCATAAAATACAGAGCCCGAATGCTTTAGAGACAATTAACATGAATAATTTTCCTGATGGTGTTTATATTGTTAAAATAATAAACAAAGAGAATCAAGTTGATAGTGAAAAAATTATTGTGAGAAGATAAAATTGATTTAATCCGATTCATATGATACAGGTCTCTAAATATACACTTTTTAAATAAAACTTCGAGCTGTCGACAAGATTTGTAAACTCACCTTACTTACTATTAGGAATTATATTCCGGATTTCAAAACTTGTCCGACTTTTGGCGGATCAAAATATTAGAAAAGTTGGGATTAAAAAATCCCAACAAACAGCATTTGTTCAAAACCCTATCAAGTATCAAGTTTCAGCTCTAACTAATCTAGGAAATACAGATTCAATAAGAAATCAATCCGTAACATACTCTTCGTATCAACGTCCGATACTTATAAATGAAGGAGCAAGTGCTGTTGGTTTTACTTATAATACATCAGGTGCTGAATTCACTTAGAGTATTCCACTTTACCCTCCTAATTCACGCTACGTACTACCCTAAACCCTTGGTCAGGGCCTTTGCCGTTGGCTTCAAAAGAGCCGCGATAGCTGATTGCGCAAGCATGCTCACCTCCTAACCAGCCGCCACCTCGCCATATACGATTGTAGCCTGTGTCCAAATTCTCATCTTCATACCAATCCCAACACCATTCACGTACGTTTCCCGACATATCATACAATCCTCGGCTGTTTGGCTGTTTTTGTCCCACGGCTTTCGTTGTACTTTGGTTCGCTTCAATATCCGTCCATTTCCAATCGCCGGTAAGATATTTTTTGCCCGAATTTCGCCAGTACCAAGCCACTTCATCAATCTGGTTGCTGCCACTGTAAACGTTGTCAGTGTCAGCGGATCCCGCGGCATAAACCCACTCGGCATCCGTTGGCAGCCGGTAGCCATTTGAGCCGCTTCGGGCAATTACCTCCCATTTCACGTTGTCGAGGTCATTGAAGTTTGCAGAATCGGGAAGCTCCTTGTTAATTGTATAATAAGGCTCCAATCCTTCAAGCACGCTGCGTTGGTTGCAATACTCGATGCAATCATACCAACTTATTGTCTCTACAGGTAAATTTTTTCCTTTGAAGGTCGATGGATTTTTGCCCATTACCTTTTTCCACTCTGCCTGGGTTACCTCGTATCTGCTGATGTAAAAATCGGGAATTTGCACTTCATCAAGATTTTTGTCGTTTGCTGCTCCGCCCTGTATGAAAATCATGTCGTTTTGCACGGAAGTACTGCAGCTCTGTAGCAATACAGCGAGCAAGATGAGATGACCCGTAATCCACTTTTTCATACGATTAAAATTTATTTTTTAAATTAAGGACGTATGGAACACGCCATTAACCATTCTCTTAGGTTTGAGATTTATCTCAAATGGCTGTTTCATACGATTATAGTTTGTTTTTTTAATTAAGGTCGTATGGAACACGCCATTAATCATTCTCTTGGGTTTAAGATTTGTCTTAAATGGCTGTTTCATATTCGATATTTAATTAGTTAAAAAAATACGTTGTCCGCCAGACTTGGGCGGACAACGCGAGAAATGGTCTTGCCGAGTTAAATATGTATATTAAATTATTGTACAGGAACAAAACGCCATTGGGCATTTACATGTGTTGTGTTCGAGTACTGACTTACCGCGGATCCGTTGGAAGTACGTCCAAATCCATCAAGGTACATTCCGGTACCCCTGTTTTTCAAACGGTAATATCCATTGCCTGAATCTTCTAAGCTCCATTGGGCGTTCACGTGTGTTGTGTTGGCGTACTGTCCGCAGTTGGCTCCATTGTTAGTGCTGCCCATTCCGTCAATATATAAACCTGTTCCACGGTTTTTGAACCGTTCGTAACCTCCGGATGCCTCCCTGATCCATTGTGCGTTCTCATGTGTCGTGTTAGCATATTGACCAAGCTCAGAACCATTTGATGTACGACCCATCCCGTCAATATATAATCCTGTAGCTCTGTTCTGAATACGATAGTACTGCGCTGGTGTACTTCCGTTTCCTCCGCCGCTTGAACTTCCTCCTTCCCATACGGTCACGTTCGAGTATCCTTGGCTTCCTCCGTAAGCTTCGGTCAGCAAGATGGCGTATGGCGACCAGTTGCTACCTAATCCAAGACCCACATTTGCCCAGGCATTGGCGTGATTGGCAAATGTGATGGTTTGGTTTTGACCAACGGGAGCCATTGAACGACGGGTACTGAATACTTGGCGGAAAGTTTGGGTGCCATCAATAGAAGGCGCGTTGTAGCGCATGGCTGTATAAATATCATAGGAACCTCCATCGGTATTGACGCTTCCGCGATAATCCCCGGTAGGACGGGAAGAACCCCAGCGTTCATTCACATAATACTCTATCAGGGGGCTTCTGGTCCAACCATAATAGGCAATACTTCCACCACCCGAATGGGAGTGGCTGCCAACGTTGTATCCAACCACTCTGGTAGCTGAACCGCTGCTCCACCCTTTTCCGCATGTGAAGTTACCGGTATAGTTCCAAGAAACGGAATAGTTCCCACCGGAACCATTTTGATAATTAACGTTTCCTGCTCGGTCATCCGTCCACAGGAACCAGAAAAAGCCATCGTGTGTACCTGAGTTATACCCTTTCATTATCGGTTTAATCGAATCCTTGGCTACTTCCGTAGTTGTGTTTTCGGTAAAGAAGTCAAACTCTTTTTGACTTTCTGAGCAACTCGTTACTAAAAGCAACATCAATGCTGCAAAACTTAAGATTTTTTTCATTGGATTTTTATTTTAAGTGCTGAAAATTGTTAGTGTTTTAATTTGTGTCGGCAAGACTATTAAAAGGCTGTAAATCAATTGGATAGCAATGTTTGAAAGTTGATTTGAGAAAATACAGTTCAATTTTAATCTCTTGTGAAACTAATAGAGAATCGGGTAAGACAATGATAAACTTTCTCCCTATTTGAAGAGGATCAGATGTTTTTTGTCAATTGATAATTCATGAGGAAAGACTGTTCCAAATATCACATTTGAAACAGTCTTAACGCAAGAAAACAAAATATTAATTATCTAGAGAAAATTAATTACTAAAACCGGGGTAGAGTCCTTCACTCTCGCTATATCCTTCAACCTGTTTCAGAAGCCCGTTTGATAATTTTATCTGTGGCTGCGGAATAGGGAAGAATCCTTTTGTTTCATCGTATCTGGCGCTGTATCCTTTGGGGTTTAGCCCATTAAATACTTCTGCTCTGCCAAAATTATATACCGGTGTGCCTACCTGGCTTTCCAAGGCAGCTTTTGCATATTCTGCACCCCAGCGGCGCATGTCATTCCACCTTAAACCCTCAAATGCAAGTTCGTAACGGCGTTCTTTCTGTAAGTTTTCTAATGAATAGCTAACTGCCGGCAAGTCTGCCCTGGCACGTACTTGGTTCATGTAGGTAGCATCTTCAGTAAGTTCAGACATCATCAGCAATACATCGGCAAAACGGATAAACACCAAGTCGTCACCATGTGAAAGTTGCTGGTTGTCTTTATTTCCATACATTATTACACTGTAATCGTTGTAATACTTGAAGTCGCTTCCTTCCGGAGTTTTGGCAGAAATTCCGTTATACTTCTTTCCCCAGTAGTTGCTTTCCAAGACAAAGTCCCACTGTCCTTTACTATAGTTAGGAAGTTCTGCTTCTATATCGAGTACAGATGCCCACAACCTTGGGTCGTTAGGTTCATCTGCTAACCACTGGTCAACCATTCCTTTCGGAATTGAATTGCCTTGTCCCCATCCACCGGCAAACGGAAATGTGTTTGCTAATGGTTGCAGTCCGCGTAATGCGAAGTACAACTGGTATTGGTTGGCATATCCTCTGCGTACATCCCAGTCGGCAAAATTAGAAAATTTGAGCGCGAAGAGTGTTTCCGGGTTTCGACCTCCTTCGTCACTGGCGTATTTCAGTACTTTCCCGGTATTTGTCATGTAGTTTTGGATGTAATCATAGTCACCGATAGTCAATGAGTTGGTATATGGCCATAACTCATGGAAATCAGCTACAAGTTTATGCCCGCTATTGTCTATACAGTCTTTTAGCCAGTCAATTACATTTTGTTTGCTTATGTTGCCTCCTCCCGTAACGGGAAGATCTGTTTTCTGATAAAATCCGGTGTAAAACAACCATACCCGCGCCATCATGGCTTGAGCAGCCCAGCGGGTTGCACGTCCGTCTTCAGTGTCGCTGTAAGTTCTATTAGGCAGCAGTTCTATAGCGGTTTTCAAATCCGATGCGATTTGAGCAAAGATTTCGTCTGCAGATGCTCCTCCCAACTCTGTGATTTCCGGTGTTATCTTGAGTGGCACTTGTCCATACAATGTTGCCAAGCGGTGATAGAAGAATGCTCTCAGGAATAAAGCTTCACCTTTGAATTGATTCTTCAATTCGGTGTCAATAATATCTTCGCCCATTTCATCCAATTTTGCAATTGCGAAATTTGCGCGATGAATCCCTTCGTATGTAGTTTCCCAGTTATGGGCCAGCATGTCGGTGCTTGAATACATAAAAGCTTCATAAGCTTGTGCTTTCACGTCGTTTACACCGCCTCCGCCCAATTTGTCGTCACTGGCAATTTCACACACGAAAAGATAGCTCATGTCGGTAAGCTGGTGTTCATTGTTCATAGTCGTATATATACCAGCCATCATTTGTTTTACTTCTTCTACAGTCTGTGGAAAGTTTGAAGAAGTCTTGTCTGTGATAGGATCAAAACTAAGGAAATTATCACAGCTGATTAATAAAAGGACAATAATGAAATATATTAATTTTTTCATGTTTTTCAATAAATTAGTTTGTTAAAATTTCAAGTTTAATCCTACAAGAATGCTGCGTGGTGCAGGGTAGAAGCCAAGATCGATGCCTGAAACGAATGGCTGCTCATCACCGTATCCTACTTCAGGATCCATTCCGGAATACTTGGTAAATGTAAACAGGTTCTTGCCTGACAGATAGAGTCGGGCTAATCCGAATGGCATTGTCGGGAACAATTTTTTGAAGTCGTACCCAAGCGTAATGTCCGTGATTTTCACAAAGTCTCCATCTTCAATATAAAGGTCAGATACACTCATGCGGTTGATACCGTTACCGGCTGTCAGTCGTGGAAGTTTATTTGAAGTTCCCTCTCCGGTCCATCTTCCCAGGATATCAGTTGTGTAGTTATGAAACTCATTGTCTGCAAACGACCTGTACGATTTCAATATCTGATGACCGAAAGCTCCCTTGCCTGTCACCGCAAAGTCAAATCCATTGTATCCGAGATTGATTCCAAATCCGATTCTGTAATCAGGATGTGGATTTCCGATAAGGGTTTTGTCATCTGCATTCACTTCGTTATCATTATTTGTATCCGAGAATATAATATCACCCGGTTTAGGATCATTTTGTAGGAATCCTTTCGTCCAGTTGTCTATTTGAGCTTGATTCTGGAAGATTCCTTCGGTCTTGTATCCATAGAAATAGCCTACAGGATAACCTACCTCTACACGCCACACTGGATCAGTTCCTTGCGAAATAACGTTGGGGTTACTTTCAATAAATCCGGAGTTGTCTCCCATTCTCGTAACTTCATTCTTGTTTTTTGCCAAATTGAAATGTGCTCCATAAGAAAAGCCTCCTATGTTGTCACTCCATCTTAAGCCTAATTCAAAACCACGGTTCTGAATGTCACCGGCATTTACAAATGCTCCTTGAGGTCCTTGAATGTCAGCTACCGGTGCGCGTAGCAACCAGTCCATCGTTTTCTTGTTGTAAACATCGAAAGTGGCTTGTAGTCTTGAATTAAGAAAGTAAGCATCTATCCCGAAGTTCATCTGTTCGGAAGTTTCCCAAGTTACATCAGGATTGGGGAGAATAGCCGGATATCCGCCGAGCTGCATTTTATTCCTGTCATTACCGAATGAATAGTTGTTTTGAGCATCAAATCCAATCAAACTTAGGTATTGGAAAGGAGCAATATCGGCATTACCGTTTTGTCCCCAGCTTGCTCTTAATTTTAAGAAACTAACATATCCGTTATCGCGGAAGAAATCCTCTTCCGTCACAACCCAACCTGCAGAGACAGAAGGGAAATATCCCCAACGGTTTCCTTTTGCAAAGTTTGATGAACCGTCAGCCCGCATTACTAATGTCAGCAGGTATTTTTCATTGTAGTCATAATTTAATCTTCCGAAGAAAGAAGCCAGCGCTCCCATACCTTGTGGTGCTCCAGACACACTGGTAACTCCGGAGGTTAACCCATCGGTGTTGTTCAGATAGCCGTGTTGGAATCCGATAAATGTAGGATATGCGTTGGTAGCGGCCATGCTTGATCCAAAGCCCCATTTCTCGGCTGACTGACCCAATAAAAAGTCAAAATTATTTTGTCCTGTTTTGAATTTGTAATTCAGCGTGTTCTCAAATGTCCACGCGAATCCGCTTCCGGCAGACTGAGATATACGTCCCGGACTGAAAGTGGCATCACCTGCCAAATCAAAATCGGGTTGGTAGCTGCGGAAAGCATCAGCAAACATTCTATACCCAAAATTACTTCTGAAAAACAGGTCTTTGACAGGTTGAATTTGAAGATATACGTTGCTGTTGATATTGTAATTTTGAGTCTCATTCATTCCCCGGTTAAGCGCCATTTGAGCCATCGGGTTGTAGACCCTTGAAGATAGATTCTCTAAGCCGGATGCTTTCACGTCTTCACGCGCATAAAATTCACCTTTATCATTGTAAGCAGGGACTAACGGACTACCTACCAGCATATTGCGGATATCATTCCAATACATTCCACCGATAGCAATACCTGATCTTTTGCGGTAACCGTAGTTGAAGGTTTCACCAACTTTCAAAATTTCAAGTCCGTTTTTTTCATATATTACATGGTCGCTGTTTATGCGTACGGTATATCTGTTGCTGATTGGCTGTACAGGTTTCCCGAGCATCCCTTCCTGGCCGGAATAAGAGAAGCCTAATGAAAAGACCGATTGGCCGCTTCCTCCGGTAAGGTTAATGGCATGGTTCTGAATGGGCGCGTTTTTATTCCTAATTTCTTCAATCCAGTCTGTACCATTCCACTCTCCACTCATTATCTTCTGATACAATCCGGGAATTACAGAAGCAAAATCAAGCGGATCTTTACCCGATACAACACGCTCTTCATTATAGATTTCCATGTACTGTTTTCCGTTCAGAAGTTTTGGCGCTTTCACCATGTCCTGGAATCCATAAAATCCGTCATAAGAAACTTGTGTTTTCCCTTTTATCCCGCTTTTTGTCGTTACTAAAATAACGCCGTTGGCAGCACGGGCTCCATAGATTGAAGCAGATGCCGCATCTTTTAGCACATCAATGGATTCTATATCGGCAGGGTTCAGGTTGTTGATATCGCCTCCGGCTACACCATCAATTACGTAGAGTGGGGAGGAATTGCCAATCGTACCTAATCCGCGTATGTTTATCTGGAATCCTTCACCGGGCATACCGGATACTTGTGTAATGTTAACTCCGGGAGTGTACGCTTGGATGGCGTCAAGTGCGGCCAGCGAGTTTTGGCGTTGGATGGTTTCTGCTCCGACCGAAATGTTGGCGCCGGTGATCAGTTTCTTTTTCTGAACACCATATCCCACGACTACCAATTCTTCAAGTGACCGGCTGTCCTCTATCAATGAAACATTTACATTGTTTCTGCCAGAGGTGTTCAGTTCTTGATCGAGGTAACCGATATAAGATATTTTAATTACGGCGCTTGTTCCGACTTGGAGTGAAAACTGACCGTTTTCATCGGTGACAGTCCCATTGTTGGTGCCTACTTCTATAATTTTAGCACCGATAATTGGAGCGCCGAATTCGTCGAGCACTAAGCCTGCAAGTTGTTTTTTCTGTTGCTGAGATTTAGTATCTTCTTGAGAATCGCCTGACCTTGTGTTTTCTCTTTTAGAAAGGATAATATGATTTCCCTCCAACGAGTAAACTACGTTTTTGTTTGCCAGAACCGAATTGAGTACAGTTGAAACGGCCTGTTGAGTAGCATTTACTGATACTTTTACATCCGAGTCAACTTTATCGTTATAAATGAAAAGGTAGTTTGTCTGCTTTTCGATTTCGTTTAATACTTCTTTGATTGGTACGTTGTTTTTTATGATTGTCACTTTAGCGTTTTGCGAGAATCCTAATTCGGGTATTGTGCATAAAAAACTAATAAGCAGTAGAATGAGAGTTGTTCGTTTAATTAATAAAAAATGTTTAATGGGCACATTTTCAGTTAATTTTTTACCCAATGTAGTGTTTTTCTTCATACATTTGTGATTGTTTTTAGTTAATACATTAAAATATGTTAGATTGTGTTGACGAAAACATCTAATCGGCAGGTGTTGCAGCACTTGCCGGTTTTTTTTATTCTATTTTCGTTTTTATATTCGGTTTTATTTCATAGGCGCGATATTGATTTTTAGGTGATTAATAAATATTGATTGTCTTGTTTTCATCGTCACGTTCGTATTTGAAACAGATATCTTTACGCAGCACCCATAGTGCGTAGTCGATTCCGTCGACTTGACGGAATTTTCCGGTGTAAGCGCAGTTTGGCAGATGTTTCGTTTTTACGTTGATTTTAATATCGAAAGTTTTTTCGAATGCCCTGAATACTTCTTCCAACTTTTTATCGCTGAATGCAATCAGTCCGTTTCTCCACAAATACTCATCTGTACTTATTATTTGAGCAATCTGCAGCTTGTTATTGAGCATAATCGCCTTCTCATTGGGTTTGAGTGAAGCCAGTTTTTTGTCATCTTTGTAAATCTCTACACTTCCCTGAAACAAACTTGTGTTAAACGTATTTTGAGAAGAATAAGCTTCTACGTTGAAAGCTGTACCTGTAACTCGTACTTCGCCTTGTCCGGTTTTTACGATAAATGGCTTTTTACCGTTTTTGGTTACTTCGAAATAAGCTTCACCATCAAGATGTACTGTCCTGTTTTTTTTGGAAAATCCGTTTGAATACTTGAATTTTGAATTGGCATTCAGCCATACGTTTGTGTTGTCAGTCAAGATAAGATTGATTCGTTGTCCGGGCGGAACCAGCACGGTATTATACTTTTCTGCTGAATTACTATTTAAAAAGTAAAACCCGCTGATTACAAGAATTACAGCTATGGCGGCTACAGTACCTATTTTCCAGAGCTGAAGTTTAATTCTTCGCTTTTCTTTTTTCAGTCTTGAGGGCGCGGTCAATATCAGAGCATCATACATTCTGCGTTCATTAAGGAATGCCCGGAAATTTTCATCCGATTTCTCAATCCACTCCCTAACTTGCTTTTCTTCTTCGATAGAGGTGCTGCACTCAAAAAAACGATAGAATAGTTCTTTATCCATTCGGTATGCTTCTTTTATTTGCTGTATCAATAATATAACAGTTCAAACATCAAATACCCTAAAACAAAAATACATTTATTTTTTAAATCATAATCAGGCAAGAAGATATATGAAATCTTTAAGTGAACTGCGAAACTGTCGGAGCGCCTTTGAAATGTGAAATTCAATAGCTTTTGGGGTTACGTCAAGCTTGTTGGCGATATCTTTATAAGAAAGTCCCTGATTGCGGTTCATTTCGAAAATTTGTCGTGTTTTTTTAGGGAGTTTATTTAGCGTGGTATCAATAATTTGCTGTACTTCTTCAGAATAAACAAATTCCGGGTCGCATGCCTTTAGTGTGCTTATTCTGGTAGTCAAAAGCCACTCGGCATGTTCAGTCATGTTTTTTTCGGCACGCTGGCGTACCTGTATGTGTTGAAGATGATTAAGACATTTGTTTTTAACAATGGTTAGCAAATAAGCTTGTGGCTTTGTATCGGGAAGTAAATTTGCACGGTTTTCCCAAAAGGCAGTGAAAGCTTCCGACACAAAATCTTCGGCGATAGTCCTGTCTTTTGTATAGCTCATTGCGAAACAAACATAACCTTCGTAGTATTCGTTGAATAGGTTGTTAAAATGCTGAATGTTAGAGAAAGAGTTCATTTATCCCTGTGTTCTCAAAAGCCGTGTAATACAATGTCTTAGACGACTTCGGTAGTGTGATTTTTATAGATTTATTTTTCCTGCCACTTACAATGAATAACCTCTTTGTGTGGGCAGAACATATGAACAAACAAATAATCAAGTTAGAAGTTTTTCTTATTTGCATTAGAAATACTGTCCGTTTAATTCGAGGTAGCTGAAACTTCAATTTCATTGCTCGATACATTTCGGACAACATAAAACCGTAGCGTAGTTCTAAAAAAAACTACAACTCTTAGTAATGTTTTTGTGATTATGTGTAAAACCATCAAGAATACCTCTTGATGTTATTCACCGGTAGAAAAGTAATAAGTTGGTTGGTTGGAAATTGTATATTTATAATATGCCCAGTTGGGTGAAATGAATAAATATTTAGCAAAGTACGTTATAATTTTCGAGATTATAAAATATTTAACAATAAAAAATGTAAATTATTTATAATAGTTTGTCTTAATAACTTTTTATAATTGGATGTTTCAGCGGTTGTGCGTTGTTGCAATGAGCTTGCAGACAGATGTTTATGGGAGGTGTCGAGTTTTCGGGACTTTTGTGTTATTTCATTTGTCGGAGCGAACCGGAGAGTTGTGTTTTTTCGATTAAAAAATGCTTTTGTTTAAATAATGTATAATTATATCATATGGC
>LSQX01396575.1_pt7 | contig 10787 bp, 12 predicted proteins | sample 654561 | NCBI WGS metagenome assembly LSQX01 (sample SAMN04489861, study PRJNA283612) | anaerobic digester metagenome | isolation source: 4 biogas reactors fed with cattle manure at either 37C or 55C with and... | place: Denmark: Kongens Lyngby | collected 2014 | reverse complement strand
CTGGCCGCGAAATCCCAGATTGAGCAGGTCTTGATCAACCTGATTGACAACGCGATCCGCTTCACCCCCAAAAACGGCCAGATCAAATGCAGCGTGGAGACGCTGGACCGGAAAACCCTGGCTATCACCATCGCGGACAACGGCATTGGTGTCGCGAAGGAAGACGAGGCCCAGATCTTTGACCGCTTTTACAAAGCGGATCAATCCCATACGGTCGGTGAAGGCGTGGGCCTGGGATTGGCCATTTGCAAGGCAATTTTAGAGCGCCATGGCCAAATCATCCGCCTGCTGCCGCAGGAGACGGGCGCAGCCTTCCAATTCACCCTGCAAAAGGCGGCGGACAATGGCAAACGATGATTTTTTGATCAAAGCGTACGCCAAAATCAACTGGGCGCTCAACGTGCTCAGCCGGCGCAGTGATGGCTATCACATCCTGGATATGCTGGTGCAGCGGATTGATTTGGCGGATGAATTGGTGTTTGGGCATGCGGGTGACCTGCAACTGGAGGTTACCAACGCGCCAGCAGACCTCGACACACGCAACAACCTGGTAATGAAGGCCGCGTTGGCTTTAAAGCAGGCCACTGCGTATCAAGGCGGCGCGCGGATCACACTGAAAAAGAGGATTCCCTCACAGGCCGGGCTGGGCGGCGGCAGCGCGGACGCGGCTGCGGCTTTGGTGGGCTTGAACCAGCTGTGGGACACCGGGCTGACCATTGCGCAGCTTCAGGCAATCGGCATCAAACTGGGCGCGGATGTGCCCCCCTGTCTGTGCCAGGGCTTGATGCGTGTAACCGGGATTGGCGAGGAAATTACCTCAATCAAAGGCGCGCGGGAATACCCGCTGCTGCTGATACAGCCGGGCAAAGGCTTATCCACCGCTGAAGTATTCAAAGCATATGATTTGGAAAACAAGACGGGCGCGGCGGATTTGGACCTGGCTGCCAACGCTTTGATAAGTAGCAATCTTAATCAGCTTGACCAAGTATGCAAAAACCAACTGCAGCCCGTCGCAAGCAGGATGCTGCCTGCCATCGACCAAGCTGTCGCCGACCTATTGGCACATGGCGCCCTCTTTGCGCAGATGACTGGCAGCGGGTCTGTTGTATTTGGCGTGTTTGAATCACCTGAAAAGGTAAAGCAAGCGCATTCTGTACTGCGTGACCGATGGCCTGTCTGCATCCTTAGTAAAACACTTGGCTGATCAAACAGCCGCATTAAAAAACCGGAGGGACAGCTCAATCCCCTCCGGTTTTGGCTTAGTATGCTTACAGTTTTTGTACCAGGGCGTCCACGATGGACTGCAGGAAGGCGACTGTGTCAGCCTTCAGTTTGCCCTGATCGTCGATCAGCTCCGTTACGTTCCCGATATAGGCTTCCGGCTGCTGGACAGGGTTCATGTTCAAAAACATGAGTACCTGGCGCAGGTGATGATTGGCCCCAAAGCCGCCAATCGCGCCGGGAGACACGCTGAGGATGGCAAAGGGTTTGCCGTTCCATTTGCTTGACCCATAGGGACGTGACGCGATATCCAGCGCGTTTTTCAGGCTGGGTGTGTAGGAGCGGTTGTATTCGGGTGTCGCGAAAATAAAGCCGTCCAGGCCTTCAATCTGCTTACGGAATGCCGTATGGCTCTCCGGCGCGGTGGCAGGATCTTCAAAATCCTGGTTGAAAAACGGCAGGTGAGCGACCTCCACAAATTCTACGCTCACATCGCCGGGAAACAGCTTGGCTGCCTCTTTCGCGATGAATTTCGTATATGAATCTTTGCGTAAAGAGCCGACGAGAATACCAACTTTTTTGGACATGGGTGTGATTCCTTTCTTTTTGTCTTTCCTTAACCTTAACGTAAGGACAAAGTCATCATACCCATTATGAGTGGTTTTTAACGCTTGTTGTTTTGGCTTATTCTTTGGTAAGCATCTCCTGCAAAGACATGAGATGGGTTAATAACAGCGTGCGCAATTCCAGGGTGTTGCCTGTCGCGGTCTGCACCGCGACCTCATAGCGCTCCAGCACGCTGTACAAGGCAGTGATCGCCTCCTGCGGGATGATGCGGCCTCCCTCCCCCTTCACCGCGATGCTGATGCCGTTAATCTGCTCCATGGCGTAGATATGCTGGCGCACCTGGCTTAATTTGATGGCGGAGCTGGACTGCACGCTGCCCGTCAGCCGGCTCACGTGCCCAATGGCATCCACCAGATTGCTGTTGATTTTGCTTTCAAACTGTCTGTTTGCCTTGTTTTGATAGACAGAGGTTGAGATATACAAGTAGCCAAACACCGCGGCAGCCGCGATGGAAATGACCAGCGCGATGAGCATCAGGCGCTGCTGCGTCTTTGTGCCGTAGGGTTGAAAGCTTGGTTTTTGCTGGAAACGATAGTAGTTCATGGCGCCTCTTTTCCTTCAGATGCCCCATTTTACCACGGAACACAAAAGCCCACAAGAACAGGTGTTTTCACAGTTTGTTCACCATAGGGCAAAACAAGCGTGGTATACTTTTTTTGACATTGTGGAGGTTGCTTTGATTGTAGCGGAAGGACTCACCCGGTTTTATGGCAAGTTTGAAGCGGTAAGCGGTATCAGCTTTACCGCTGTTTCGGGTGAAGTGGTCGGTTTGTTGGGCCAAAACGGCGCGGGCAAAAGCACGGTGATGAACATGCTGGCCGGCTGCTTGACCCCAAGCCGGGGCCGTGTGTTTGTAGGCCAGCACGATCTGTCAAAAAACCCGCATGCGGCAAAGAACCTGGTTGGCTACTTGCCGGAGGTGCCACCTCTGTATCCGGAACTGACGGTAGCTGAATACTTAAAGTTCTGCTGCCGCATCAAAGGCGTCCATCCAAAGGACATCAACCAGCACATCACAGAAATCATGGACCTGGCCGGCATCACGGAGGTGCAGCGCCAGGTGATCGGCAGTTTGTCAAAGGGCTATCGGCAGCGAACAGGACTTGCGCAAGCCCTGTGCGGAAACCCGGATATCCTGCTGCTTGATGAACCCACCGCTGGCTTTGACCCCAAACAAGCTGTCGGCTTCCGCAAGCTGATTCGAAAACTGGCGAAGGACAAGACCATTTTATTCTCTTCCCATTTGCTCAGCGAGGTGCAGGAGATCTGTGACCGCGTCCTGATTATCCACCAGGGCAAACTGATGATGGACCACCGGATGAACCAGGAGGACGGCATCATCACCTACCGGCTGATTGCCCAGGCTGCCCCTGGCAGGGTGCTTGCGCCGCTGCGCCAGTTAAGCAGTGTGCAGCGCGTGAAGACCATTGGGGAGCCAAGGCCGGATCAAACCCGTGTGATGGTTCAGACAGACCAAAGCGCGGCGTTTACCAGCCAATTATTTACCTTGCTGTCTGGCTTAAATGCTCCCATCATAGAGCTGACCCCCATGCAGGACACGCTGGAAAACCTGTTTTTGAATGTAACCGCGCAGACAGGGGCACAGGGATTATGAGCGCTATTTACAAAAAGGAAATGAAATCCTATTTTTACACTGCGACGGGGTGGCTGTTTATCGCAGTTTTTTTATCCATCGCCGGTTTGATATTCTATTTGAACAACCTGCTGCCCAGAAACAGTGAGTTGACCCAGTTCTTCAGCATGATGGGCTATGTGTGGATGCTGCTAACCCCCGTGTTGGTGATGCGGCTGTTCGCGGGTGAGAACAGGCAAAACACCTATCCCCTGCTGCGCAGCGCGCCACTTTCTGTGACCGGCCTTGTTGCCGGTAAATACCTGGCAGCAATCACCGTTTTGTTAATTGCGGTGGGCTTAAGCTTTCTATACCCTTTGCTTGTAGCGGTGTATGCCAAGCTGTATCTGCCTGAGATATTGACGGGTTATATTGGTTTTTTCCTGCAGGGCTGCGCCTTCATCGCGCTGGACATGATGGTGACCAGCAACTTGAAAAGCCATGTATCAGCAGCCGCTCTGTCCTTTGGGGTCAACCTGTTTGTATGGCTCATCAGCATGCTGTCAAACAGCGCCGCCATACCGCGCTTGTTGAGCCGTCCCATTGCCTTTTTAAGCCTGTATGACCGCTTTGTGCCCTTCCTCAACGCGCAGTTCAGCTTCGCGAACACCCTGTTTTATCTGCTGTTCATCCTCTGCATGCTGACGCTGTCAACTTTCATCATCACGACCTCAAGGGCGCGCAAATCATGAGACAGTTTTTCGTGAACCAGTCAAAACGCCTGCTGCCTGCCCTCATCACGCTGGCAATTCTTGCCGCCAGCATTTTCGCTGTCAGCCTGATGGATGAGCAGGAAAAGAAACGCGCGCTGCGGCTGGATTTCTCCTTCAACAGCATCACAACGCAAAGTGAGCAGACCAAGCACGTGCTTGAAAGCCTGCAGTATCCTGTGCACGCCTATGCCCTGTTCACACCAGGGCGGGAGGACCAATCTTTGATCGGTTTGCTAAACCGCCTGTCAGCCCTGTCCCCCAATTTCACCTATACGGTAACCAGCCTGGTTGAAAACCCGATGCTGGTCAACACCCTGTCCTCCTCCTTACAGGATGAGCAGGTCACCGCGGATTCCCTGGTGCTCATGTGCGAACAAACCGGCAGAAACCGCGTGCTGAACACCTATGACTATTTGGCGCAAAGTTTTGACCAAACCCAGCAGGCCTTTGTCCTTTCCGGCATATCCTATGAAAAGAGCATTGTGGAAGCCCTGCTGTACGTCACCCTGGATACAGTGCCCAGCATTAAGATTCTGACAGGTCATGGTGAGATCGGCGAGACGGATACCAGCTACATGGAAAGCTTCTTAAAAGGCCATCATTTCCAGATCAGCCGCGTCAACCTGCTGGAGAAGCCGGACTTATCCCCGCAGGATCTGCTGATGATTTTATCCCCGCAAAAGGACCTGCTGGACAGCGAGCTGCGCATCCTGACCGATTTCACCAGACAAGGCGGTGCTGTGCTTATCTCCACGGACTACAATGACCCGGACAGCCTGCCGAATTTTGATGCCCTCTACCGTCAGATGGGTTTTGCGCGCCTGCCTGGAATTGTGGTTGCCGAAGGCGCTGATCTGAACGCCTATATTGAGAACCCCCTCTTTTTAACGCCGTATATGGGCATGACAGAACCCACCGCCGCCCTCATCGGCGCGGGGCAGACCCGTCTGCGCCTGCCCGGCGCCCGGGCGCTTCAGATTACGAGTACTGGCAGCGATGCTAAAGTTGATCCGCTGTTATTAAGCGGCGTTGCCTACATCAAGGATGTGCAAAGCGCCAGCCAAAGCATTGCCAAGGAAGAAGGCGATGAGGAAGGACAGTTTAACCTTGCCCTGCTGTCGGATTACGCCAGCCCGGACGGCACCCGGTCCCGTTCGATGATGATTGGCAACTCTGCCATCCTGCTTGATAGCTGGCTGCACCAGGTCACTTATGGCGGGCAGTTTTTGCTGCACATGGTCAACCACTTAAGTGTGAACGAGCCCATCAATTTGGACATCGCGCCCAAGCAGTTGGTCCGCGAACAGTTGCAAATCACCAATCCCGCTTTGCCCAATCTGGTGATTATCGCGCTGCCGCTGTTGGTCATCGTGCTGGCCATCCCCGTATTGTTGCGGCGCAGGCACAGATAAATGCAACCCATTCGCAAAAAAAATAAATTGAGTCAACGCACACGCCTTTTGATGGTTGCGGCTGCGGCGGTACTGATTATTGTCACCGTCATTTTGCTTATACAAAAAAAACCACAAATGGTGCCTCCTGTCCCCCAATCTTCGGATACCACCTATGAATTGATCAACAGACAAGAAGAGGAGTTGCTGTCATTTCAGGTCACCAACGCCAAAGGCGACCAGTTCACCATCAAGAGAATGGATGACAAATATGTGCTTGACGGATTTCCGGACTTTCAGCTGGATGATACGCAAGTGAGGATGATGGTGAAGGACCTCACCCTGCTGATTGCAAGCGACCTGAGCGGGGACGCGCCGGAGGGGGAGAATTCCCTTGCCATTTTGGGCTTAGGACAGGACGCGCCGCGCGTTACCGCCCATTATCGCGACCAGACACAAACAACCCTGCGCTTTGGCTTTAACGCGCGGACAGAGATCCCGTCTGATTTCATCATGATTGAAGGCGACAGCAAAATCTACACGACCTCTCCGGAAACCCGTGATCACTTTGACCGGGATGTCAGCACCCTGCACCATATCCCTGCCATCAACTTCAACAGCGACCTGATTGAGCGGATTCGCTTTGAGGGCAATGACGCGTTTGTACTGCAGCAAACAGACGGATGGTGGGAAATGACACAACCCTACCCCCATGCCGTCAATCAGGCGGGTTTGTCCAGCTTGCTCAACAGCATTGGCAAAATGCGCTTTGCGCTGTATGTGTCAGAAGCCCACGAGGACAAGCTGGTAGACTTTGGTCTGAAACAACCCAGGCGCAGCATTACATTTGATCTGGCTGAAAGCACCATTTCCAGCTATGACAGGGAGGACAAGCTGGTGCACAGCCAGGCAGTCCCCGCGCAGAGCATCCACATCGCGATTGGTGATGATTATGATCGGATTGGCCTGTATTGTCTGTATGACGGGAAAATTTATCTGTGCAGCAACGCGTCCATGGGTTTTTTGCGGGATGTAAGCAGCAAAGCGATGCAATCAAAAAGCCCCATCAACATTCCGATTAACCGCTTACAGCGCATGTCAATCACTGAGCAGGGCGTGACCCAAACCTATGAGATTGACTTTGTGGAAAGCATCCTGCCCAATAACGAACTGGCGCGGGACAAGGACGGAAACCTGCTGTTTGACACCTTGGTTTACAAGGATGAGCAGGAAGTAAACAGCCAAGCCTTCTTAAAAACCTACCTGAGCCTGATGGGCTTGCAGGGCGCAGGACCCCTGCCGGATGGTTTTGCGGCAGATGAAAAGAATGCTATTAAAACATATACTTTTGTGTTGCTGGATGGCTCATCACGGGAATTGGCCTTATTCCCCTTTGACGCGCTGCATTACGCCATGCGCGTGAATGGGGTGTTCATTGCCTATGTATCGCGTGACGTCGCGGACGCGATTGTGTTTTAGTTATTCGATGACAATCCCGCCGCCCAGGCAAATCTTTCCCTGATAAAACACAGCGCTTTGGCCGGGTGTGACCGCGCGCTGCGGCGCATCAAAGACCAGTTCACCTTCCTCACCATGAAAACGCAAGACCGCGCCCTGATCCTGTTGACGATAGCGCAGTTTGACTGACAACTGGATGGCTTGCCCGTCCGGGACAGGCGGCGCGTCAACCCAGGTGATCTGGTTCAGTTTGGCTTTTTCCTGAAACAGGCTGGGATGGTCTTCGCCCTGGACGACCACCAGTTGGTTCTTGCCCAGGTCCTTGCGCGCCACAAACCAACTGCGGCCATCCCCGCGCCCGCCGATACCCAGCCCTTTGCGCTGCCCGATGGTGTAATACATCAGGCCATCATGGCGGCCGATGACCTCCCCCTCAAGGGACACCATGTCGCCCGGCTGGGTGGGCAGATAATTCTTTAAAAACTGTTTAAACCGGCGCTCCCCAATGAAGCATATGCCGGTAGAATCTTTTTTATCATAGATGGGGAGATTCGCTTCTTTCGCGATGGCGCGCACCTGGGATTTGAGCAGGCCGCCAACTGGAAAGAGGCTCTTTTTTAATTGCTCTTTTTTGAGCATGTACAGAAAATAGCTTTGCTCCTTGCCGGGGTCGTCCCCGCGCAGCAACTGGCCCGCCTCATTGGTCTTGACAAAGTGACCCGTCGCCATATGCTCAGCGCCAATCTTCATCGCGTAGTCCAGGAAGGCTTTGAACTTGATTTCCCGGTTGCACAGAACGTCCGGGTTGGGTGTTCTGCCAGCCTGGTATTCGCGCAAAAAATGGCTGAATACCCGGTCCTCATACTCTTTGGCAAAATTGACAGAGTAATATGGGATGCCAATCTGCTCGCAGACATCCTGAACATCGCTCCAGTCCTCCTGGGAGGTGCACACGCCGTGCTCATCCTTCTCTTCCCAGTTGTTCATGAACACGCCAATGACATCAAAGCCCTGCCGCTTCAGCAACAGGGCGCTGACGGCGGAATCCACCCCGCCGGACATTCCGACTACAACACGGCTCATATCAATTGTTTCTCCATCAGCCGGGTTTGCGCCTGCTCATACACACGGGCCGCCACCTCATCAATGCTGCCGCTTGCGTCAATGGGCAAAAAGCGCTCCTCCCGCTGAATCATGTCTTTAAAGGCGTCAGCCACAGACTGGTGAAAGTCATCCCCGGCAATCTCAAGGCGATCGGCTTCCCGCGTCTGAACCAGGCGCTTAATGCCCTCATCCGGGTTTAAGGACAGGAAGATCGTAACATCTGGCATGCACCCCGCGACCGCTGGCGCGTTGATGGCGCGCACCTGGTCAATCCCGATACCGCGGCCTGCCCCCTGGTAGGCGATGCTGGAATCCACAAAGCGGTCGCTGATGACCAGTTTGCCTTCCTGTAGCGCGGGAAGTATAACCTGCTTCACATGCTGCGCGCGCGCGGCGGCAAACAGCAAGGCCTCTGTCACCTTATCCATTTCAAGGTTTTTAAAGTCCAGCAGCAGCTCTCGAATCTTCTCGCCAATTTGGGTACCGCCCGGCTCGCGGGTGAGCAACACGTCATGTCCGTTTTGACGCAGACGCTCTGCCAGCAATTTCGCCTGGGTGGATTTCCCTGTGCCGTCATTGCCCTCAAAGCTGAGGAAGATGCCGCGGTTTTTAATGGGCTTTACATCCAGCAGCTCATACAAGTCCTGCACACGATTGGCGTAAAACCTTGTTTCCACCTCTTCAAACTCTGCCCGGCTGCCGTAGCCGTACAAGGCAGCGATGCCGTCAACCCCGGCTTCCTGCGCGCCGATGACATCAGTGGCGCGGTCGCCAATCATGACTGTTTTGGCGTTCTTTTTCATCGCGCGCTGGATCAACTCGCCCTTGCTGGGGTCTTCCCCCGGCTCCGGCCCCGCGACCGCGTCAAAGAAGCGGTATAGATCAAAGGCTTTTAAAATCTGAATGCTGGTAGCAAGCGGTTTATGGGTGGCGACACCCAGGCTGACGCCCTGCTTTTTGAGGGCAACCAGCAGCTGCCGGATGCCTGGATACACGCTGTTGTTCATGGAACCGGTCGAGTTATAAAACTCCCGATAATAATCCTGTGCTTTTGCCGCTTCTTTCGTCGTCATGCCGGAAAACCGCGTAAAGCTGACCATCAGCGGCGGGCCCAAAAACAGCCGCTGTGTCGCGTCATCCGGCAGCGGCCAGTTCATTTTTTCGTGCGCGTAGCGAATCCCTGCCAGGATACCCGGCGCGGAATCCGTCAGCGTGCCATCCAGATCAAAAATAACATTGGTATATTTCATGGGTTTCCTACTTGAAGAAATCGGGAATGGGCGCGCGCGTTGCCTGAATCAGCGCGTTGAGGAAGGTGATGGTGTCCTCCTCGTTCCCGCTGTTGGCGGCGACAGCCAGTACCATATCCCGGTTGTCAATCGCGAGGTCGGTCGCGAAGCGGTACAGCCCACGCGCGGGGATACCAAACTGCTGCATTCCGCCAACGGGCACCAAATCACCCTTGTCGTTGGATTCCAGCAATTGCACCTTGCCGCTGTTAAGGGATAAATCGCCCGCGTCAATGATGCCCTGCTCAATGGCCTCATCCAGCGCCACAAAAGCGCCCTGCGCTGCCAGGCGCTTGAAATCCGCTGAGGAAAGCATATAGATGTCCCCCTCCGCGGCCGCGATATAGGTCATCAGCTGGATGTTGGCGTAATAATCATTATCGCCCCCAGCGCCCATCAGCAAGACGGCGTTGACAAGCTCTTCTTCCGGCACAGATGCCTTCCAGATTGGCTCCAAGAAGGCGTTGACCGCGTCCTGATCAGCGGTGGAGGACTGAATGTACACATCAATCCGCGCGTCCTGCGGCGGCCGGTAGGCGGTCTGGGCATAAATCAAGTTCCACAGGCCGAAGGACAAAACGGCGATCAGCACATAGACCCAACCAAAATACAACAGATGGGTGCGCAGATCGCCTTTTGTGAGTTTGGTACGCAGTTTCACAGGGTTACCCTATGGGCTTCATGGTGGGGAACAACAACACATCGCGGATGGATGGATTGTCCGTGAGCAGCATAATGAGCCGGTCAACGCCAATGCCGATGCCGCCGGTGGGGGGCAGACCATACTCCAGCGCGTTGAGGTAATCCTCATCCACAGAGGCGTTCGCGCCGCCCAACTTCCTGCGCTCCTCCACCTGGCGGGTAAAGCGCTCGCGCTGGTCGATTGGGTCATTTAATTCGGAGAACCCGTTGGCGAACTCCGCGCCAACGATGAACAGCTCAAAGCGTTCCGTCAAACGCGGATCCGAGGGCTTGCGCTTGGCCAGGGGGGAGATTTCAACCGGGTAGTCCACAATGAAGGTGGGCTGGACCAGCTTGTGCTCCACATACTCGTCAAACAATTCCGCCAGGCAGTCACCGCGCGTGAAATGCGGCTCCGTCTTGATGTTGCGTTCCTTCAGGCAGGCCCTGGCTTCCTCATCGGATTGCCAGGCGAAAAAATCAATGCCGGATTCTTTTTTGACCGCTTCCGCCATGCCAATACGCGGCCAGGGCGAGGTGAAATCCACCTCCTGCCCCTGGTAGGTGATCTTTGTACTGCCGCAGACTTCCAGCGCGGTTTCACGGATCAAGTCCTCACACAGGTTCATGATGTCCTCATAATCCGCGTAAGCCTGGTACATTTCAATGG
>LSQX01294271.1_pt1 | contig 10787 bp, 11 predicted proteins | sample 654561 | NCBI WGS metagenome assembly LSQX01 (sample SAMN04489861, study PRJNA283612) | anaerobic digester metagenome | isolation source: 4 biogas reactors fed with cattle manure at either 37C or 55C with and... | place: Denmark: Kongens Lyngby | collected 2014 | reverse complement strand
CAAAACCAAAGGACATACTGCTGCCGTTTGTAAATCAGTCTCTTGAGACTGCACTTCTTCCCACACTTAACAACATGGTGGGAATGGGTATTGTGTCTCTGCCTGGAATGATGACAGGCCAGATTCTTTCAGGAACCATACCCACCACTGCAATTCTGTATCAGATATCCATAATGATTGCCATATGTACCGTTGTATGTCTGTCCGTGTTTGGCTCTCTGTATCTTGGATACCGAACACTGTACAACGAAAGAAATCAGTTTTTGTTTTAATTACAAACTCATCTCATACAGCTTGATGTCCCACGCAGTTACATCTGAGTTCTGAAGGATAAAACCCAAAGTACCATTGGGTTTTCCAAGGTGTACAAAGGTTTGTACATGAAGATCGTTTACATACAGCTCGTAAACGTTTCTTCTGTACAAGAGTTTGAAGGTATGTGTGGTGTTTGCATCAACACCTCTAACATTTGCACAACCTTCGTCTATGGTATCAATTATCTCATTCTTCATTATGTTGTTGGATATTGAAACATTTGTAACATAGGATTTCCTTTTGTATGGATGCCCTATTTCAAGCTCAATACCCATCCCTTTGTTGTCTTCCTCTCCCATAAACACACCAAAAGCAGCCGGTCTCCAGCAGTGTGTCTTATTATTCACCTCGTCGTAGTGAGGATAACTGTTTGCAAAAAACTTGCCTTCCAGGACAACTCCCTTTTCCAGATCCAGATTTCGGTCAATTGTAATGAGCATCTTTCTGTCGTTAACCACAGGATCGGTACTTCCTTCAACGCATGCATGGAATCCGTCGCTGCTCGGTACAAATATTTGATCACGCCAGGAGGGATGAAGCTTTGTTGTATTGAAAGAGAGTTTGAAGGCATCGCTATTTAGCCTTGTTTCTCTACCCTTCAAAAGTTCGTTTTGCTTCCAGTAAGCAAGTCTCAGATGTCCGCCTTCATCCACCTGCGCTTTTCTTAAAGGCAATAGCCATATTTCATACGGACCTCCTGCATCCACTGCATTGCTTATGAGGATTTCCCCATCACCCCTTGCAAAGCATGCCAGATTCTGCACAAAGACCCTGCCTTCAAGCCTGTCAAAGCCGCACAGTCTGAAGGCCTCTTTGTCTGGTTTGAAAGGACCCATGGGATTGTCGCTTGTAAATGTATACAGTCCATAACCGTAGCTGCCTGCATACCCTACAAACCCGCCGATATAGTAGTATTTGCCGTTTATCTTTTCAACACCGCCACCTTCAAGACAGTTGATGGGAGGAATGTCTCCCCACTCTATTACAGGAGGCTTGTGGCTTGTCCAGTTTACACCATCCTTGCTTGTCAGGATTCCAAAACAGGACTTGTATTCAGGCTTGGGGGTAGCCACTGGATAGCCATAATATGTGTCTCCCTCTTTAATTACATACATATGGTCGTATCTTCCTTCGCCCTGATACCATCTTGTGTCAGGGGTGGCCTTGCCAACATATTCCCATTCTTTAAGGTCTTTTGACCTGTAGAATCTCAATGTGTCGTTGTTGGCTCTTGATTCTTCACTGAAGCTCCCAAAGTTAACCATTACATACTCATCTGTCTCATAGACAAACATCTTGCACACACCGTTTGTGTCTTCAAGGACTGCACCCACATCCTCCCAGTGTACTCCATCTTCCGACACTGCCATGTACATATTATTGTCCAAATCCGTGTGTTTTTCCTTGTACATGGAGAACATGTAGTATTTGCTGTTTATGAACATGATTGTAGGGTCCCACATGCACCCCGTCCTTGGCTTGAATATCATGGCCTAGACCTCCTTGAGAAGTTTGATTCCATCTTTGTAAGATAAAGGATTGCCTGCCACTACACTGGAGGGTCTGTCAAGAGGAAGGTCGTTTCCGTCAAAGTCAAATATTACGCCACCGGCTTCCTGAATGAGAATTATCCCTGCCGCATAATCCCATGGATGAAGAATTAATTCAAAAAAGAAATCCGCTCTTCCTGCCGCAATATAGCCAAGATCAAGGGCTGCAGACCCCGTTCTTCTAATATCCTTAGTATTTAAGAATACGTGTTTCAGAATTTTGAAGGTTCTGTCATGGGTATCGTTGGTGCTGGGAGAAGTACCAAAAAGCACAAGGGAATCCTTTATGCCATGCCCGCTTACATGTATTCTCTTGTTGTTAAGGTATGCGCCTTTTCCTTTAACTGCATGGAATATCTCGTTAGTATAGGGGTTCATGACCACTCCAAGCAAGATTTTTCCGTCTTTGCCGTATGCAACGGAGATGCTGCTGTGTCTGAAATCATGTACAAAGTTTGTGGTTCCGTCCACCGGATCTATGAGAAAAAACTCACGCGCAAACTTTGACTCTCCCACTTGTCCGCTGTCTTTTGTATCCTCCTCTCCAATTACCAAAACGTCAGGATACATGCTTCCAAGCTCTGCAATCAAGGAATTCTGCACTTCCAAATCATATTTGGTAACCACATCCCGGTTGCTCGCCTTTATTTCAATATCCATGTCACTCTCATTTGCACCCAAATCCCTTGTAAGGATTTTTGCTGCATTTTTCACCGCTTTAATTACATCCTCTACATTAACTCTCATACAATCCTCCTGTTTCACATAGTCTATTCATATACTAATACAGATTTGCAATTTGGACAATCCGTTTTACTCAGACCCATTTTGTTTTCACACAAAAATGTGATAAAATACATTATTATTTATTGCACAAAAGGGGTGATTTGATGCTTCAATTTGTTGATACCCTTAGAGAGTTCAGTTTGCTGACTGTGGTTATAAGGCTTCTTTTGGCGCTTTTGCTAGGTGGTCTTGTTGGGCTTGAAAGAGAAAGGAACCGTCAGGCGGCAGGCCTGCGTACCCATATCCTTGTCTGCACGGCAGCAACCATGACTATGCTTATTGGCATATTTGCCAAGGAAGTCATAGATCTAACTACTGATCCACTTAGAATTGCAGCGCAGGTTGTATCAGGTATCGGTTTTATCGGTGCTGGTGCAATAATGGTCCGCAGCGGAAGACATATAAAAGGGGTTACAACTGCTTCAGGCCTGTGGTGCACTGCTGCCATTGGGCTTGCGATAGGAGCAGGCTTTTATGAAGGTGCAATTGTTTGCTCTGTCATTGTGTTGATAGTCATGACTCTGCTTAAAAAGCTAGACAGGTCCCTTCTTTTCAAGGATACCGACAGCTTTATATATTTCGAGATTATAGGCAGCGAAAATGTAAATCAGGTCTTTGATGATTTGAGAGGATTATCCCTTGATCTTACCCTGAATGAAATAATGCCGCCAAAAAGCGGCACCAATGGTAATGTAGGTGTTGTAATCAAACTTAACAATCCGGTTAATGATATAAGGAAGGTAAGCAATGCTATAAACAACATCGAAAATGTAGCGTTTTCCATACTGGACAGAGGAAACACGGATACTATTTAAACAAACAGAAAACACAGTATTCCCAGGGTATTCAGACCGATTGACAACAGATCTTTTTTCCCTGGTTTTTCTTTAAAGAATACATATGCCAAAAATACAGTAATAACTACAATTGCAGCACTGAGAATCGGAAACTGCACGGAGGCATCCATTACTCTTGCTGCCGACAAGCTGAAAACGTTTCCTATGGAATTCATTGCAGTGTACAAAACTACAGGCACAATGAATACCGGTTTGAATTGAAACTTTGGTATTTTAAACCCGTCATTATGTACAACAAGCATAACGGCTGAAGATATCAGGAAGATAAAGATTCCGCATACAAAAAGAAAGTTGTTTGTAGGAACCCTGCCTTTTGATATTTCTGCACCTTTTGAGGCTACACTTATTAACCCATTTGCAGTAAACACTACCATGCAGAGTATAAAAAAGAACGTGCCTTCCTTGCTTTTCTCCCTGCCTATATTCTGAATTATTATTGCAGAGAAGATAATTAATGTACCGACTATTTTCATAAGACCCAGTTTCTCATCCCACAGGACAACTCCAGCAAGGAAAGGAAGTATCAAACCTCCACTTAATAGAAACATGGTGACTTTTCCAACCGAACCTCTGTTTATTGCAAGGATGGAGCATATGCTGCAGACTACCGTGGCAGCGGAATACATCAAAGCCCAGGCTATGGTACTGGTTGTAATTTTTATGCTGAATCCACTTAAAATCAAAAAAAGAAAAACGGCTATGAACCCTTTGACAAAAGAGAACCATACCCCCGACTTAATACCGCCTTTTGTCATCAGTTCATATTTCTTGCTGAATATGAACTGAATGCTAAAGGCCAATATGGCAACTGCCAAATAAAAATATTCCATAACTCAACCTCTTGCTTAAGATATTGTGCCGCCTCCAACGACCGTATCTCCATCGTAAAGGACAACCGCCTGCCCTTTTGTAATGGCCCTTTGAGGTTTCTCAAAATCAACGCTGAAGGAATTCTCTCCAGTTCTTCTGACTATTGCCCAATCCTCTTTGTGGTTGTATCTGATTTTCGCCTTCAGTCGCGCAGAGTCTTCCAGCACATCTTCTATTATAAGGTTTAAATTCGTTGCGTCAAGATGTGTTCCGTATGCATCTTCGTCATAGCCCACCACAACCGTGTTGTCGCAAGGCCTGATGTCACACACATACAGAGGTCTTTTGTCCACCAGTCCAAGCCCTCTTCTCTGCCCAATCGTGTAGTGGATTATTCCTTTGTGTTTTCCCAGGATATTTCCGTCCTTGTCTACGAAGTATCCTTCTTCGTATTTCTTCTTTGTATATTCCTCTATGAATTTTGCATAGTCACCATCAGGAACGAAGCATATGTCCTGACTTTCCTGCTTTCTGGCGTTTACAAAATTGTACTTTTCAGCAAGTTCCCTAACTTCCGACTTGTGCAGATCTCCCAAAGGAAAGATGGTATGAGCAAGCTGCTCCTGAGTAAGTGAATACAAAACATAACTCTGGTCCTTTGTCAGGTCCACAGCCTTTTTAAGGAGATACCTGTTGTTTTTCTCATCATACTCAATCCTTGCATAATGACCTGTAACAACATAATTGTAGCCAAGCTCCTTTGCCTTTTGGTAAAGAAGATCAAACTTCATGAATCTGTTGCAGTCAATGCAAGGATTCGGAGTTGCTCCGTGCTCGTAGGCAAAAATAAATTTGTCTATTACCTTTTCCTTAAAGTTGTCGGTAAAGTTAAGCACGTAGTACGGCATGTCAAGTTCAGCTGCCACTCTTCTTGCATCATTTACATCCTCAAGGGAGCAGCAGGTTTTGGTTGACGAAATACTAATATCATCATTGCTGAACAGTTTCATGGTTATGCCTATAACGTCATAACCTCTTTCTTTCATTAAAGCAGCGGCTACTGAACTGTCAACGCCGCCACTCATTGCAATTAATGCCTTTTTCTCATTACTCATTTGAAAACATTGGTGTGGACAAATACCTCTCTCCCGTGTCTGGCAGTACAACCACTATGATTTTATCCTTGTTCTCTTCCCTCTTGGCAAGCTGTATGGCTGCATACATGGCCGCACCGGAGGATATTCCCACCAAGACTCCTTCCTTTCTAGCTATCATTCTGCCTGTTTCAAAGGCGTCTTCGTTCGCAACAGTTATTATCTCATCATATACGTTTGTATTCAAGACCGCTGGAACAAATCCTGCACCAATTCCCTGAATTTTATGAGGACCTGAAACACCTTTTGACAAAACAGGTGAATCCACAGGCTCCACAGCCACCACTTTTACATTCGGATTCTTTGACTTCAAATATTCGCCCGCTCCAGTGATGGTTCCGCCTGTTCCAATTCCTGATACCAGTATATCCACCTTTCCATCCGTATCTTCCCATATTTCCGGACCTGTAGTTCTTCTGTGTATTTCAGGGTTGGCCATGTTCTCAAACTGGGATGGTATAAAACTGTTTGGATACTGGCTTGCAATTTCTTCCGCCTTTGCTATAGCCCCCTTCATGCCTTTTGCGCCTTCTGTCAATACCAGTTCGGCACCATAAGCTTTCAGAAGATTTCTTCTTTCAATACTCATTGTTTCCGGCATCGTCAATATTATTTTCAATCCCTTGGAAGCACATACAGCAGACAGCCCAATTCCTGTGTTTCCGCTGGTGGGCTCCACAATTACCGTATCCTTGTTAATCTTGCCCGCCTTTATGGCCTCTTCGATCATGGCCACAGCGATTCTGTCCTTGACACTGCCTGCCGGGTTGAAGTATTCAAGCTTTGCAAAAATTCTTCCATGCAGCCCAAATTCCTTCTCAATGTTTGTCACCTCTAGCAAGGGTGTCCTTCCAATCATCTCTGAAAAACTTTTATAAACCTTCACAAACAAACCTCCTAAATATTTATTTAAATTCCTACTTACTCAATAGGATTTGATACATTATATACAACCAGCACCAATACTGTCAATTAATATTTATTGTTTTTTCCTTAATTCTATGATAGCACAAAAAGGAAGCTCTGAGCAAAAAATATGCAAATTGAAAACAGGGCCTTTTTGTGGTATAATAAAGGCAGGAAGAAAACGTAGTGCGGTAGAGAAAAGATAATATCACGGAGGAAGAATATATGAAAATAGCCGCAATTTCCGACATACATGCAAATCATCTGGCTTTGGAAACCATATTACAGTATGTCGAGCAAGAAGGGATAAAACACCTTATGTTCCTGGGCGACTACATAACCGACTGTCCCTATCCCGGCAAGACCATGAATCTGTTATACGAATGTATGGAAAAATACAACTGCTACTTTATCCGGGGGAACCGGGAAGACTATCTGATAAACCATCATCACAATCCCAACAACAACTGGAAATACTCCTCAAGCACCGGCTCGCTTCTTTACACTTATTCAAATATTACGCAAAAGGATATTGAGTTTTTCAAATCAATGCCTGTTTCCATGAAAGTTAAAATTGATGATTATCCTTCAATATTTATCTGTCACGGCTCACCCGTCAAAACAAAAGACTGGCTTTTTGAAAAGGACGAACTTATTTACTCCCACATTAAAGACATAGACAGCAAGCACTTTATCTTTGGACACAGCCACAGGTCATATTCTACAACCATATTTGGAAAGAAAGTTTTATTCTGTCCCAGTGCAGGTCTGCCTGCAAACAACAATACGGACGCCCAGTTTCTGGTGCTTGAATACGATAAGCAGGAATGGACAAGTAAAGTGGCAAGTCTCCCTTACAACCGGGAAAAACTTGTGCAGGAGTTTCATGAAAGCCGTTTGATTGAAAAGGCAAGAATATGGGCAAAATGCATACTCAAACAGCTTGGCACGGGTATTGAATGCTGTGCCAGCTGTGTGAAACTTGCCCGCAAAAAAGCCAATTCAAGCGCTTCATGGGACACCGTTCCTGAAAAGTACTGGATAGAAGCTGCAAGAGAACTCGGCATTAGTTGAGAACTTTGCGATACTGTGGTAATATAGAGAATCGTGAGGTGAAGATATTTGAAAATTTCCACTAAAGGAAGATACGCATTACGTATGCTGATTGATCTTGCAGAAAACAGGGACCAGGGATATATCTCCCTTAAGGATATAGCTGAGAGGCAGAGTATTTCAAGAAAGTACCTTGAGCAGATCGTACAGCTTCTTAACAAAACGGATATGCTGAAAACAAGCAGGGGGTACAATGGCGGATACATGCTTGCAAAAGACCCTTCAGAATACAGAGTGATTGACATATTGGAAATAACGGAGGGAAATCTGGCTTGTGTTTCCTGTCTTGAGGACGAGGTAAACGAATGTAAAAGAGCAGGCTTCTGCAAATCCTTGAAAGTATGGCAGGGGCTAGACAATGTTATAAAAAACTACCTGAGCAGCATAACCCTTCAGGATCTTATCTAAGTAATACATTATCGGCCAGCAAAAGAAATGCATACAATATACCAGGAAGTTTAAATGGTGTATTGTATGTATTTTTTTAGTTTTTCCAAACTGGATGAAATTCTTAAAAAGGAAGAAAAAGCTTCCTGCCAGACGTATTTCAGGAAAGTGCTTTCTGAAAACAGAAACCTTGCAATAAAACTTGTTAATGATACAAGGATTACTTTTCCCTGCTTTTTTGTCCTTATGCCTGTTGTTGAAAAGGAAAATATTTATTCTCTGTTGAGAGAAGACTTGAAAAAGGCTTACGATTTTTCAAAAAGCGTTTCAGCCAATAAACCTTCAAACCTAAAAAAAGATATTAAGAATAAAATCTTGCTTAAATGGATGGTTGAGAGCAGCCACCTCCATAACAACCTGGGCGGGGATTTCAACGAAGTGGTCGATGTCGCCGTGTCCATCTTGGCAAACGAGTACCGGGAGCTGTCGCTGCTCGGTATAATTTCGGAACTTATCTTCATGCGAAACAGATATGACGAAAACATCCATGATCTTGTCTGGGCATATTTCAGATTCAACACCCCCATCACTCTGAAATACATTGCAAGATTTCTTGATTCAAAGAATCCCAAGGACAGAAAACTTGCTAAAAAGCTTTTAGGCTGTGAAGCAAAGTCCTGTAAAGACTTTCTTAAATATATGACTGAAGACGAATCAAAGATGATTTATACGGACGAGAGTTTTCAGTACGCATCAAACCCACGAGTATATGCAGCAAAGGAAGGTACAGACCATGATTTACATAAAGGGAAGCAAGTTTGACATAACCGAGCTAAAAAGCACTTACCCGGTACAAAGTGTTGAACATAAGGTTCTTGTCAAAATGGAGGAAAGTTCTTTTAGGTATAACTTCAAGAGCGAGGATGTTTTAAAGTTTGAACTTCTTTTAAGAAAAGAAATTGCTGCCTCTGCAAGAGCGCTTGATAGAAGCGGTTTTGGGTTTGCCGTCTTCAGCAAATCCCAGTGCAATCCAGAGTACTGGAACCGGGAAAACAATGGCGGCTTTTCTTTGAAACAAGGCAAAAGTCCTTCGAAGGCTATACGCAACATATTTGAAAACGGCAGGCTTTACAGAAACGAGTGCGCCACAGCCATGGTTATTGTCTACTACGGAGCCCTTTTGTCCGTTTTCAAAGACAGGTTTGATGAGACTTTTCCCTACATTTACCTTATGGATTGGTATATAATCGATCCTTTGCTGCAGGGGATTGGTTACCCCAGAAAAGCCCACGACATGCTTATTGGGGATAGGGCGTACTTCAAAAATCCCGACGTTCATCCTGAAACGATGTGGCTGCAAGGTGAAAATGTGATTGTTCTGGCAGAGGATCTGTACTACGGTCACGGCATAGGTATTGCAAATGCAGAAACCTTTATTGAGATACTGAACAGAAACAGAAAGGAAGGAGCTGCAAAAAGCGCCTACCTCATGGATGAAGTGGCGCGTCCTGATTTCGAGTTATTGTCAGATGTATATCATGAAAGAACTGCTACAGCACAAACAATTTATTGGAGAAACATGGTTTGACTAGTCTCTTCCGTAGATGGAGGGCAGTTTTCGTTTATGCTCGCTTCTTGAGTGATACCTGTCAATTATCTCCTTGTCTTTTTCGTTTGCCGTTCCCTTGGTTATATATTCGTCTATGGCAGCATAAGTTACCCCCATGTCCTTTTCATCGGTCTGGCCTTCATAAAGACCTGCAGACGGTGCCTTGTTGATGATATTTGCAGGAGCATTGAAATACTTCAAATACTCCACAACTTCCGTTGCAGTCAAATCACCTATGGGATTGAAGTCATAACCGCCATCTCCCCATTTTGTAAAGTATCCCATGTATATCTCACTTCTGTTGCCGGTTCCTGCCACAAGAAGATTTTCCGACTGGGCAATCGTGTAGAGGGTGGTCATCCTAAGCCTTGGATTTATGTTTGTGTCAGCAAGGGCAGATATTTCAGTAGCTTTACCTATGACTTCCACAAGGACTTTCTTTGCCTCGGTAAGATCCACAACCCTGGTTTCTATGTCAAACTGCTTGGCAAGCTTTATTGCATCCTCATAGTCTTCCCCATAGTTTCTCTTTGAGCTGCAAGGCATGATTACACCAATGGTATTCTCGCATGCAAGCTTGCATAAAATCAAAACAAGGGCACTGTCTTTTCCACCGCTGTTCCCAAGGATTATTCCCTTGGCATTGCTTTCCTTAAGTTTATCCTGAATGTATTTTACTCTGTTTTCTGTCTCTTGTTTGTAATCTCTCATAGTAACACTTCCTGTACCTTATTCTGCAATTATAGCCTATTTCATTTTATTATTTTTGTAAAGGTTTGCTTGTTGCAAGTGCAATAAACCTTTCACCATTTTTGTTAACTGCACAGTAGAAATGATATACCACTTCATTGTCTTTTAAAACCCAAGGTTTATGAGCATAGATATTTTCCCATTCATATTCGCTTTGTATGAGGGGTGAGCCTCTCCATTTTGTCCACTCAACCAAATCATATGAACATGCAAAAGTGTTGTATGCACCTTTTCCCTCTTCACGAATGAAGTAAAACATGATATAAATATCGTCTATCTTTACAATCTGAGGGTCTCCACTTATCCTTACCCCGGGGTTGTCCTTTATGTCGTCTATGACAGGGGTGTCGCCATACCTCTCCCAGCGGACCGCATCATTTGATACTGCAAGATATATCCTTTCTTTATTGCTCTCATCTTTTGCATTGTATGCATTTACATATTTGTACCCGGTAATGCCATCAATATCCTCAAACAGATAACTTTTATACAGCGTTCTTCTTTCATACTCCCTTGCATCAACATCATCGGGTCTTAAAATGGGCTCTTC
>LSQX01182011.1_pt1 | contig 10787 bp, 8 predicted proteins | sample 654561 | NCBI WGS metagenome assembly LSQX01 (sample SAMN04489861, study PRJNA283612) | anaerobic digester metagenome | isolation source: 4 biogas reactors fed with cattle manure at either 37C or 55C with and... | place: Denmark: Kongens Lyngby | collected 2014 | reverse complement strand
GTTTTTGAAAGCAAACCCTTTTCTTGTTTTGGATACAGTTTTCTTTAGCACGGAATTTAAGGAATTACTAATTGATAGTATTGATGGCTTAGACGAAGAACTTGATGGGTTAATGATACATAGCGAAAATTTGCAAGCTATACGCCTATTGCATGAAAAATACCACAATCAAGTAAAATGCATATACATAGATCCCCCATATAATGCAAAGTCAAGTGAAATATTGTATAAAAACACTTTCAAGCATGCTTCTTGGTTAAGCCTTATGGAAAATAGATTGTCTGCTGTGTCGTCCTTGTTAAAAGAGGATAGCGTAGTCACCATAGCTATTGATGAGGTTGAGCAAACACGCCTTGGAGAGTTATTGCGTTTAATTTTCCCATCAAAAAAAATAACAGCAGTCACTGTTGTACATAATCCATCAGGTCAGCAAGGTGATAATTTTTCATTTACAAATGAATTCGCTTATTTTATTTATAACGATTTAAAGGATGTTATTGGGAAAGAAACCCGCGATGAAAGCGGCACAGATGTGCGTACGTTCAGAGATAATTCAGGCAATAGTAATTTGCGAACAGATGCAGCAAATTGTTTTTACCCTATTTATGTGAAAAATAATGAGATTGTTGGCTTTGGTGATGTATCACCGGATGACTACCATCCAGAATCACGTTGTATCACAATAGATGATAGTGCGATAGCTGTATACCCAATAGATAATAACGGCGTTGAAAAGAAATGGGTATTTGAACGTGGTACCGTTGAAGGGATTCTTGACCAACTGTGGGTCAAAGGTGATGTACGACAAGGCGACATAGACATAATGCGCAGTAAATCTGTCTTTCGTTATAAGACAACATGGACAGAAAAAAAGTATTCCGCAAATAGCTACGGGTCTGCGCTTCTGACAGCCATGAACATTCCGTTTGATTATCCAAAGTCTATTTATACTGTTATTGATTGCATAAAGGCATCGTTATCTGATAATGACTCTGGAATAGCATTTGATTTTTTCGCTGGCTCTGGCACTACTGGTCATGCAACAATCAGACTCAACAATGAAGACAGTGGATTGAGAAAGTACATCCTTGCAGAAATGGGCAACCATTTTGATACGGCAACAAAACCACGTGTTATCAAAGCTATTTATTCTGATGACATCGATGGTGTTGTCGGGTGGAAAAAAGGTAAGCCCATCTCCCGTAAGGGAAGCTCCCATGCTTTCAAATACCTACGTCTCGAATCCTATGAGGATACACTGAACAACATTATCTTAAGTGGCGGCAATTATAATTTGCTTGGTGCGGCAGCGGAAGGCTATATGCTCTCCTACATGCTTAGCGCTGAATCTGTGGGCAGTGCCAGCCTGCTAAATGTTGAAAAGTTGGATAAGCCATTTAGCTACAAAATGAATATTATCCGCAATCTTGAAAGCGCAGAGCGCAACATCGACCTTGTGGAGACTTTCAACTATCTTATTGGGCTTACGGTTGTAAAAAGTCATGCGCTTGTCTCTTATGACGCCGATTTTCCTAGGGGCGAATACGGTGTTGTTTCGGCTACGCTCAAAGACGGAGATACTTATAAATTCAAGGCCGTTGAAGGAACGGTACCGAGTGGCGAAAAGACACTAGTTATCTGGCGTGAAATGACAGGCGACATCGAGAAGGATAATGCGACGCTCGACGCCTATTTCCTCTCGCTCCCGAACGCACGGAACTTCAAACGGATATATGTTAACTGCGACAACAACCTTTTAAACCTGCGTGGCAACGGTGAAAGCTGGCAGGTCATCCTCATTGATGAGGAAATGAAAAAGCGTATGTTCGAAGATGCAGAATAAGGAGGTGGCACAATGGCAAGGAGAACAACGGCTAATGAGCCGCAGCTAAAATTCTATCAAAAGCTCATATTGAATCGTTACCTGCTTTCACAGTTTGGTGTTGACAATTTGCGGGAGCTTTCTGCAAACATGAAAAAACCGTCGCTGGAAGAAATCGACGGTGAAGGTGTCACGGGCTTTTATAAGCAGTTGATAACACAGTTCGGCGGCAAGTGTGTTATAAGCGAGGAAGCACTATCCCGCTACGACATGAACATTGTATCTCATATGCGAAAAATTAACGATAAGCGCGATGAACCGATGGTTTTGAAGTACTTTCAATATCTGTCGCTGCTTTTTGTAGAATACTACCTGGACGAATATTTTAATAACCGTCAGGGTTTGATTGACGGCTTGAATTCGTATGTTGCCGATTATAACGCCCAGTATCCAAATGATGCATATGAGCCGTATGTGGAGAGCGATCTCAATAAAATCGCTGTGTGGAATGCCACAGGCAGCGGTAAGACGCTCATCATGCATGTTAATTTCCATCAATATCTGCATTATTCCAGCGGGAGATTGCCGGATGATGCAACATACATTTTGCTGACACCAAAGGAAGGCTTATCACTCCAGCATATCGAGGATTATGCCGATTCGGGAATTTCCGCGAGGATTTATGATAAATTATCCAGTCGCTGGACGCAGAGCACCAATGAAATCAGTGTGCTTGAAAATACGAAGCTGGGTGACAAGGATCAAGACACCATAGTCTCAGTTAAACGTTTCGGCAACCGCAACGTTGTATTTGTGGACGAAGGGCATCGTGGTTCTTCCTCCGGCAAAGATGGCAAGTGGCAAAAATACAGGGACGAGCTATGCTCTGACGGCTTTTCCTTTGAGTATTCTGCAACTTTTGGACAAGCAATTTCAGCCTCAAGTGATAAGTCACTTGCCGAGCGTTATGCCAAATGCATCATTTTTGATTATTCCTATAAGTTTTTCTATGGCGACGGCTACGGCAAAGATTACAATATCATTAACCTGCCAGACGACAGCGATGAGATGAAACGCAATGTTTATCTAACCGCTTGCTTAATGTCGTATTATCAACAGAAAAGACTGTACCTTTCACAAGAAAGCGAATATGCGCTTTTCAATGTTGAAAATCCCCTGTTCGTATTTGTTGGTGCGAGCGTCAATGCCGTGCGCACCGAACGCGGGCGTAAAGTATCTGATGTGGTGGATATTCTGTTGTTTTTTAGAGACTTTATCACGAACACAGCAGTTTCTACATCAAATATTGAACGTATTCTTTCCGGTAATACAGGTCTGCTCGATAGCAGGAACCGGGACATATTTAGAAACACCTTCCCGTATCTTACAGCGATCGGCATAGCTCCGGCAGCGATGTATGTGGATATTTTGAAAACCGTATTTAACTGTGCGTCGGTGGGAGCTACCCTTCACATTGAGAATCTTCGAGGCATCAGCGGCGAGATCCGACTGCGTCTTGGTGAAAACGAACCATTCGGCGTTATCAACGTCGGCGACGATTCGGCGCTTCTGAACCTATGCACGGAGAACGGCTTCAATACCGATTCTATCGATTTTTCTGATTCGCTGTTCCAAGGCATTACAAAGCCGAAGTCAACAATCAACCTACTTATCGGCTCAAAAAAATTTACCGAAGGATGGAACTGTTGGCGCGTATCAACGATGGGGCTTATGAATGTTGGTCGAAGTGAAGGCAGTGAAATCATTCAGCTTTTCGGTAGAGGTGTGCGCTTGAAGGGCAGGGAGATGTCGCTGAAACGGAGCAATTTTTATAAAAAGGATTTTCCGGAGACTGTAGTGCCGGAGCATATCGGCATTTTAGAAACTCTCAACATATTCGGTGTCCGTGCAGACTACATGAGACAATTCAAAGAGTTCCTCGAGGCTGAGGGTGTTCCGAGTGAAAAGGGTCAGCCTCTTACCTTGAAAATGCCTGTGATTCGAAATAAAGAATATAAAAATAGGGGGCTTTATTCTCTGCGTGTAAAAGGCGACGTGGATTTTAAGAAAGCCGCAACAAAGCCCTTCTTGCGCTATGAATCAGGTTTGCCCGTGATCACGCTTGACTGTTATTCAAAGGTTCAGTTTGAATCCTCGCAAAAGCGGAATGCAGGCGAGGTCACAAAAAACGTGGCTGTGCTTCGCCCAGAGCATCTTGCTTTCTTAGACTACGATGAAATTTACTCCGAGCTACAAAGATACAAGACTGAAAAAGCGCGGCACAATGTAAATATTGCACGTCAGGATTTGAAGGATTTACTTCAGAACAACCAGTGGTACAAGCTCCTCATTCCAGAGGATGATCTGATCATACGTAGTTTTGAGGATTACAAGCGGTTTGAAAGAATAGCCGTGTCTTTGCTAACAAAGTATTTCGACCGATTTTATTACGCTAAACAAAATCGATGGGAATCACAGGTGGTCGGGTATGATCTTGTTCCTATGGATGACGGCAGCGAGAATTTCTTGAATGAAGAAAAAGACGAGTATAGCATTAGCATCGATGACACAAGTGAAAATGAGACTGCGATATTATGGCTTCGCCAGGTAATTGATGAAGTCAAGAAGGCGAAAAAAGAAAAAAGATTACCAAACTTCGCTATTCCGCGTCGAGGAGATATGGAAGCAATCAGTGTTCCGGTGCACTTATATAATCCTCTTCTGTATTTGGCAAAGGGGAACATGGAGATAGGGGTATCTCCAGTTGCACTAAACGAGGACGAGTTGAAATTTGTTAAGGCGCTTCAAAAGCATATCTCCGATCATGCCACAGATTTTGCGGATAAAGAGCTGTATCTCATCCGCAATCGCAGCAAAAAAGGTATTGGGTTTTTTGACGACGCAGGATTTTACCCTGATTTCATCATGTGGTTAATTGCCGATGGCAAGCAATACATCACCTTCATTGAACCGCATGGGATGGCAAGAGAGGCATTTACATCTAGTAAGGTCAGTTTGCATAATCGATTGAAAACCGAGATAGAAGCAGCGCTGAAGGCGCCATCTGTATCGCTGAACTCTTTCATTCTATCTCCGACAAAGTATTCAGAGCTTACAGATAAAAGCGCTACTATCGAAGAGTGGAATGCAAATCATGTGTTGTTTATGGACGACAGCGATTACATTGAAAAGCTGTTTGCTGGGATAACGGGATAATATTACTGATAAAAACGGGGAGGAATATTTCGATGAAATATTATGATAGCGATGGAGCGGGGTGATGAGATGAGAGAACATTATATTTCTTCCCTGGGCCAGTATCTTGAGTCCATTGAAAAGCTAAAGAGTTATTATCCTGCGGAAGTATTTCTAAACAACCCGACTGCGAATCAATTTGTGTACAGAGGCTTATGCGACCAAGCGTATACATTGCTACCGGGGATATTCAGGCAACAAACAGATACAGTTGATGGACATGCCATTACGAATGATACATATCTTGCCTGGGCGAAGGAAAAAGATTTACTTAAATCGTTCATGCATGAGGCAAGCGGCACATTAAAAATACCAACAGATGATTTGCTTCATTGGGCAGAATATGCTCAACATTATGGGGTGCCTACTCGCTTTATGGATTGGAGCAGCAATCCATTAGCAGCCTTGTATTTTGCCTGCCGAGATAAGATTACAACCGATGGTACCGTCTGGCTGCTGCACGGAACAAATTATAAGCGTTTTCTTGGGCGTTATATAAAGGAAGAGAACGGCAACAAAAAGATACAAGAAATCATTGGGGAAATCATCAAAGGGGCTTCGAATATCGAATACCCCGTCTTATATACACCGTACTATGTTGACGCAAGGATGAGCGCTCAAGGTAGCTACTTTATGGTGTGGGGAACCCTATGCCAACCACTGGAAAGAATGCTCTCAGCGGACAATCTGCAAATGAATCTTCCGGAAACAGATGACGGTTCCCGTACATATGGGAAAGAACAGGAAGATGGCTTGTTGTTTCGCTTTAATATTTATGCTGATCGTAAACAACCATTGTTACATGAACTAGATACAGTAGGCATTAATGAGAAAACCCTGTTCCCGGGTCTCGATGGGATTGGAAGATATGTGGAGCGAAAATATCGGTTTGATTATAATGAAACCATTTGCAGCTTTTGATGATCTTGGGTTTAGGATTATTGTTGAAACAGAAAAATTCAGCATTATCAGGTGTTGGATGTTGTATCAAGATCCGATTTAATTTACTTGATATTACATTATTGTGAAGTATGTAATTTACCGAAAGGGGATAGAGCGACATGCAGTCTATAACGAATCCAAAGGTCTTCATTTCTTATGCATGGGGTACGGATGATTATCAGAAGAAAGTGCTCAATTTCTGTACGCGCCTTTATTCTGAGTGCGGTATTGAAGTGCTCATTGACAAATGGTCAATGGAGGCTGGTAACGATACATACGATTTTATGGAACGTTGCGTGAAAGATTCAAGTGTGAATCATGTTATTATGCTCCTTGATAAAAACTATGCTGAGAAGGCCGACAATAGACAGGGTGGTGTAGGCACAGAGACACAGATCATTTCTCAAGAGGTTTATTCAAATACAATACAAAGTAAATTTATACCGGTTGTCTTTGAGCGCGATTCTGATGAAAAGATATATATACCAGTGTATTTAAAATCACGGTTACATTTTGATCTGACGAAGGACAATGCTAACGCTGAATTTATACGATTGGTCAGACACCTTTATGGTGAGAAAACTTATCCTATGCCGCAAACTAAGGGTAGAAAGCCCGATTGGGTATCTCAGCCGGAAATCGTCCCTGAAGCAGTATCCGGTCTGCTGTTTACGATTCAAAATATAAGCGATGATGTTCTTTTAAAGGGAGAGATGAGAAAAGCTCTCGATCTGGTAAAAGAGAGCGTTTTTGCGATTAAGCCCACAAGTGAAGATGAAGCGAAATTTCAGGCCGAACCGCAAGCTTATCTCGACTTTCTTGGTACACTCAGACCTTACCGAGATGCTTTCATTAAGGCGCTTGAGAATATAACGCAAAAGGATTATTTTGCCGATGTGGTGGCAGATTTTTTCGAAGAATACAGACAAATGCAGGATGATTACAGAGCCTCGAACAACTATCTGTCGCAGGCAAGAAGAGCGTTGCTGCACGAGATGTTCATATATACCATTGCCTTGCTCTGGGGCGCGGAAGAGTATTCAAAAATCCGCAACCTAACTACTCGTACATACTTTCTCGGCGGCAAGTACAGAGAAAATAAAGCAGTCAAGTATACTGACGTCGTATATGCCGGTGGCCATACTGATCTGATAGAAAACGCAAAGAAGAAGGCCGACAACAAGAACTATTACTCGGGGCTCGCCCAGCACTGGTCAGAGCATGTGATGGCTGGATACTCGCTCGATCAAGTTACTTTCGCCGACCTTCTCATATACAATCTCGGCGTATTAGAAGAGCCCGAGAATACTTGGTACTGGTTCCCGATGCTTTACGTCTACAGTCTGGATAATCCCATATTTTCACGGTTCGCGATTAAGCTGAAGTCTGCGCATCAGTTAAAACGGCTCACGGAACTTTTTGGTGATGTATCGCCTGTCGGCATCGACGAAAGAATTCAGAAAATGGTCAAGCTCGCTACCAAGGACAAATATAGATACAATAGCTCTTTTGATAAAGCACCGCTAATCCTTGATTATGTCAAAGCGGACGAGGTTGGGAAACTGCCGTGATTATTTATGGGAAGTACGATATTTATGTGATAAAAGGGTGTTGTTCAAATACAAATAGCCAATGAGGGGAATGGTCATGAAGAATGAATTTGCAGTAGTAAATTTCTTAGATGAATGCCGTTGGGATTCCGAAAATCTCAACAACTACAACCTTATCAACTATGCACACAACGACTTAAGCAACGAAGAAAAACTCTTAACGCACTGGATTAGTTATATTACTGACCGGCAGATGCCATTTGAAGAAGTTTGGGATGTCGGAGGTTTTGTATTTTCTGATATGGTTAAGCATTACCGTTCTGAAGGAGAAGCTGTAATAGAATACGGAGCATCCAATTCTTTTTTTACAGGCTCGGCATTTTGCTCGCGATTGCCCTGCCCGTCAGATAACAAATTACTTAATAAACGAGAGTTAACACACGGTTTGCCCGTTAAGTTTACTTCGCGCTTCTATCCATCTGACTATGTTTCTATATTATGCACTTTGAATACACTTGAGTTTTTTGGCAGGGACTTTGTTGAATATCTTGCAGCAATCATAAGGATTTTTAACGGACAGAAATACTCACCGCAGATTATTGTTAAGGCTTTGGCTTACGGGTTACATCTGCTTTCATACGAAGATATTGGGCAGCACAAATCTGACACGCTTGCAAATACAGATTGGATTGCGCTTACCAATGCAAGAACGGAAAAGATAAAGTCATTGATTTCGCACAGGCCCCGTTTTATCAGCAATGTTGAGGCCTTTTTTAAGGACAGCAAATATAGTAAACGATATTTCAGCAAGCGTGTTTGGTGTTCATTGAGGGATTACATAAAGTCACCCGAGTTTGCTCCTTTATTCAGAGAAAAACTGCACAACAAAAGGATTGATGACAGCATCATCGCAATGATTTTTAGTGAAGAAGCTCAGCAGACAATCGAATTGCCTGGCGATGTTTGGAATAATAAATCCATATTCCGTAACTGTTTATTTCGCATCTCTCAAACAAAAGACAAAAATGGAGAGCCTTTTAACAGGCAGCTTCGTAAAATCTTTGAGCAGGAGCATATCGCCGTTGGCTATCCCGAACAGTTTGATGTGACATTTGATTTTGTACAGCGTATGTGCGATAAGCATTTGTGTGATATATGTCCATTCAAAGCTGTTTACGACCCCAGTCAGATATCAAAAATCTGCGTGAATAAACCGGAGATGCTTTGCCCGATCAGTTTAGTTTCCTGTGGTTATGTGACAGAATGTAAAGCTGATAATTGCTCACTACGCAAATTACTTGGTTTTAATTTAAATAGATGACTGACTCATTTTTTATAAAACTGAGGATGTTCTTGTTGATATGAGCTTTCCGTACAAGCGGACATGTTTTTTCTCTCAGGTGGAACCTTGTTCGTTAACGATACTCCCCGCACGCTAACGAAACCCTTACGACCAACAAAAATGGTGCATTGTATCTATATATATCTGAATATATCTGATAACACTATGAAGACGACAGGACTTTAACCTATATACTGACTTGTTCCCACGAACGGACAAAAACCATGGAACTGTTCCCCCGAACAGATAACACCCCCAAAAACCACTATTGACCTATTCCCTCGAACGGACAAAACGAAAAACACAGACCAGACATCAAGGTGAGCCTATCGTTCCACGTTGAGAGAATAATTCTGATGACGTATTGTGGTTCAGAGGGCGAAAAGTAGGAGTTGACCACAACATATAGTGGTTTAAGAACGGAATTTGGGTCAAAAATCGGTGAAAAAACACCGTTTTTTGACCCTTAAAAATAGGCTAAAATATAGATGATATTCGATAATTAGAGTTATGATAGATGATAATTAACAAAATTAGGTTGATAAATAGATGGATGATTTATATACTATAGATGAACATAAGTAGGAAAACGCGTCACATGACTAGTTTGAATAAATCAATAAATAGTAACTTATGAGGAGGAGTATGAAATGGAGTTAAAAATAATAAATCAAGATTTTTCAATATGCAAAGTGGATGATTTATCACAAGTAGATTATTCAGATGATTTTTGTTTTGTAAGCAAGACAGATGAGGAATTATCATTAGTATGCAACACAAATTTGGTACCCCAAAATGCAATTGAATGTGATAATGGATGGAAAGCTTTTAGAATAGAAGGAGTGTTAGATTTTTCTATTATAGGTATTTTGTCAAGAATATCCACGTTATTAGCAGAGAATAAAATCGGAATATTTGCAGTGTCAACATATAATACAGATTACATTTTGACCAAAGAGGAAAATTTTGATAAATCAATTAAAATCCTTGAACAAAATGGGTTTGTAATAAAGCTATAAATTTGAATTTGTATAGTTGATATGACAAATTCTTTATAAAATACGATGTATAAGTAGATAAATACTACAATAATGGGAGGTTGAAGTTATGAATCACATGGGAACGGTTAAAATTGAAACAAAAAGGCTACTGCTGAGAGAATTTATAGAAGGAGATATAGTGGCAGCGTTTAATAATTGGACAAGTGATGAAAGAGTTACAGAGTTCTTAAGGTGGCCTACTCACAAGTCAATTGAAATCACAGAAAGTATCTTGAAAGAGTGGATAACCTTATATAGAAATAAAGATTTTTATCAATGGGCTATTGTATTGAAAGAATACGGTGATGTGCCAATCGGTACAATTAGTGTTGTTGATAAAAACGAAAGGCTTAATATAGTACATATCGGTTATTGCATTGGTAGTAAGTGGTGGAATCAAGGCATTACAAGTGAGGCATTTTCTGGAATTATCCCTTTTCTTTTTGATGATGTAAAAGTAAATCGAATTGAATCACAACACGACCCTAATAACCCCAACTCAGGAAAAGTTATGATTAAGTGTGGTTTGAAATATGAGGGAACCCTGAGAAAAGCCGATTTTAGCAATAAGGGAATTGTTGATGCGGCTATGTACAGTCTTTTAGCCAGTGAATATTATGTTCATAACAATCCTTGCTAAAGTTAAGGATTGAATATTAGGACTTAGAGACGTATTCTTTATATTTTGTTCATTTAGACATCATAAATAATCTAAATATTGCTTATAAAAATTTAATAATGAAAACAATAAATGCATTAGGATTGAAATCTTAATGCATTTATTTTATTATTTAAAACTAAATATAGAAACCCAAAGAGGCGAAGTCTTAGGTCAA
>LSQX01156771.1_pt1 | contig 10787 bp, 17 predicted proteins | sample 654561 | NCBI WGS metagenome assembly LSQX01 (sample SAMN04489861, study PRJNA283612) | anaerobic digester metagenome | isolation source: 4 biogas reactors fed with cattle manure at either 37C or 55C with and... | place: Denmark: Kongens Lyngby | collected 2014 | reverse complement strand
CTTGTTAATTCAAGTTTAGTGAGGTTAAAATATGAGAATATTATCATTAGATCAATCAACAAAAATTACTGGATATGCAATATTCGATGATAATAAATATATTTGTTCTGGTAAGATTACATCTGATGACAAAAATCCTATAGAAAGAATTAATATTATGGTATCTGGTATTGATGGATTAATTCAAAAATATAATCCTGATTTAGTGCTATTTGAAGATGTTCAATTTCAAAAAAATTATCGGAGTTTTCAATTGTTGAGTCAATTACAGGGAGCTATTATATATTTATTATGTGTTAAGAATATTGCATTTCAGATTATTAGTGTTAACACTTGGAGGAAACGACTTGGGTTCACAGCAAGAAAACGTGTAGAACAAAAACAAGAAGCTATTAATTATATAATGGATAACTTTGGCATTAAATGTGATGATGATGAAGCTGAGGCTATTTGTATAGGTATAGGAGGGATATTTAAATGAACAGTAAGAAAAAAGAAGTTAAAAATAGGATAAAATATATATTGGATTTGTTGAATGAAATTCAGGAAGACAATAATAAGATATTAGAAACTATAGATGAAATTAGGAAAGATTTTTAGGTATCATAGAGTTTCAGTTTAGAGATGTTGCAAAAAATGCAAGACGTGCTTTTGAAAGAAAGGAAGGTGGGGTGATGTGAAGGAAATAAAATTAACAGAGAAGCAGGAAAGATTTATTGATTACTATATTGAGACTGGTAATGCTACAGAAGCAGCCAGAAGGGCAGGGTATAGCGAGAAAACAGCCAAGCAAATAGGAAGTGAAAACCTTACAAAGCTTGACTTTTTTATAAAGAAAAGGCTTAAAGAGCTTGAAGATGTCAGAATAGCAAAAGCGGACGAAGTCCTTAAACATCTAACATCTGCTATAAGAGGAGAAATAGAGGAAGAAGTTGTAGTAGTTGAAAGTATAGGAGATGGTGAGAGTAGGGCTAGAATAATCAAAAAACAGATATCAGCAAAAGAGAGAATAAGAGCAGCCGAACTGCTTGGCAAGAGGTATGCTTTATTTACTGAGAAATTGGATGTGGATGTAGATGTAGGCACAGAAAAATTAGATTCAATCTTAAAGCAGTTAAAGGAAGATTGATATTATGGCAGAAGAATTATTATTATCAGATAAGTACAAAGCATTCCTCAAACACGATGCACCAGTTGAATTTATGGAAGGGGGACAAATAAAAAAGATGGAGGTATCATCTATAAAATATAAAAAGATAAAAGGGTTTGAGAGGTATTCGATAAGCAATAAAGGTGATGTAATAAATAACATTACTGGCAATAAAATTAGCCAAAGGCTATCTAGTAATGGGTATTATAGGTTTAATGTAAGGCGAGGGGATAAGAAGTATGAGAAACCGACTACTTTATACACTCATAGAGTGGTGGCAGAACACTTCATACCCAATCCAGAAAACAAGCCAGAGGTGAACCATATAAACGGCAATAAAAAAGATAACAGAGTAGAAAATTTAGAATGGGTAACAAGTAGAGAAAATACATTACATGCCATAGAAAAAGGGTTAATAGAAGTAGACATAGATAAATTTATAGAAAACACAAAAAGCCCAAACAGTTTAAAGAAGATGAAAAAGACCCACAATACACCTGAAATGAAAGAATTAAAAAGAAAAATAAACAAGGCTACTGGAGTTACAAAGGATATAATACAGTATACCAAAGATGGAGAATTTATAAAGAAATATGACAATGCCCATGAGGCAGCAAGGCATTTATTCCCTGATGATTATAAATATAAAGACAGGTTAATTTCAAGATGTGCAAGAGGACAAGCAAAAACAGCTTATGGTTACAAGTGGGAATATGCAGAATAATGGGGGGTGATTATGCCTCTATGGAACAACTTTTACTTTCAAAAAAATATAAAGCGTTTTTAAAACATGATGCACCAGTTGAGTTCCTAGAGGGTACTTAACTACATTCGCTGGAAAAACTACTGTAGGCATAGTTAAGTTTATGTTTAAAATTGCAGATAGTCCAAAGAAGTTACATGTCCTATCTGGACTAGACCTAGGAACTATAGAAAAAAATATAATCAATAAGGACTTAGGAATTATAGATATATTTGGTAGTTTAGCAGAATACAACGCAAGTGGTAGAGGAGAACACTCATTGCCACACATAGTGTATAAAACACCGAATGGAACTAAAATTATTTATGTATTAGGCTATGATAATAAATCCAGATGGAAAAAAGCCTTAGGTGGACAATATGGATGTGTTTATATAGATGAAATCAATATAGCAGATATGGACTATGTAAGAGAAATATCCATGAGGTGTGATTACCTACTAGCAACACTTAACCCTGATGATCCTAACTTACCGATATATAAAGAGTATATAAACCACAGCAGACCATTGCCTGAATATAAAGCTGATGCTCCAGCAGAATTGAATAATATGTTAAATGAAGAACCAAAACCTGGATGGGTACATTGGTTTTTTTCTTTTGAGCATAATTTAGGATTAACCAAAGAAAAGCTAGAGCAGATTATAACCAATGTGCCAAAAGGTACTAAGCTATATAAGAATAAGATACAAGGATTAAGAGGGAGAGCCACAGGACTGGTATTCCCGAACTTCTCAAGTAAGAACAATGTTAGATCCATAGATTGGCTTAAAAAGAGAATGGCAGATAAGGATAATCTACTTAAATTTGAAACATTTTCATGCGGTGTAGATACATCCTATTCTCAGGAGAGTCCTGATACTATTGCTTTTATATTTCAAGGTATTACAAATAAAGGTCAATTGATTATTTTAGATGAAGAGGTATACAACAATGCTGATTTAGATATACCACTAGCACCAAGCGATATCCCTCCAAGGTTGGTAGCCTTCTTAGAAAGAAATAGGCAGAAGTGGGGATTTGCTAGGGATGTATTTATAGACAATGCAGACCAGGCAACTATAACAGAGCTTAGGAAATATAAAAGGCAGAATGGCTGTATATATAATTTCCTTAATGCTTACAAGAAAGTAGGAGTAATAGACAGAATCCATTTAATGCTTGGTTGGCTTAATGTTAATGAAACTAAGTCAGAAGCTGATTACATAGTATTAGACCATTGTAAAGAACATATTAGAGAATTAGAAAGTTATAGCTGGAAAGAGGATAAGTACGAGCCTGAGAACATGAACGACCATACAATCGATGCTTCTAGTTATGCTTGGATACCGTTTAGAAACAAAATAGGAGTAGGAGGATAAGAGCATGGGTTTGAAAGAGGTGATAAAAGGAATGGTAGCAAAATTACTTAATATAGTACCAGCAACGGATAATTCCATATCCATAAAAGAGCCATTATCCCATGCAGGAACTGTATTAAGAAATAGAATCTGGTATAGGGGAGACCCATCAGAACTAGACCAATTTTTTAAACAATCTGCAATAGATGATGTAGGTAGAAGTAGATTTTGGGCTGCTGTACCTTCTGCGGATTCAAGTATTAGGAAATTTCATAGTGGTTTGCCAGGTGAAATGGTAGATAAGCTTGTTGATATAGTTGTTGCTGATTTGGATAGTATAAGTCTAGAAAATGAAGAGAATCAAAAATTGTGGGATGAAATAGCTAAAGACAATAAATTTGCTGATGAATTACTTGGAGAAGCAATACAAAAAACTTTAGTTGATGGAGATGGAACATTTAAATTAAGTGTTGATACAGAGATTACAGAATATCCGATTATTGAATTTTATAGTGGTACCGATGTTGACTATAGATACAAAAGAGGTAGACTACAGGAAGTTATATTCTATGCTTATTATACTCATGAAAAGGAGACTTATAAACTAGAAGAAATCTATGGTAAAGGATATATAAACTACAAGCTATATGATAAAGATGGTAAAGAAGTGCCATTATCTAAGGTACCAGAAATAGCACACTTAAGTAAAGTTACCTTTGCTGGAAATTTCATAATGGCAGTGCCGATGAAATTCTTTAAGTCTCCAAAGTTTGAGAACAGGGGTAATTCTATATTTGATAGGAAATCAGATAACTTTGATGCACTAGATGAGGTAATATCCCAGTGGATAGATGCCATAAGAGCGGGACGAGTAAAGAACTATATCCCTGAGGACTTGGTACCTAAGGATCCAAAAACAGGTGCAGCTATGAGACCTAATCCGTTTGACAATCAATTTATTAAAATTGGTTCATCAATGAAAGAGGACTCTAAAGACCAGATAGACCAGATACAGGCGAATATAAACTATGAAGCTTTTGTGGAGTCCTATGCAAACACTTTGGATATGTGTCTACAAGGAATTATATCACCAAGCACCTTGGGAATAGATTTAAAGAAAACAGACAATGCAGAAGCTCAAAGAGAAAAAGAAAAAACTACCCTATACACTAGAGGGAAGATAATTGATACTTTATATGAAGTTATTCCCTTGCTAGTAGATACAACACTCAAAGTATATGACAATATGAAGAAAAGAAACCCAGGGGATTATACAGCTACTGTTTCATTTGGCGAGTATGCAAGCCCTGATTTTGATAGTATTGTTGAGGTAGTAGGCAAAGCTAAATCATACGGCATAATGTCCCTTGAGCAATGCATTGACGAACTCTATGGCGACAGTTGGACAGATGAAGAAAAGGCATTAGAAGTGCAAAGGATAAGGCAAGGCGATACTGTGATAGATGAACCTGCTGCATGGGTGGATGGACTTAATAAAGGGGAACAAGAAGTTCAAAAAGATGAAGAAGTGATTGATGATGAAGAATAGAAATAAGAAGGATGAAGCCTATAATATTCGTAAAATCTATGAACAGATGGAACTATACCTTATAGCTTCCATGAAAAGAAACCTTGCAAGACATAAAGAGGAAGAATTGAAACAAGGTTTTAAGTTTGAGCAATGGCAGTCTGCTAAATTAAGGGATTTAGAAAGATTTAGAAAAGAAAATCAAGAGATTATAGGCAGATATGACAAAGAAATAGAAGAACTCATAACCTTTACATTGATAGATACTTACAGAAAGTCTCAGGACAACGTCAATGAATTTATTAAAGAAATTAAAAATAAGTATGTAGAAGATGTATTTGTTAGACTTCCAGGAGATTTAGAGCCTATATTACAGCCTATAGAAGATGAATCTACAAAAAATATGTTTGAGCAGGCATTAGAAAACATAAAAACATGGGAAGAAGTTCCAACACCAAGGGATGAAGTATTTTTTAGGATGAATGATGATAAATTTAATGCATTGATTGAAACTGTAGAAAAAGACTTTAAAAATGCTAATGCAGCAGTATTAAGAAAGATGGATGATGTATATAGGCAAACCATATTCAAGGCACAAGTACACTACAATACTGGTACAGTTTCATTGGATCAAGCTATAGATATGGCAACAAAGGATTTTCTTGAAAAGGGAATAGATGCTATAACCTATAGTGATGGCAAGAAGGTAAACATTGCTAGTTATGTAGAAATGGCACTTAGGACAGCTAATCATAGGGCTTATCTAATGGGTGAGGGTAAGAAAAGGCAAGAGATGGGATTATATTTGGTTGTAGTATCAGCCCATGTTACAGCTTGTGAGTTATGTTTACCATGGCAAGGTAAGATAATTATAGATGATGTATATGGTGGTGGAAGTAAAGCTGTAGGTAATTATCCTTTATTGAGTGAAGCTATGGAAGAGGGATTACTCCATTGAATGCAAAGTTTGGGTGGAGTATAAACGGTGTGAACTGCATTACAAAGCAGGTGTGCTAGCATAAAGAAAAAATAAGCTAGTGCTAACGGGGGACGGTAGGCGACCCAATCCCGTGCTAAGCTATTGCAATATGTCTACACCTATGATATAATACCATTAAAGGGGGCGATAATCATGGGTGAAGTATGGAAAGACATTAAAGGATATGAGGGAATTTATCAAGTTAGTAATACTGGGAAGGTAAAAAGAGTTGGGAAATCAAGTGACAGATTATTAAAACCATCTCCAAAAGATAATAATTACATGGTTGTAGGACTAAGTAGGGAAGGTAAAGTCAAAAGCAAATATGTCCACAGATTGGTAGCGGAAGCTTTTATACCTAATCCCGAGAATAAACCAACTGTTAACCATAAAGATGGAGATAGGAGCAACAATCATTTTAGCAATTTAGAATGGGCAACATACCTAGAAAACAATCTCCACTCTATAAATGTGTTAGGTAGAGATACTAGAAACAAAGGGGATTCAAAACCAGTATTACAATTTGATAAACAAGGAAACTTCATAAAAGAATATCCATCAATGAGAGAAGCACAAAGACAGACAGGGATACATGCTATAGATAAAGTTTGTGCCGGTGTCAAGTATAGACATACTGCTGGTGGGTATATTTGGAGATATAAAGAAGACATTGCAATAGAAAGTGTAGAGACTATCGAAAGCAATTAAGAGCCTAAATAAGGCTCTTTTTTAGCGAGTAGAGTAGGCTGGAGACGTACCAGTCGAAGTGCACCGCATACGAAAGTATGATGAGATAGTCCAATAAAAGCCAAATTGCCGCCATAACCTAAGCACTTACTTCCCATGTATAACTACATTACCTAAAGTACCAGATGAAGAAAAGGCTTTAGAATACTATAAAGCAGAACAACAGCAGAGATACATTGAAAGGCAAATAAGAAGATATAAGAGATTAGCAGAAGGCTCTATAGATGAAGAAAACCGAAAGAAATATAATGCTAAAGTTAGAGAATGGCAAGGAATAATGAGGGAATTCTTAAAAGAGAATCCTCAACTAAGACGAGCCTATAGGAGAGAAAAAATATATTAGGAGTGATATCAGTGAAGCTTATTAGTGTAGAAAGAGTACTAGAAGAGCTGCCTCCAGATGGAAAATGGAAAAGGTTTAAAGCTACAGACAAATACATCATTACCATAGAAGTTGATACAACTAGGAGGGAATAATATGGCTACAGCCACACAGGTAGCATTAATTATATGCTTAACATTGATAGTATTATCATTGATTAATAGAAAGCAAAGTAAGACCAAATAAGGTCTTTTTTATTGTCCTAAATAAGACGTTAAACTGTTTATTTACTCTTTTTTAGTATTTGTAGAGTATAAAGAACAAAGAACTCTAACTGGCACTTACCAGTATAAAAAAGTATCGAGTAATAAGGAGGAATAATGATGGATTGGATAAAAGAATTATTGAAAGATGTAGGAATTGAAGATGAAAAATTAAATGAATTAATATCAAACATTAACAAAGAAATACCTAAGTATTTCATTCCAAAATCAAAGTACAATGAAGTAGCAGAAGCTAAGAAACAACTTGAAGAAGAAATTAACGTAAGAAATACACAATTGGAAGAATTGAAAAAATCAGCAGGAGAAAATGAAAATTTGAAGAGACAAATTGAGGAACTTCAATCAGCAAATAAGCAAAAGGATGAAGAATATCAAAAACAGATTAAAGATTTACAAATAACTAATGCCATTAAATTAGCTTTATCGGGCAAGGTACATGATGAGGATATAGTATCTCGATTGATAAAGAAGGATGAGCTTGTATTAAGCGAAGATGGCAAAGTTATTGGATTAGACGAACAAATTAGTTCTTTAAAGGAATCTAAATCATTTTTATTTAAAGATGATAATTCACAACAAGCAGGATTCCAAAAGATTGGTAATGAACAATCTAACAATCAGCAAGCATTAGATGATGCTATATCTGCTGCATTTGGAAATCAACAATAAAAATAATTATAAAGGAGAGATGATATATGGCTATAAATTATGCGGAAAGGTTTGAAAGACAAATACAACAGCAATTTGCGAGGGAATTAACTTCCTCTGCACTAGATACTAACAAACAGTATTCTTTTATAGATGCACAAACTATTAAGGTTCCAACTATTACTTTGACTGGTTATAAAGACCATGTAAGAGATGGAACCAAAAATAGAGGAACTGTTAGCAATACCTATCAAGCTATGTCTCTTGATCATGATAGGGATATAGAATTCTTTGTAGATGAAGTGGATGTAGATGAAACTAATCAAGTATTATCTGCAGCAAATATCACAGCAGTGTTCAATCAAGAACATGCTATACCAGAATTAGACGCATACAGATACAGCAAGCTATATTCTAGATATATAAGTCTAGGAGGAACACCAGACACTACTGAATTAACCGCACATAATATATTATCTGTATTTGATACGATGATGGAAGAAATGGATGAGGCATCCGTTCCTCAAAGTGGTAGGGTACTATACGTTACACCAAAGACATACACAATGATTAAAAATGCAGAAAAGATTCAAAGAGTATTAGACGTAACAGGTGGAACTGCTAATGTAAACAGAAACGTAAGAAGTCTAGATGAAGTATCCATAGTTACTGTACCATCAGACAGGATGAAAACTTCATATAACTTTTCAGAAGGATTTGTACCTGGAGCGGGAGCAAAACAGATAAGAATGATATTGGTTCATCCATCATCTGTACTTGCACCTGTAAAAGTCGCTGATGTGTACCTATGGAACAAGGGAGAAACTCCTGATAGTGCTTTTGGATACCTCTATCAAAATAGAATGTATACTGACTTATTCATCATTAATGCTAAAATTGGTGGCGTAAAAATGAACGTTGAAGCTACCAATGTTGGAGCCTAAGGGGAGGGATAATTTATGTTTTATGCAGTAAAGGCTAATAGACAATATAAGATAGAAGAAGATGAAAAGCAGAAGTATATTAATATGGGATATAAAATTGCAGAATTAAAAGGTAATGAACTGGTATTTGAAGAAGTAGAAACAGAGGAAGCTAAAGAAATAGCAAAGCTTAAAAAAGAAAATGAGAAATTAAAAAAGGAATTAGATGCACTAAAAAAAGATGATAAGAAAAAAGGAGAGGGCAAGTAGCTCTCTCCTATTCCTTTTCTAAAGTAACTATAAGTTCATTTTGAACTTTTAGTAGTTTTAACACTACTACCGAGAAATCCTCGTTAGTTAAGGAAGTGAGAAACATGGCTTATGTAGATTATCAATATTACAAAGATGTCTTCAAGGGTGACTTAGACGAAGAAATAGTTGCTAAATTGCTAGAAGAAGCATCCGACCAAGTAGATAGATTGACATATGGAAGAATTAGAAAAAGAGGATTTGAAAGCCTTACAGAATACCAGCAAGAAATGACTAAAAAAGCAGTATGTCATCAAGCTGAATTCATTAATAATTATGGAGATTACCTAAGTTCTCCATTGAATGGATTCAGTATTGGAGATGTAAGTTTATCATTTAGCAAAGAAAACCAAGGTGCTGGTGGGATAATAGCCGATAAAAAGACATTAGACTACCTAGCACAAACAGGACTTACTACAAGGAGGTTATAACATGAAACTTCCTTTTCCAGATTGGTGTTTAGTAACACCTATTAAAGTATACGCAGAAGAAGAAACAGAAGATGGAGTAACTGAAACACTTATATTTGATGGTAAATGCAATTACAGTGAAAAGACCAAGACCACATTAAACGAACAAAGACAAGTAGTTGAACTAACAGGAAAGGTACTTCTAAAAGGGGATATATACCCTGAAAAGCTCATTAGAGGTTATGTGGTAATAGATGGTGTAAAAAGAACTATCTTTAGATCAAGAAAACTGAGAAACCCTGATGGTTCAATATATTCTACAGAATTGGATTTGATGTGATATGAGGATAAAAGCAAAATTGGAATTAAATCAAGAAGCTATTGAGAAAATTCAGGATGCGGCTATAAAAGCTTTACCTTTGACTATGGAAGCTATGAAAACAGAAATAAACAATATGCAAGTAGTACCAAAAGAAACTGGCAACCTTGAAGAATCAGCAAAGACAGGAGCAGAAGGCAACAAAGGCTATATAAGTTACAATACTCCATATGCTAGAAGGCTATACTATCATCCTGAATACAATTTCAGACAAGATAAAAACGCAAATGCACAAGGCAGATGGATGGATAGCTTTATTTATGGTTCTAAGAAAGATTGGTTGGCTAAAGTATATGGAGAGTTTTTAAAACGTTTATCTGGTGGTGTAATTAAATGACAATAAGCGATTTTAGAGATTGGCTAAAAACTAAAATAGACTGCCCTAACTGGTATAGTGGAGGGCTAAGGACTACAGATGAAAAGGCAATAGTCGTTTACAATGGAAATGCTTTTATTAATCCTATGGCTATTGGAGGGTTGCAAAACAGTTCCTATAAAGGTAAGGGCATAAGGATACTAGTACACTGGACTAAGAATGTAAGGGAAAGCGAATTAAAAGCCCAAGAAGTCTATAATATTCTGCATGGGTTAGCTAATGTAGAAATAGCAGGCAAAAGAGTAATTCAATTTAATATGAGGGATCCAGAACCTGTCTACCTTGGTGTAGATGAATCTGGAATATTTGAATATGTAATTGATTTAGAAATAATTTATGAAAGGTGGTAATGGATTATGGCTACTAATTTAGGTGTATATCCTGTATTTAACATCAATTTTAAGATAGGTATTAATGGTAGGGAAAGCACAGAACAAGACATGGTAATTATAAAAGATATGGAAACTTTTTCACCTTCCATTGATGGAAACGTAGAAGAATGGACTCCAATGGATACAGAAGGCTGGATTAGAAGATTAATGACAGGAAAAGGCTTTAGTATCTCTTTAAGCGGTAAAAGACATGTAGGAGACCCTGGCAATGATTATGTTGCAGGATTAGCGTTTAAAA
>LSQX01141268.1_pt1 | contig 10787 bp, 6 predicted proteins | sample 654561 | NCBI WGS metagenome assembly LSQX01 (sample SAMN04489861, study PRJNA283612) | anaerobic digester metagenome | isolation source: 4 biogas reactors fed with cattle manure at either 37C or 55C with and... | place: Denmark: Kongens Lyngby | collected 2014 | reverse complement strand
GGCATGGCTCCGCTGAAGCCTTATTTTACAGGTGCGGAAATTCCGCCGCGCAAACGTGTGACGACATGCCAGAAGTGCATCCGCACGCCGGATATCGAGCGCGTCGGTAAAACCGCGCGCCACGGGACTTTTTTTGAAATGCTCGGAAATTTCTCTTTCGGCGATTATTTTAAGCGCGAAGCGATCCACTGGACATGGGAATTCCTTACGGATGTAGTGGGACTTGACAAGGACCGCCTGTATCCGTCCGTATACCTGGATGACGATGAGGCATACAACATCTGGAAAGATGAGATCGGTGTGCCTGAAGAAAAGATCGTCCGTCTCGGCAAGGAAGACAATTTCTGGGAGCACGGCACCGGACCTTGCGGCCCCTGCTCCGAGCTTTATTTTGACCGCGGACCCGCTTATGGCTGCGGGTCTGCTGACTGCCATGTCGGCTGCGACTGCGACCGGTATGTCGAGTTCTGGAATCTGGTCTTCACCCAGTTCAACAAGGAAGAGGACGGCAGCTATACCCCCCTGGACCGCAAGAACATCGATACCGGGGCCGGCCTGGAACGTTTTGCCTGCATCATGCAGGATGTGGACAACCTCTTCGAGGTCGACACCATCCGGGCGATCCTCGACCATGCCTGTCAGCTGGCCAAGGTGATATATGGCCAGGATGAGAAAGCCGATACGGCCATCCGCGTCATCACCGACCACATTCGCAGCACCACCATGATGATCAGCGACGGGATCGTTCCGGCCAACGAGGGGCGCGGCTACGTGCTGCGCCGCCTGCTGCGCCGTGCGGCACGCTTCGGCCGCCTGCTCGGACTGGCGCAGCCGTTCTTGTACCAGATCGCGCCGACGGTCATCCATGAGTCGGCGGGCGCATACCCTGAACTGCTTGAACACCAGGACCGCATCGTTCGCGTCATCCGCCATGAGGAAGACCGCTTCGCCGAGACGATCCAGCAAGGCAGCCTGATCCTGGACGATTTGATCAGCCAGGCCAAACAGGCCGGACAACAGCACTTGAGCGGCCAGGACATCTTCCGCCTGCACGACACCTACGGTTTCCCCCTCGACCTGACCCGTGAGATCGCGGCAGAACAGGGACTGGCAGTTGACGAGGCGGGATTCCAGACCGAGATGGCCCGCCAGAAGGAAACGGCCCGCCAAGCCCTGCGGGCCAGGGCTGGCTCTGCCTGGGGCCAGGAAGCGCTGCCGGAGGGCATCGACGCCAGCCAGCCGACGGCATTCAGCGGCTACGACACGCTGACCGACCAGGCTCATGTCCGCTACCTGCTGCAAGCGGAAAAGGATACGGCACCTGTCCTGCTGGACGAAGCGGAAGCCGGAACGGCTGTCACGGTCATCACCGACCGAACCCCTTTCTATGCGGCCAGCGGCGGCCAGACCGGCGATATCGGCCGCATGTACAACGAGCAGGTCCGCCTCAGCGTGCTCGGCACGACCAAGAGTGCGGAGGGCCTGTACTTTCATCTTGCCCAGGTTGAGGAAGGCATGCTGCACCCGGGCGACAGCCTGGTCATGGACGTGGACCCGGCTAACCGGCTGGCCACGGCCCGCAACCACACCGTGACGCACCTGCTCCACAAGGCGCTGCGCCTGGTGGTTGGCGAGCACGTCGCCCAGGCCGGATCCTCGGTGTCTGCGGAGCGGCTGCGTTTCGATTTCAGCCATTTTCAGCCGCTGACCTCAGAAGAAAAGCGGCAGGTTGAACAACTGGTCAACGAAGAAATCCTCAAGAACGACCCGGTCATCACCGAAGTCATGACCCTTGACCAGGCCAGGGCTTCCGGCGCAGTCGCCTTGTTTGACGAAAAATACGCCGACCAGGTACGGGTCGTGTCCGTCGGCACATTCAGCAAGGAGCTGTGCGGCGGCACCCACCTCAAGCAGTCTGCCGAGGCCTGCCAGTTCCGCCTGCTCAGCGAAAGCGGCATCGCGTCCGGGGTCCGGCGCATCGAAGGCGTCACAGGAGGCGCTGCCTGGGAAATGGCTTGCCAGCAAGACGAATTGCTGCAGGCCAGCGCGGCGCTGCTCAAGACACCGCAAAGCGAGCTTCCGGATCGGCTGACGCAGCTGATGGACCGGCTGAAAAAACTGGAAAAAGAACTTGCTGATGCCCAGAAAGCCCGTTTGGGTGACGCGGCCAGCGAACTGCTCAATCAATCTGAGCCCATGGGCTCGCTCAATGTCCTCCTGGCCGTTGCGCCGGTTGCCGACGTGGGGCAGCTGCGCGAAACAGCCGACCGGATCCGGGAAAAGCTGGACCGCGGCTTGATTTTGCTCGGCGCCGAAATTGACGGCAAAGCTGCCTGGGTGGCCATGGCGTCCGACGCCGCGCGCCAGGCTGGCCTCAACGCCGGGACCATCGTGCGTGAAGCGGCCCGGATCACGGAAGGCGGCGGCGGTGGCAGGCCGGACATGGCCCAGGCCGGCGGGAAGAACCCGCGGCAGATTGCCGCGGCATTGCAAGCTGTCCGGCAGCTGCTGGCCAGCCAGCTGACTGAGAGGTGAGATCGATGACAGACTGTATTTTCTGCCGCATTGCCGCCGGAGCGATTCCGGCTGATATCGTGTACCAGGACGATGATGTGGTCGCGTTCCGGGATATTCACCCGGTAGCCCCGGTGCACCTGCTGATTGTGCCCCGCAAACACGTGGCCAACCTGCTCGAACTGGCCGGCCATCCGGACGGCGTCAGTCTGGCGCAAGCTGTCCTGCGCGCGGTGCCGCGCGTCGCAGCGGCCGCCGGCGTTGACCAGACCGGTTTTCGCCTGATCAACAACTGCGGCGAGGACGGCGGCCAGACCATTTCGCATGTTCATTTTCACCTGATCGGCGGGCGCAGCCTGGGCGAAAAGCTGCTTTGAAGGCGGCTGCTGGCTGGAGATGGATGCGCGGCAGGATGAAAGACCCATCTGAGGCGTGACCGTGTATTGCCACGAAAAAACCTATGACCTGGACCTGCTGGCCCGCATGAATCTGCATGTGCACACCGCTTTTTCGCGCTGTGCCGACCGGGCGATGACACTGCCGGCGATTGTTGAGGAAGCTGAAAAGGCCGGCCTTGACGCGATCGCACTTGTCGACCACCACAACAACGATCTGGATGACGACATCATCCTCGCTCATGTGCAAGATCTGCGAAACCAGCTGGCCGGGCTTGATACGCAAATCCGCGTCCTCATCGGCTGCGAGTTGTCCTGCTATGGCATCGGGAAAACCTTAGAAGGCGCCAAGGTTCGCCAGGCCCTGGACTACCGGGCGTATGCCTTGAACCACTACCACATGCCGTTCTGGGCCCAGCCCGACAAACCGAGTCCGCGGGGCTACGCCTGCCATATGCTGGCGATGGCGCGCAGCCTGATCGTGACCGGCCGGGCTGACTGCCTGGTGCACCCCCTGGACGCCGGATATGCCAGGAACCGGATCGGGCCGGAAGGCGTCCGCCAGGCCAATGCCGCGATAACGGACCGGGAGATGGGCGAGCTGTTCGAATTGGCGCTGCGGCACGAAGTGGCCATCGAGCTCAATGTCAGCGGCATACTGGCCGCCGACAAGCCGCAGTTGCGCCGCATATACGACATCGGGCGTGAAACCGGCGTCTGGTTCAGCTATGGCAACGACGCCCATCACCTGCCGGACATCGCGACCCGCCCGGCCCTGGCGCGCGTCAAGGCGTGCCTGCAGGACAGACCCCCCTGATTTGACGGATTAACGCGGCAGTTGACGCCGGCGCGGCGGTACAGGTATAATAGGCCATGGTATCCGCCTGGCAAGACAGGCGGGTGTCTATGGCGAACAGCTAGAAATCGCCGCGAGGGGAGGGAAAAAAGATGTCAGAAGTAAGAGTCAAAGAAAACGAGTCCCTTGACAGCGCCCTGAGACGATTCAAGCGCTCCTGTGCCCGTTCCGGTGTTCTTGCAGAAGTTCGCAAACGTGAGCATTACGAAAAACCCAGCGTCAAACGTAAAAAGAAATCCGAAGCTGCCAGGAAAAGGAAACGCTGACCGATGGACATGAAGACGCGCCTGCTGCAGGATCTGAAAGACGCGATGCGCACCCGGGACACCTTGCGCAAAGACATGCTCCAGATTCTGCGGGCCGGAATCCTTCAGGCCGAAAAAGACGGGCAGTGCGTCCTCGATGAGCCGGCTATGCTGGAGATCGTGGCGCGCGAGGTCAAGAAACGACAGGAAAACCTGACCGAACTGGCCCGTTCAGGCCGGCAGGATATCCTGGATAAGAATCAGGCAGAACTGACTGTTTTGGAAAGCTACCTGCCCAGGCAACTGACCGAATCGGAAATCGACCGGATCGTCCTCGAGGCGATACGGGAATCGGGGGCCAGCTCACCCCGGGATATGGGCCAGGTCATGAAGCTGGTCATGCCGCAGACGAAAGGACGCGCCGACGGCAAGCTTGTGAATCAGGCGGTAAAACGTCACTTGAGCGGCTGAACGCCCCGTACCGAAAAAATGACTCGACAGGCCCGATGTCTGCTTCAGATGTCGGGCCTGTCTGCACAGGAGGCAGCAACGTGCATCGCAAATGGCAGATCAGAAGCGAGTCGATGACCCAGGCACCCCTGCTGGATCGCCTGCTGGCCTGCCGCGGTCTGACCGATCCGGTGCAGATCGAAACGTTTTTGGCTCCTGGGCTGCACCAGCTGCACGACCCGGAGCTGCTGCCGGACATGGACAAAGCCTGCCGGACCATCGGGCGTGTGCTCAGGGCGAACCAGCCGGTCTGCATCCACGGCGACTACGATGTCGACGGGATCACGGCGACCGCTTTGCTGACACGCTTTTTGCGCGGCCTGGGCCACGACCCCCAGATCCTGATCCCCGATCGCCTGGCCGATGGCTACGGCTTGTCGGAAGACGCTGCTGAGACGCTGGCCGCGACCGGCTGCAAGCTTTTGATCACCGTCGATTGCGGTATCACCAGCCTGGAGGCGATCAAGAACCTGCGCGTTTCCGGGATCGCCGTGGTGGTGACCGACCACCACGCCTGCGGATCCTGCCTGCCGGACGCGGACGCCGTCGTCAATCCGCACCGGGCTGACAGCCGCTACCCCTTTTCCGGCCTTGCCGGTGTCGGTGTGGCCCTGAAACTCGTTCAGGCCCTGTGCCGCGAACTGCAATGCGGCGACCTCTGGAAAAACTATTTGGATCTCGCGGCCCTCGGCACCGTAGCCGATGTCGTGCCGCTGCTCGATGAAAACCGCAGCCTGGTGGCAGCCGGCCTGGACCAGATCAACCTCGGACGCGGCTGCAACGAACGGCTGACCCACGATGACCTGCCGCCTTCCGCGACGCCTGGCCTGGCTGTTCTGATCGACGCGGTCAGCCCGCCGGACCGCCAGGTGACCGCCCAGCTGCTCGGCTTTACGGCAGCCCCCCGCATCAACGCGGCCGGCCGCATGAGCGATGCGCTCGATGCGGTCAGGCTGCTGCTGACGGAAAGCCGAGCTGAAGCCGGCGAAATCGCCATGAACTTGATCGAACTCAACAAACAGCGCCAGGAAATCGAAAACGCCATCACGCGCGACGCGATGGCGGAGCTGGACAGCCAGGCCGACCTGGACGAGCACGCCATCCTGGTGGTTGCCCGCCCTGACTGGCATCCCGGTGTGATCGGCATCGTCGCGTCGCGGCTGGCGGAGCAATACACCCGGCCGGTCATCGTCCTGGCCGGAGACGGCGCCTTGTTTCGCGGATCCTGCCGGTCCTGGGGCGATATCGACATCCTGGCGGCCCTGCACGCCGCTTCAGGCGCCCTGGAACGGTACGGCGGGCATCGCAAAGCCGCCGGGCTGACCCTGGCGGCGGATCAGCTGGATCACTTTCGCAGCGCCATCCGCGCATACGCCCGCAGCAGCATCCGGGCGGACATGCTTCAGGCCGGCCAGCGTGCGGACCTCCTGGTTGGCGCAGAAGAACTGACATTGGATCAGGCGCTGCAGCTGCGTCGCCTGGAACCGTTCGGCGAAGGCAACCCCGCGCCGCTCTTCATCTGCAAGAACCTTCAGATCGCGGAGACCCGGCTGGTTGGCAACGGCGGCCGGCATCTCAAAATCAGGCTGACCAGCCTCCCGGCCGGCAGCTCCCTGGACGGCATCGCCTTTGGTGCCGGCGACGCCGGCGACTGGACCGGCGCGGGCGACCGGATCGATGTCTGTTTTTCCCTGGAGGTCAATACCTGGCAAGGCCGCCGCCAGGTCCAGCTGAACATCCGGGACCTCTGGCCGGCCGACAGCGGCAACGCCTTTGATGACCGTCCGTGGGAGGCCGAGACTCTTTACCGTTCCGAGGGCAACGTCCGGGCCCTGATGAAGCGCTTTTCGCTGCCCTGGCAGGCGGTCCTGCCCGACAAACAGGAATACAAGGCTGTCTACCAGTACTTGCGCACCCATTGCGACGAGCAGGCGGCTGTCATGGATATAACCTTGCTGTCACGCAAAATCGGACGCAGCTACCAGTTCAACCTGCATCCGTTCCGACTGGCCCGGATCCTGTCCGTGTTCGCGGAAGCGGGCCTGATCAAGCAGCAGGACCTGGGCCAGAGCCGCATTCGCCTGACTCTCCTGCCTGTAGCCGGCAAGGTCCGCCTGGAAGATTCGCCAACTTACCGCCGCCTGGCGGCAGAACGTGAAGGGGGCAGCATCCCATGAGTCAGTCGCCTGCGGTCATGCGGGAAAACATGCTGGACCAGATCCTGAAACGTTACCGCGAGTATACGGACGGCCAGGCCGGCGACAAGATCACCCGGGCCTATGCCTATGCTATCGACGCGCACGGCGCCCAGCAGCGGGCGACCGGTGAACCGTATATCATCCACCCGCTGGCTGTGGCGGCCATCCTGACCGATCTGGAGGTGGATGAAGACACGCTGGCCGCCGCCCTGCTCCATGACACCGTTGAGGACACCGGCAAAACCGTCGACGAAATCCGCCAGGCCTTCGGCGATGACGTGGCTGAGCTGGTCGATGGCGTCACCAAGCTGAGCCGGATCCCCTATTCCTCGAAAGAGGAGATTCAGGCGGAAAACTTCCGCAAGATGTTTCTGGCTATGGCCAGGGACATCCGGGTGGTCCTGATCAAGCTGGCCGACCGGCTGCACAACATGCGCACGATGCGCCACATGGCGCCGGAAAAACAATCCGACAAGGCGCGCGAGACCCTGGACATCTATGCCCCGCTGGCGCACCGGCTCGGCATTTACAAGATCAAGTGGGAACTGGAGGACCTGTGCCTGCGCTACATCGACCGGGATGCCTATTACGAGCTGGTCGGCGCCATCGCCCAGAAGCGATCCGAACGCGAAAAGTATCTTGAGGAAATCGTGGTCCAGATGCAGATCAAGATCCGCGAGATGGGCATCAAAGCCGAGATTGAAGGCCGTCCCAAGCATTTTTACAGCATCTACCGCAAGATGAAGGAACAGGAAAAAGGTTTGGACCAGATCTACGACTTGTTCGCGACCCGGGTGATCGTGGCAACCGTCTCCGACTGTTATGCGGTCCTCGGCCTGGTCCACGAGCTCTATAAGCCGATGCCGGGCCGGTTCAAGGACTACATCGCGATGCCCAAGCCCAACATGTACCAGTCCCTGCACACGACGGTCATCGGGCCGCGCGGCATCCCGTTTGAGGTTCAGATCCGCACCGAGGCGATGCACCGGACCGCCGAATACGGCATCGCTGCGCACTGGCGCTACAAGGAGGGCCTGCCGCAGGGCAGACGCGGCGAACCCTACGACAGCAAGCTGACCTGGCTGCGCCAGCTGCTTGACTGGCAGAAGGACATGCGCGATGCCGGCGAATTCATGGAGTCGCTTAAAAGCGGCCTGGTCGCCGACGAGGTCTTCGTCTTCACGCCCAAGGGCGATGTCCGTTCTTTGCCGGCCGGGTCGGTGCCGGTCGATTTCGCCTACAGCATCCACAGCGGCATCGGCAACCGGATGTACGGCGCCAAGGTCAACGGCCGCATGGTCCCGCTGACCTATGAGCTCAAGAACGGCGACATCGTGGAGATCATGACCTCCGAGAAAGTGCACGGGCCGAGCCGCGACTGGCTGAAGATCGTCAAAAGCGCTTCGGCGCGCACCAAGATCAGCCAGTGGTTCAAAAAGGAAATGCGCGAGGAGAACATCGAGCGCGGCCGTGAGATCGTCGAACGGGAAATCAAGAAGACCGGCTTCGGCGTCGCCCAGCTGCTCAAATCCGAGCATGTCGAGACGATCCTGCGCCGTTACACGCTGAACACGCTCGAAGATATGTACGCGGCCATCGGCTACGGCGGCTTGTCTGCCGGCCGGATCATTCCGCGTTTGCGTGACGAATACATCAAGGGCCTGCCGGAGGATGACCGCACACGGCTGGGCTACCGCGTGACGGCGGCCGGCCAGGTCGTCTACAGCCCCGTTTCGGCGACCCTGGCCGAGGAAACGGTCATCGCCGATCAACGCAAGGCCAAAAGCAAGGCGCGCGAGGTATCGGATCACGGGATCATCGTCAAAGGCATCGAGAACTGCCTGGTGCGCTTGTCGCGCTGCTGCAGCCCTGTGCCGGGAGACCCGATCATCGGTTATGTCACCCGCGGAAAGGGCGTTGCGGTCCATCGCACCGACTGCCCGAATATCCGTCACCTGCTCCAGTCGGCCGGCGGATCGGCCAACAACGCCGAAAAGGCGTCCCGGCTGATCGATGTGGGCTGGTCCAAAGAAGGTCAGGGTGCGTCCTACCAGGTTGAACTCAAAATACTGGCCCATGACCGCCGCCACCTGCTGGCCGATGTCTCCAATGCCATCGCCGATGAGAAAGTCTCGATCATATCCGGCCAGATGACCGCCATGAAAGATGTGACAGCAACGTTGATCATGACCATCGAAGTCAGCAGCCAGAGCCAGTATGACCGGGTGCTGGGCCGGATCAAGGCCGTCCGCGATGTGATCGACGTGAAACGGGGCCATTGAACGCCTGGCCGCCTGATCATGACAAGAAAATACCAAGCAGCGCAAATTAGTGACAGTGGCGATTCCTTGTCTGTTATAGAATGGCAGGGAAGCAGGTGATGGATGGTGACAGCGACCCGGGACAAAGACAATCTTGCCGCATGGGATATGCAGGCGGCTTGCCAGGCGGCTGATAATTTCAGCAAGGCCTGCGGGGTTGCCTGCCGTGTGATCGATCCGATGGGCAGGACGCTGCATGTGGCTGCCGACGCCGGACAGACCGGGATCTGCTCGCTGGCCGCCCGTGTTATGCCCGGTGCCCGTTCCCAGGATGACGCCGGTCCGTCTCAATTTTGTGACAACGCGCACCTCTATGGCTGTTACCAGGCCGAACGGTTTGGCGGACGTTATATTTATTTCTGCCCGCTGGGTCTCACCCACTGGGTATCCCCGGTATACCGTGAGGGACAGGTCGTGGGCGCATTGCTTTGCGGACCGGTCAACATGGTGGATCCGGACGAGTTCCTGATCGAGGACCTGGTGGCCCGCAACGGCATCCATCCTGACTACATGAGCCTGCTGCATGACGAGATCGCGCGCGTGCCGGTCGTGTCTACAGAACGCGTCAACGCCATGAGCGAAACATTGTACCTGGTCGCCGGCGGCCTGTCTGACAAATCGTTCAGCGAGACCGTCGCGCGCAAGAACTCCGGGGAGCTGCAGGCCAAGCTTTGGGAGCAGATCAGCTTCATCAAGCGGTTTACGCACAAGAATGAAGAAGAGCTTGCCTACCCGATCGAAAAAGAAAGCCAGCTGCTGGACCGGATCGAAGTCGGCGACAAGGCGGCATCGCAGGAAATCCTCAACGAGATCCTCGGCCACATCTTTTTTTCGAGCAGCGGCAGCATCGAGATCATGCGCGCCCGGGTCATCGAACTGGTCGTCTTGCTGTCGCGGGCCGCGATCCGCGGCGGCGCGGACGTCGAACAGATTTTCGGCCTTAACTACACCTATCTCAACAAGATCAACACCTTCCGCAACATTGATGAGATCGCCTACTGGCTTTCCGGCATCCTGACACGCTTTACCGACCAGGTTTTCAACCTGACCAATGTCAAACACGCCGATGTGATTTTCCGAGCGATCGACTTTGTCAAGAAGAACTACATGAAGAAGATCACCCTGGAGGAAACCGCGTCGCAGGTGTTCCTCAGCTCGGCCTATTTCAGCCGCATTTTCAAAGAGGAAATCGGCGATAATTTCAACAGCTATGTCAACGGCATCCGGGTCGATGCGGCGATGAAGCTGCTGCTGAACGAGACGATCCCGCTGGTCGACATTTCCAGCATGGTCGGATTCGAAACCCAAAGCTATTTTTCCAAGGTGTTCAAGCGCGTCACGGGCGTGACGCCGGGACGATACCGCGAATCCAGAGGCAAGATCAAGCCTGGAATTAAAGAGCAATCAAAAACATGAGGAGGATATCATGATGGAACTGCTGGTGAAGATGTCAGAAGCCCTGCAAAAAGGCAAAGCGAAGGATGTCAAGGCGATGGTCCAGGAGGCGATCGACCTCGGTCTGGAGCCACAGACGATCCTGAACGAAGGCCTGCTGTCCGGTATGAACGAGGTTGGCATCAAGTTCAAGAACAACGAGGTTTACGTGCCTGACGTCCTGATCGCCGCGCGTGCCATGAAAGCCGGCACGGAGCTTCTCAAGCCGCTGCTGGTCGCTGGCGGCATCAAGGCCAGGGGCAAGGTCGTCATCGGCACGGTCAAGGGTGACCTGCATGACATCGGCAAGAACC
>LSQX01408998.1_pt2 | contig 10788 bp, 13 predicted proteins | sample 654561 | NCBI WGS metagenome assembly LSQX01 (sample SAMN04489861, study PRJNA283612) | anaerobic digester metagenome | isolation source: 4 biogas reactors fed with cattle manure at either 37C or 55C with and... | place: Denmark: Kongens Lyngby | collected 2014 | reverse complement strand
CCGCAGGGAGTCATCAGTAACGGTAGAGTGATGGATCCTCCGGAGGTCGCTCTTGCAGTGAAAGAGGCTCTCAATGCAGGAGGCATCAGGGGCAGGGAGGTGTGTGCCGCAATATCCGGCGGAGAGGTTATTGTCAGGCACGTATTCTGTCCGAAGATGCCCAGGGAGGAACTGGCTCAAGCAGTGAAATGGGAGGCAAGGGCATATGTTCCTTACTCTATTGAGGAGGCAAGCATAGACTTTGATGTAGTCGGGTATGGACATGATTCCCCTGAACGGCTGGAAGTGATGATTGTCGCTGCACCGAAGAGTCTTGTGGAGAGCCATGTAGAAACCATGGAGCTTGCAGGAGTCAAGCCTCGCTTTCTGGATATTCAGCCAATTGCAATTTGTCGTGTGTTTTGTGGTGATGAAGCGGAGAACTCGCAGTTCTTCGTTGATATCGGAGGAGGTACAACAGATCTGGTGTATTCGGAACAAGGGGTCTTAAGGTTCACCCGCATGGTTGACATAGGCGGCAATACCTTTACCCAAGCAATTATCCAGGCCAAGAAACAAAACTTTATCCAAGCAGAAGACTTGAAACGCAAGGTAAGCTTGCTTGAGGCAGGCAAGGTCGAAGACGACGGCTGCCTTGATCCAGAGAGCATGGAAGTCCTGAGAGACGTGGCTAGAAGGCTTGCACTGGAAATAAGACGCTCCATAGACTACTGCAACGCCCAGGGTAGAGTGAGGACGAGAGGGCATTCGCCTATAAAGAAGGTTGTTCTGACAGGCGGGGGGTCGAACTTAGGCGGACTCAGGGAGTATCTGGAGGCAAGTGTCGGCCTGGAAGTGATGATAGGCGACCCTTTGAGTAACGTTGCTTTCGACGCCAATTCGCCTCTCGCGGATGACTTAGCAACCTACGGGACTTCACTTGCAGTCGCTATCGGACTTGCGCATCGAGGGGTGGATAGCTGATGAACGGGGTAGACCTACTTCCACAGGAGGTTACGAAACCCAAACGCCCTGCGTTGTTCAGTGTGACAGCTCTTGTAATCATATCGCTTTTTGTGCTTCTTGTGTCCTTTCTCTACACTGCCAAGACCGAGGAGCTAAATAGGGCGAAGGAAGCACTTTCCATCCTGGAGTCTGACTTCGCGGGCTTTGCATGGGTCGAGGAGGAACTAATCAAGACCGGGAAACGGAAGAAAGATATTGAGTCCAAGCTCGAACTGGCCAGGAAGGAGACGGCGAATCATCTTCCGGTGGATGAAATCTTAAAGGACTTGCCTGGTTTGATGCCGCAAGGAGTTCGCCTGACACGGTTGTCACTGGCGGATGAAGGCAGGGTGCTGTTTTATGCAGAGACCACTGCGCTTTCTCGAGCAGCCGGGCTTGGGGTTTCTCTTGAACAGTCCGGCATGTTCCATGATGTCAAGTTGCTGAAGGTCACAAGAGTCAATGAGGTAGACGGGATTTACAAGTTGGAGGCAACAGGGAAGTTGTCGCCTATAGGAGGCGACTAGACATGGCGGTCTTACGGAAATTGGCTGAAAAGCAGCTACTGACCTTGATAATATGCTTGGTCATCATAGGATGGATTTTGCAGAGGGTTGTCTTTGTGCCTATGTCCATGGAATTGGACAGCGTAAAGGCTGAAACTTCTGCTATCAATCAGAAGATAGCTACGTTGCCTGTTATGATTCATGATCTCCGACGTATGAGAGATGATTACGCTCAAGCTAAATCTGCCCTGGAGAGTATCAACTCTCGGGTAACCTCAGAGGCGGCACTACCATACTTCATCCGGGAGCTGGAGGATGTATCAAAACAAGCAGGGACAAACATATCAAGTGTATCTGCAGGGACTCTGGCTGCCGGGTCTTGCTATTCCAGGATTCCCATGACTATAACCTTCCAAGGATCTTACCGGCAAGTGGAACGCTTTATTCAGGGGCTGGCGAAGCTGGAACGCGCGGTTAGCGTGAGCGACTTGTCTCTGGAATCACCGGGCTTCACCGAGCATGAGGACACCGGCAATGAACACGTCCTCGATGCAGCTCTTTCGCTGGTTGTTTATGTGGTCCCCAAAGGTGGTGACAGCTAATGCACGGACGGCGTTTTTCGGGTTTTGACATTAGGGCCGGGGTCATAGTCCTCATTGCGATAGTCGCTGTATCAACCTGCGTCTGGCTGACAACGCAGATGAAGCCTACATCTCAGCAGACAACCGGAAGCCTGCAAGGGGCGACTGCACCTTCTGTTCAGCCTGAGGGGCTCAGAGATCCGCTTCCCCAGGTAACCACAGAATACAAACAAGAGACTCCTATGACTTTTGCGGCAAAGAGAAAGGGTGTCTTTGTCCCTGATTGGCCTATAAGGCCCAGAGAAGACAAGAAAGATATTAACGGCTCTGTTGAAATCACTGATTTCGTGCCTGAAACACTGCCTCCGGTACCCACAACACAACCTGTCGCGGATGAGGATTTTCTTGAGGATACAGAAAGACAGTCTGTATCTGAGATTAGCCACAGGGAGGACGCCGGATCAGAAGACAGCAGTGAGGACGCTGAATCACAAGGCGTCAGTAAGGAGCCTGAATCGGAAGGCATCCTGGGGGACGCTGGATCAGAAGGCATTGTGCCTGAGACGGAAGGTATCCCGGAAGAAGTCGAAAAGACGCATATCGTGACTGAGGATGTGCCTCCTGAGCCCAAGCCGCGCGAAACGGAGACTGCTGTAGAATGGCAGACTAACGGAGATACTGTCGGAGGCGACGAAGCAGGGGAGCAAGAAGTAAAACCTACGGTGGATCCTCCGAGACTGTTCGTAAGTGGGATTATAGTGTCTGACGATGCGTCATACGCAATTGTAAAAACGTCTACTTCCAGCGTGATAGTGCAGCCCGGAGACGAAATCGAAGGCGCGACGGTCAAGTCCGTTGAGGAGAAAGCTGTCGTTGTCGTTAAGCAAAATGAGGAGTTTGTGCTTGAACTAGGCGGAGGGGGAGAATCATGATGAACGGAGCAAGGGGCGCCAAATGTATTAGACTTATCGCCTTAGTCCTTCTGTTGGCAATTGCAGCGTCGAACACGGGCTTTGCCTCCTTGGCGGCAGGCGAAGGGCCTTTGGACTGCCGGGTCACAATCGAGCTCAAAGGCGCTGATGTAAGGGACGTTTTAAAGATCCTGGCAGAGCTAGGTAATGTCAATATCGTTTCCGACCCTTCCGTGCGGGGCGAGATTTCGCTTTCGCTGAAGGAAGTCCCTATTGCTGATGCAGTCGAGCTGGTGACAAGGGCTACAGGGCTTGCCTACAGGCATGTGGGAAATACTCTTGTAGTGGGCCTGCCGGATCGGTTCAAGTCTGGGTTCGATCATATTGAGACCAGGATTCTCAAGCTTGACTATGCATCCCCTGAAGACATGAAGGACGCGCTGAAACTAGTAGTTCCTCCAGACAAGATTCAGCTGGATTCGCGCACAAACTCTGTTATAGTGACAGGGGTATCCGTTGAACTCGACGAAGCAGAAGAAATTGCAAGAAAACTCGATGTTCCCATTCCCATGGTACGAATTGATGCAAGGCTTGAAGAAATTGCACAAGATGCATTGGACCAGTTCGGAATCAGCTTTCAGGAAATGGGAGAGTATGGCGGGTTCGGGAAAGTGTATATAAGGACAGACCCGACGACCGGAGTTTTCCAGGGTCTTTCCCTTGCAGTAGGCGCGTTCTTAAAGATGTTGGAGGATTCCGGGAAGGCTGTGACGATTGCCAGGCCGAGCACAACTACGCTTGACGGGACAGAAGCCAGGGTATTCATAGGTGATAAGATACCTGTGATCATATCTGAGGACGGCGGTGATACCAAATCCGTATCTTTCATCGAGGCAGGAGTCAAATTGGTTATAACGCCTCGGGTGAACAGAGACGGTCTCATAACAGTAAGAATACGGCCTGAGGTGTCGTCGATTCTCAGGACCGACCAGACCCAAGGGTTCCCCCATGTGAGAACCAGAGAAGCTGACCTTGTCGCCACTGTCCGTGACGGCGAGACCATTGCCATAGCAGGCCTCCTCCAGCGTGAGGAGATAGAGAGCGTCTTAAAGCTTCCTATCCTCGGGGATCTTCCCCTGCTGGGGTTGCTTTTCCAAAACAGGAAGCTTGACACAAAAGAGACGGAGATGGTTATATTCGTGACACCACGCATAGTAACAGTGGACGAAGAGGGCTTACACCCTAACTACTTTGATGATGAACACAACATGCACTTAGAGGGGTTAGAAGACAATGATGAAGAATAGACTGGTTGCGCTCAGAGAACGGTTATCATCCGCAGGAATTGACGGGCTTCTCATTACAAGGCCTGAGAACAGACGCTACATAACCGGGTTTACCGGCTCTGCAGGAGTCGTTGTTGTTTCCCGAGACCACGCCTGTTTTGTTACGGATTTTCGATATGTTGAGCAAGCTACCTATCAGGCGCCTGAATTCCGTGTAATCGAGCACGGACTGAAAATCGTGGATACTCTACGAGAGATAGTAGAAGAGGCAGGTATCAGCAGGCTGGGATTTGAGAAAAATGTAATCACATATAAGCAACATGAGACCTTTTCATCCGCTCTTGCCGGAGTGGAGCTTGTGCCTTGCGAAGGTTTGGTTGAAACCCTCCGCGCGGTAAAGGATGAGAGTGAGATCGAGGCGATTTGCCGGGCAGAGGCTATAGGAGATGCTGCTTTTTCTCATGTTCTTGACATAATCAAACCGGGAATGACTGAAATCGACGTAGCCCTTGAGATAGAATGGTTCATGAGGAAGAATGGCGCAGAAGGTATTGGGTTTGAGGTAATCGTCGCATCAGGAGAACGCGGTGCCATGCCCCACGGGGTGGCGTCTTCTAAGAAGCTGGCCGAAGGTGAACTTGTGGTCATGGATTTCGGCGCAGTTTATCATGGCTACAGAGGAGACATGACTCGCACTGTTTCGCTGGGGAAGGCTTCTCCCGAACAGCGCCGGATTTATGACATTGTCCTTCGCGCCCAGGAAGCTGCCTTGGAAGCAATTGCTCCGGGGAAGACAGGTCAGGAAATCGATGGCCTAGCCAGGAAGGTCATAGAAGAAGCAGGGTACGGTGATAACTTCGGCCATGGACTGGGTCATGGAGTAGGCCTTGCCATTCATGAAGAGCCAAGGCTTTCTGTTACCGCCACGGAGGAGCTTCGCCCGGGAATGGTGGTCACAGTTGAGCCAGGCATATACGTTCCGGGTTTTCTCGGTATTAGGATTGAGGATCTTGTCGTAGTTGGGGAAAGCGGAATCAGAAATCTTACAAGCTCACCTAAAGAGCTCATAGAACTCTGATATTGGCTTCCGCTGTGTATCTTAAGGTCTGCGTAGGAGCTGACCTCAGGCTATTTATGGGTCATCAGATATTTAGAGAGTTGAAAGGACAATCTAGGTTTGAAGCGAAATATGAAATGTTTGGGTTGTTCATACCGGAGGTGGTTATGTGATTTCAACTAACGATTTTCGCACAGGTCTTACTATTGAACTTGACGGGGAAGTTTACTCAGTTGTTGATTTCCAACATGTAAAGCCCGGAAAAGGGTCTGCGTTTGTCCGGTCGAAACTAAGAAACGTGAAGACCGGTTTTACCATAGAGCGGACATTCCGCGCAGGCGAAAAAGTCCCCAGAGCTCATATAGAGTACCGTGAGATGCAGTTCCTCTATAGCTCAGGTGAAGATAATTTCTTCATGGACACCTCTACATATGAACAGATTAGTCTCAGCGACGAGAAGCTGGGAGATAATAAGAAATATCTCAAGGAAAACATGGTAATCGGTGTTCAGGTGTACGAAGGAGCTCCCATCGGAGTTGAACTTCCCAACTCTGTAGAGCTTACTGTTACAGATACAGATCCGGGCCTACGTGGTGACACTGCAAGCGGTGGCACTAAGCCGGCTACCCTTGAAACCGGTGCAGTGGTGCAGGTGCCTCTCTTTGTAAGTATCGGAGATGTAATAAGGGTGGACACACGAACCGGTCAGTATCTGGAGAGGGCATAACTTGCCCTGTGCTATGGGGGTATCCATGATGGTCCTGGCCCTAATTCTTTCTGCTTGTGGTACGCAAGCCATTACTGTCCTGCATGTTCTTACCGTTGGCTAACGGTAGGAATGGCATCCTCCGTTTGGCCCGTCCATCATACAGACACCAAATATGCAAAACGTAACGAAGACCGAGGAGGTAACCTTTGAGATCCGCCTCCTCTGCACTTCTCTATATGCTTACTTGAATTGATGCCATTGTGATATCGGTTTTGGTTGCTTTCACCGGAGTCACCTTAGATTACCAGGTTCAGGAAACCAATGCTTTGTTGTATTAGCGATTGCTACCAGGCTGAGCATGATAGGAACCTCCTCGAGAACTCCCACCACAGTAGCTAACGCAGCTCCTGAACCGAGTCCGAATAGCGATATCGCTACGGCAACTGCCAACTCAAAGAAGTTGCTGGCACCGATCATAGCTGCAGGAGCCGCAATAGTCCTGTCCACTCTCCACAGACGGCACCACAGATAAGCTACTGCAAAGATGAGATAGGTCTGTATGGTCATAGGTACTGCGATCAATAGGATATGAAGCGGGTTCTTGATTATCGTTTCACCTTGAAAGGAGAACAGGATTATCAACGTCAGTAATAGACCGATAATGGTGAATGGTTTTAGCTTGGGAAGGAAGGAGTTCTTGAGCCACTCCTCACCCCTAATTCGGATTAGCCGTCTCCTGGTAACATAGCCTGCAGCCAGAGGGATGACGACGTACAAGATCACTGATAACAGAATGGTGTCATACGGTACTTTCAACTCAGTCAGGCCGAGCTGGAAGATGACAATTGGGGCGTAGAGGAACAAGATTACAATATCGTTGATGGCTACTTGAACCAGCGTATGAGCGGGGTTGCCTTCGGCAAGGTAACTCCATACGAACACCATAGCTGTGCAAGGGGCAGCTCCCAGGAAGATTGCACCTGCAACGTACTGACTGGCAAGGTCGGCAGGTATCCATCTGGCGAAGACCACCTTCAAGAACAGCCAGGCCAGGCCAAGCATGGTGAAGGGCTTGATCACCCAATTCACGGCCAGTGTGATTATTAGTCCCCTGGGATTTCTCCCTGCCCTAACTATGCTGCTAAAATCAATCTGCGCCATCATGGGATAGATCATGAACCAGATGAGCACAGCAACTGGAATCGACACGTGTGCATATTCGAGCTTGCTCAAGACCTTTGGGAATCCAGGGAACCTGGTCCCGATGAATACGCCCAGTAAAATGCATATTGCGACCCATACCGTGAGGTACCTCTCGAAAAAGCCAAGTCCACCGCTTTCTTGTGGATTAGCAGCTTCGGTGTCTGATGTAGTCATCTTGTTCTCACCCCTACAGCCTTCAAATTACTTATCCATGGTCATATTGCACACAGACCACAGTGACGATCCGAACACATACTCTACTTAGGAGGGACTTCGTGAGTCTGAATCTAGCCTAGCGCTCCCGAAAGAACACCTCAAGGTTGTGAGGAAGCCGGTATTCGTGGGTGTCCTTGGCAAAAGCCGGGGTGCCAGAATAGACCTCCCGCAAAATTGCGTTGACAATAAATTCCTTTGGGGGTACTGTGTATTCTATTCCGTCGTGTATCCAAACCCGACAGTCCACACTCTCTCCGCACGTACACAAGTCTGCACAGCCTTCGCAAGCAGACTCACGAATGTTAGGCTGAATATCCCTGCCGTTAACTCGAATCGTGGGTGAGCTCAGGAACTTGTGCTTTACGGCCAGTTCCTTTGAGGTGATGCTGATCTTGTTCACCACCACATCGAATCCGGCCATTTTTAACACGTTCGACACTTCCCTAATAGCTGCTTCAAGGTTAGTCTCAGTACCTATGCACCTTGTGCATACAGTCAAGTCCAGATACAAGAAATCGATTTCAACTCTACGATGTTCGGGCTCTGGATAACAGCACTCTGCATCGCCCGAACAGCAATTGCCATTCACTTTATTGCATCCTCCACAATCTTCATGATTTCTTTGGGTTTTAGCACCTTGCCGAAAGATACAACTTTTTCGTTAATGACCAGAGCCGGGATGGACATTACGCCGTATTTCGCTATTTCCGCGAAATCAGTCACCTTCTCTACTGTGCAATCCATCCCCAGTTCCGCAAGGGCAGTTTTTGTGTTCGCCACAAGAGTTTCGCAGTTCCTACAACATGAACCCAATATCTTAATAACCATGACTCTCTACCTCCTGGAATACACTACAGTCTGTTATCCGGATCTAAGTAGATCACTATAAGTGATCGGCAGTTCTGGAGAGTTTACGTACCGTGCTGGGCCACCCAAGACCTCGGAAAACGAGCAAAAACTAATGAACTCCCACTTAGACTAAGAGATGCCCAAATGTATTGAACGCGTAGCCGATAATAATGATGCCTGCGGTGACCATTCCCACGAATATGGCCAAGAGCCTGGGCTTAACTACCCTTTTCAGCATGACAATGGACGGGAGCGATAGCGCTGTCACGCCCATCATGAACGAGAGAGCAGTACCGAGTCCTACACCTCTCGCTACCAAGGCCTCAGCGATGGGCAGTGTTCCGAATATGTCGGCATACATCGGCACTCCCACTATGGTTGCCAGCACTACCGAATACCACTTATCCTGTCCGAGTACAGTAGTTATCATGGTTTCGGGTATCCAGTTGTGGATCGCAGCGCCGATGCCGACGCCCACCAGTACATAGATCCAAACCTTGCTCAGAATTCCCGCTGCCTGATCAGAGGCATAGCTCAGCCTTTCATGAGTCGATAGAGTCTGCTCATCGAGACTGGCTGCTTCCGGCGTTCTACTAAACACGAATGGCTCGATGTACTTCTCCAGCCTCGAGTTGCCGATGATGGTACCTGCCACAACAGCGAGAATGATGCCAACGACTACGTATGCAATTGCTGTTGCCCAGCCGAAGATGCTTGCCAACAGGATCAAAGACGCAAGGTCCACCAGAGGCGACGAAATCAGAAACGAGAACGTGACGCCCAGAGGCAGTCCTGCATTGGTGAACCCAATGAACAGCGGAATAGACGAGCATGAGCAAAACGGAGTCACTGTTCCTAGAAGCGCTGCAAGGATGCTGGCGGTAATGCCTTCGAACCTGCCCAGTATCTTCTTTGTACGCTCAGGTGGAAAGAAACTCTGAATGTACGAAATGCTGAACACCAAAGCTGAGAGAAGCAAGAGGATTTTGATTGTGTCATAGATGAAGAAATGAATGCTGCCCCCGAGTTTAGTTCCGATATCGAGCCCAAATATATGCTCAACCAATTGAGTTATCAGGCTTGATAGCCACTCCATCTTCAGTAGCTGATCGTTAAGCCAACCCAGTAAGATCATAATCAATTCTCTCCCCTACGTTCTTTAGCGTTGTTCACTGGACTCCGAGCCGACAATGCTATCAAGTAATTCCTTCACAGCCTGTAGCTCCTCCCTGTTCAGAGAGTACTTCACCCAGGCCCCATCTCGACGAGCCTTCACGAGCCTGGAGTCGCACAGGATATTCATGTGGTACGACAGCGTGGGCTGCGTGATGTGGAAGCTCTCAAGAATCTCACAAGCACACAGTTCCCCCGCGGATAGCATGTGCAGTGCCTGCAGGCGTGTTTCGTCTGACAACGCCCTAAAAATCAGTGCAGCCGCAGCATAGCCCTGCATCATGTTTACGCGCCTCCCATAGATATTCCTCGATGACATTGATGTTTATCTATATGCAGAATAACACGTCCTTGTTTGCCTGTCAACAAGGATGTGTTATTCTCCTTGAAACGGGGTGCGTCATTTTTTGCGTCCTTCGGTAAACGGCAGCCACTCTCTGAAAATCAGCAAATCAGCTTAGAACAGGAGGCTCAGCCTGAAAACCTTAGGTCATAAAACTAGTCCCCCCGGAATACTTATTTGTATAAGGGGGGACTTGCCTTGTCGGATAAGCATCTAGGTGGAAAGTCTGCATCAGACGTTATCATAGATGAGGTTCTACCGCATCTCCCGCCCGGTCTTCGCGCATCGATTGCCGGATTACCTAAGGAACAGTTGGACAGGGTGCATGAGATCAGGCTTCGCGCGTGGAGACCGGTGATGCTGATGGCAGGGGATGACGAGATATATCCCAATCCTCCTTATGTTTTCACAGATGATGACGCTCTCATGACTTTACAGCTTATTGCGTGCGGATCTCTCTATGCTTTCGAAGATGACTTGCGTCAAGGCTACATAACAATACGCGGAGGCCATAGAGTTGGGTTGGTGGGTCGCGTTGTCCTTCTTAAGGGTCGGGTCGCAACTCTTAAGGACATATCAGGTTTCTGTATCAGAATAGCCCATGAAGTCTTAGGAGCAGCCGACAATGTCATGAAATACCTTGTCAAACCGCCCCGCAGGCTATACCACACGCTTATAATATCACCGCCCAGGTGTGGCAAAACAACATTGCTCAGGGATATTGCAAGACAGGCAAGTGACGGTGTTCCTTCTCTTAACTTCCCAGGAGTCCGAGTAGGCGTTGCAGATGAGCGCTCGGAGATAGCTGCGTGTTACGCAGGAGTCCCCCAAACCACTTGCGGCACCCGTACCGACGTATTGGATGCATGTCCGAAAGCTGAAGGGATGATAATGCTTATCCGTTCCATGTCCCCCGATGTCGTCATTACTGATGAAATCGGTAGGGAAGAGGATGCCCTTGCCATACGAG
>LSQX01236041.1_pt3 | contig 10788 bp, 9 predicted proteins | sample 654561 | NCBI WGS metagenome assembly LSQX01 (sample SAMN04489861, study PRJNA283612) | anaerobic digester metagenome | isolation source: 4 biogas reactors fed with cattle manure at either 37C or 55C with and... | place: Denmark: Kongens Lyngby | collected 2014 | reverse complement strand
GCAAAGAGCCCATAAATACTGTGGGAAAGTTGAGTTATTAATTCACAAAATGTTTTAATATCTTCCATTCATACTTATCAAGTACAATTTTTAACCTTCCACTTTCCAGCTTATACAATGTCTTACTGTTTACACACTCCAGCATGTTGGAAGGCTTGATTGAATTTCCCAAGTCTATAGAGCCCTTTGCTTTTTTATCTGTTGTGTTCATCACTATTATTAATTTATCCTTTTCATTCTCTCTTTTAAAAGCCAGTATATCCCTATTTCCAATTACATTATAATCCCTGTATATGCCGTTTCTTAATACAGAATTGTTCCTTCTTAAATCTATGAAAAAACGGTAAAGCTTTAAAATGTGCCTGTTCCATTCGCTCTCAATCCAAATCATAGGCCTTCTGCAATCAGGGTCATCCTCGCCCTCCATACCTATTTCATCACCATAATATATAAGAGGAACTCCTGGAAAAGTGAACTGGAATACCACACCCAATTCAAATCTTTCCTGGGATTTTGCACACAAAGTCAAAAATCTGGGCGTATCATGGGTGCTTATTATATTCAGCATACTGTTTAAAACTTTTGAGTTGAACTTCATAATATAATTGTTGAGCCTCATCCTGAAAAGCTCAGCATCAATCGAACGGTAGGCAAAAAGGTCGTTTATAAGAGACTTTAAAGGATAATTGGTTACAGAATAAAACTGGTCACCACAAAGCCACGTGGAAGCCTCGTCAAAAATTTCTCCTATCAATACCACTTCCTTTGCATAAGACCTTAGCTGAATGCGCAGTTCCCTCCAAAAATTCCTCTCAATCTCATCTGCCACATCAAATCTCCAGCCGTCTATCCCAAATTCCAGCGTCCAGTATTTGACCACATCCTGTATATACTTTGCCACCTCTTTATTGCCTATGTTTAATTTGGGCATACCTCCAAAAAATCCGAAACACTGGTAGTTGGGCTGAGGAAATGCTACAAGCGGGTATGATTTTATATAGAACCAATCCTTGTATACTGAGTTCGATCCGTTTAATTTTACATCCTGAAATGCAAAAAAATTATCGCTTATATGATTGAATACTCCATCAAATACCACTTTAATATTGTTTTTGTGACATATTTCAATAAACTCTTTTAATTCTTCTTTGCATCCTAAAACGGGGTCAATTTCATAATAATCGGTAATATCGTAGCGATGATAGGATTCAGATTTAAAAACAGGATTCAAATATAAAGCATCCACTCCAAGCTTGATCAAATAGTCAATCCTTGACATAATGCCTTTTATATTGCCTCCATAATAAAGCCCTTCAAGCTCAAGGTTTTCGGGAATTCTGCAAAACCTATCAGGGAAAATCTGATATACAGTTGAATTCACAAACCAGTCAACTTCCTCAAAGGCATCCTCACTATTTAAATATGAATAACAAAAATGTCCCCGTTCTGGTCTTTGACTGAAAAAGCCATTATGGTTATACCATTTTCTCTCAAGATGATCCTCTATATAAAACATGTACTTAAACCTCTTTACTGGACCTATCAACTTGGCTTCATAATAATCAAACAACTCATCTGATGCGATTTTCTCCATCTGTAACGACCCTTTCAGTAATGGGTCATACTTTTCATGATAGACAACCATACATGCTTCAACATTATTTTTTCCTGTTCTGAGCCTTATTACAAGGGTATCAGCGTCAACAGGAAATGCATATTCACTGTAGGGTTTATGGTATATTGCCTCAAGTAGCATTTTGTGGTGCACCTCTTCCAAAAACAATTTTCACCATTAATATTCAAGAAACCTTGAATTTTTTCCTGCAATATATTATATTGAACGTGATAAAGACTTACATCACGATTAAATTTTTGGCAAGTTATAAATTGCGTTAAGTATATTCGCCTATGTATAACCATTTTCGCAATTTAAATAACAAAATATATGGTGATTTATTTGATTTTAAAATACATTATTGATAAAGAATCTTCAGGAAAAGCGTTAAAACATGTTTTAAAAAGAAATATGCAACTTTCTGAAACACTTATTAAGAAGCTGAAATACCAAAACAGGATTCTATGTAATGATAAGCCTGTTTATGTAAACACTTCGGTTACAGAACATGATGTTATAAAAGTTGATATGTCCTTTGAGGAAAACTCCGACGGTGTCGTTCCACAGGAGATTCCTATTGATATACTGTTTGAAGACGAATGCCTGCTGATTTTGAATAAACAATCCGATACAATTGTACACCCTACATGTATGCGTCCTGACAGAACTCTGGCAAATGGCGTAGCTTGGCATTTTCTAAAAAACGGTTCCAATAACAAAATCAGACCTGTAATGAGGCTTGACAAAGACACCTCCGGCGTAATTATATTTGCTAAAAACCCCTATTCTCAGGATTACCTGATCCGCCAGATGAACAATAAAACCTTTGTTAAAGAATATATCGGTATTGTTCACGGTTTTGTAAAGGAAAATCAGGGCACAATCGACTTGCCAATATCTAGAAAACCAGGCAGTATAATAGAAAGACAGATATCACCGGAAGGAGACTCGTCCATAACACATTACAAGGTTCTTGAACAACTCCACAATGCAACTTTGTTAAGCTTTATTCTTGAAACAGGCAGAACCCATCAGATACGTGTTCACTGTCAGGCTATTGGACATTCTCTTATAGGAGACACATTATACCCTCAACTTGACATTTCCCACACCACTTCAAATATGGATATAACTCACGAACAGCCTGATTTAATTAACCGTCAGGCTCTTCACTCAATTAAGGCAATATTTGAGCATCCTGTCACAAAAGAAATTCTTGAAGTGACTGCGCCGCTTGCCAAAGATATTGAAAAAGCATTGGAAATATTAAGAAAATAATTCCCCAAATATTTACACACACCTGCTTTAGTGCTATTATATATTTACTTTCAAGGAGACACTTTATAAAAGTTTGATCTCTTTATAAGAGGCTTTGTAAAAAGCATACTTTCGAGTCCCACTCGTTTTTAGCCAGATTCTGCGAAAGCAAAATAGTGTAAACAAGTATAAAGAAATGGAGTGAGTTTTGTGGAAATTTTAAAAGAGCGGTATTCCATTACTGAGCTTAGCAAGCGGCTTAGTGTTACAGATCATGCACTTAGGTATTATGAAAGGGAGTTTAATATAAATATACCCAAAGACAAAAGGGGTAGACGTTATTATACCCCTGAACTGGCAAATATAATGTATCAGATAAAAACAATGCGTGATGACGGGCTTGAAATCAAGGCTATTAAAAAAATCTTTTTGGAGGAAAATGTTTTAAGTGAACCTCCACCTGTCGTCAACGAGACAGAGGCTGTATCAATATCCCATATGCAGGTAAACAATACAGCAATAGAAATCAAACAGTTTTTCAAAGAATTTGAAGAGCAACTTACTAATAATTTTTCATTGGAAGTTACCTGTGCAAGAGAGCATCTAAGTAACGAAATCAGCAAAACCAAGCTTGAGCTTGGCGCATATTTTGATAATAATATAAGGAAGCTTGAAGGAAAGCTAGATAAGCATTTTGAAAATGTTGATCAATCAATAGGGATGTGGCGTGAAAGGAATAAAGGTGGCATTTTCAAGCGGCTTAAACAAATTGTATTCAAGTAACTGCATTATCAAAGCAATCTTCAATACTTTTACTTGGGTACTGTTAAATAAAGTAGGTATAGATAATATGAGTTTATTTGATAAAGTCAATATGATACAATGTGTATAATTAAAGGATTATAATGACTAAAGAAATATATGTATTAAAAGATTATAAGAGGAAGTGAATCTATGGAATACCAAGGAAAACTAGATTTGTATCAAAGTACTATTAATGAATTAAGACCCTTTGAGGGCGAAATGTTGAAGCAAATAAAAAGCTTTTATCGGGTTGGATTAACATGGACATCCAATGCATTAGAGGGAAACTCTTTAACAGAAAGTGAAACCAAGGTCTTAATCGAAGATGGTCTGACTGTTGGTGGCAAGCCTTTAAGAGATATCTTTGAAGTTGTAGAACATGCAAAAGCATATGACTATATATTTACTTTACTTGAAAATAAAGAAATTAGGGAAGTTGATATCCTATACCTGCATAAGCTGTTTTATCAAAATATTGAAGAAGAGTTTGCTGGAAGATATCGAGATATTCCAGTATTTATCTCAGGATCTAATTACCCGGTAACTAAGGTAGAAAATATTCAAAGTGAGATAGAGGATCTATGCAAATGGATAAGCACAGAGAGAAAAAACTTTCATCCAGTAGAATTTGCAGCATTACTTCATAAAAAATTTGTATTTATTCACCCTTTTAAAGACGGAAATGGAAGGGTAGCAAGGCTACTTATGAATACAGCATTGATACAAGATAGATATTTACCAGCACTAATTCCTCCAATCTTAAAAAGTGAATATATTGCACTACTTGAAAAGGCACATGAAGATGATAGACCATTTATTAATTTTATTGCTGAAAGGGAACTAGAGTCGCAAAAGGATTTTTTAAGACTCCTCCATATACCCTTTCCCAAGTTAGAACAAGATAATAGTGGAATGACATTGTGACAAATATCCGATTTGCCGAACACAGTTAAATTAGTGTACAATATAACTATTTTACAATCATATATCATTTATTCCCCAAAACACGAAGCTATCTTCTAAACCCTTAAAATTCGGATTTATAAGATAGCTTTATCACAAAATATACCATTTTTTATTATCTCACGCAATAAGTTTCAATTTTCTCATAACTTCGACAAGTTTTTCAGTATCTATAGGTTTTGCCGCATATGCCTCACACCCTGTTTCAAATGAACCGAACACATTTTGGGTGTCAACCAGTGCTGTTGTCATTATGACCTTTACATTATCCTGTTTCATTATGTCCCTTTGTTTTTCAATGTCCCTTATTGCTTTTAAAGCCTTAATTCCATCCAGCTTCGGCATCATTATGTCGAGGCACACCAAATCATAAGGTCTTCCTTCATCTAATGCCATCATGAACGCCTCAACAGCTTCTACACCGTCTATCGTTATATCACACTCTCCGTATGTCGTAAGAAACTTGCACAAAAATTTGCGGCTGGCAAAATCATCCTCAGCGATCAGTATTCTCATTTCTATTACCCCTTTCTCTTGAATATACTAATTTTTCCCTTCACTATAGTGCTTTTTAGCTTCTGACTTAAGCAAAGTAAATTGTTGTCTTATCGCATCATGTTCTTCTTTTCTCGCTGCAAGCTGTATTCTAAACGCCGTATTTTTAATTGCCGTATATCCATTACTTGACGCAAGTTCTTTTATCTTAAGAGAAACCTTTTCCACACGCACAATTTTACCTTCCAATACAGCTGTCTCCAACTCATTAACAAGCTGTTCGAGGCCACTTTTATGTCTCCCAATCTCTGCTAAGGTTATGTTTTGCTGATTCCCCGTACTGTTTACATACATTTTCATGCTATTTTCTATACTTGTTCCAATAATTTTATTACTATCTTCACAAGGGTATAGTACTTTGTCCATTGCACTAAAAAGCTCTTCAACTGCTATAGGCTTTGGTATGTATTCATCCATACCAGCGTTTAAAAATCTTTGCCTGTCTCCCTTCAGAGCATGAGCTGTAACTGCAATTATCGGAATATGCCTGAAAGTTCCTTCTTCTCTTTTTCTTATTCTTTTTGTTGTTTCTATACCGTCCATTTCAGGCATTTGTATATCCATCAGTATAAGATCGAATTCTTTGTTTTCAAGTATCTCCAAAGCCTCCAAACCGTTATTGGCAACTTGTACACTATGACCTTGCTTCTCAATGATTCTTGTAATAATCATCTGGTTTACCGTATCATCTTCAACTGCAAGTATATTAAGCCTTGTTCCATTATTGTCAATCATCGGAGTTTTTACTGCCCCGGTTTCTTTGCGGCGGCTTTCCTTACAGGCAAACTCTGCTGTAAAATAGAAGATACTGCCTTTTTCCTTTTCACTTTCAACACCTATTTCTCCATTCATCATTTCTATAAGCTGCTTTGAGATCGCAAGCCCTAATCCGGTTCCCCCATACCTTCTTGTAATAGAACCATCAACTTGGCTAAAGCTTATAAAAAGCCTTTTCTTTTCTTCCTCTGAAATGCCTATTCCCGTATCTGTTACGGCAAACCTCAACCTTACATTATCCCCTGATACTTCAACAACATCAACACTCACTTTTACTTCACCGTAATCAGTAAATTTTATTGCATTTGTAATCAGGTTGTTTAAGACCTGCTGAAGCCTGCTCGGATCTCCTACTAAAACATCAGGCACAGCCTTGTGGATTCTCAGGTTGAACTCCAAACCTTTATCCTTGGCATTTACTAAATGGAATTTAAAAATTTTGTCCATAAGCATTTGAATATCAAACTGTATTGACTCTAAAACCATCTTTCCTGCTTCAATTTTTGAATAATCCAGAATATCATTTATAACATTGAGTAGTAAATTTGCACAAGAATTTATAATATCAAGATTCTCTTTTTGTTCCTTTGTCAGATTGGTTTGTAGTGTCAGATTGGTCATACCCATTATACCGTTTAGTGGTGTGCGTATTTCATGACTCATATTGGCTAAAAACTCACTTTTGGCTCTGCTGGCAGCCTCAGCCGACTCTTTTGATTTCAAGAGATTCTCTGCAACCTGTTTTCTTTCTGTTATGTCATAGCAAACACCTAAAAACCCTGCAAAATTGCCTTCAAGATCATTAAATGGTCTTCCAAAATCTATAATCCATCTATATTCTCCGTCAAACCTTCTTAAACGGTACTCCATATTAAACGGTTTTCTTTCTTTAAATACAGTCTCAAGTGTTTTTGTGCATTTGTCCCTGTCTTCTGGATGAACCATTTGAATCCATTCAATTCTCAGTTCTTTTTCCTTTTTTCTGCCTGTAAAATCCATCCACCTTTTATTAAAATAATCAATCTTTCCATCAGCACCAGACCTCCAAATAGGTACAGGAAACTCTTCAAATAATGTTATATAAAAGTCTCTTGATTTTGCAATAGCTTCTTCCATCTTCTTTTGGGAAGTAATATTATCCATAGTAATAAGTACACACTCTTCATTATCCAATTTTACAGGAACAGCACTTAGTCTGAGCCAGATTTCATTTTCCATGCCATCATTTATTATAGAATGTTTTAAATCCAATCCATGTATAGCATTGCCTCTTTCAGCTACAAGACTTATTGCTTTCCTAAGATCGCACTCTTCAAGTTTTTCATTTGTTTTAAAGTTTTCACCGCATGTCGGATAGTACTTGCAAAAAGTGGCTTCCCCGATATTCTTTCCCGATATATCTTCTTTTTTATCTCCAAATACATAACTTAATGATTCATTGGCTGTTTTGACCAATCCGTTCTTGTCAACTATAAGCATACCTACAGGCACTACATCAAAAATTGCCTTCAAGTTCCTTTGTTCATTGGCCAACAGTTCTTCAGCACGTTTTATCCTTGTAATATCCCTGAATACAACAACAACACCCATTATTTTATCTTCTAGGTCTCTTATAGGAGCACTGCTTGCAGAAATATATCTTTCGGTGCCATCTTTTGAAATAAGAACGGTATGTTTTTTCAGACCAACCGACCTGCCTTCCTTCAGTACTCTTTCATAGGGATTTTCAGCATGTAGCCCGGTGCTTTTATCTATTATATTAAAAACATCAAATAACGGTTTTCCTATTGAATCACTGCACTGCCACCCTGTCAATTCCTGCGCACCCTTATTCATCATAATTACTTTTCCATTTATGTCAGATGTTATAACTCCATCTCCAATACTTTCAATTGTAACTGCCAAGCGTTCTATTTCCTTTTTGAGTCCCTGCTCAAACCTTTTTTGCTCACGGGCTTTCATCCATCTTCTATATTCCCTTAATATAGAAGCGCCAAGTCTCTTATAATCATCCTTCAGGCAGTAGTCACTAAAACCTGTTTTTATGATGTCAAGACCGATGCATTCCTCATTCTTATCCAACAATGCAATAACAGCAACTTCATTTTTATACTGTTTTATCACCCTGAAAACTTCTTTTACATCAATTCTGCAACTATAATCAAACAGCAGAATATCACAACTGCCATTCTCTAAGTTAGTTTTAAGATCAGCCAGATTACTTGCAGTGTCTAAAAAACACTCTATTCCTATTTCGTAAAGTTCCTTTTCAACTTTATATAAAAGCTCACTGCTGTTTTGAAGGAATACTATGCAAGCGTTGTCGTCCAATTATTCACACCTCATTAAAACATCTTTTTTATTCTTTAAAGCATTGAATGTATCAATTTAGGTATAGAATCCAAGGATGCCTGTTTTTCAACAGCCCCAATTTCATAAGCAACTTTGGGCATTCCATAGACTACTGATGAATGTTCATCCTGTCCGATAGTACGTGCTCCGTTTCTTTTCATTTCCAATAAGCCTTTTGCTCCATCGCTTCCCATACCTGTAAGTATAACACCTAATGCATTTTTGCCTGCAACTTTAGCTACCGATTCAAACAATACATCAATCGATGGACAATGTCCGCTTACCTTCTCTCCTTTGAAACATTCTACCGTATACAGAGCCCCGCTTTTTTTGACTCTCATATGGTAATCTCCAGGAGCAATCAATACCCTTCCCGGCAAAACCTTATCACCAGTCTGTGCCTCTTTCACCTCAACCATGCATGAATTATTCAGCCTATCTGCATACATAGCGGTAAAAAGCGGAGGCATGTGCTGCACAACAACTGTTCCCGGTATATTTCCGGGAAACTTTTTTATTATGCTGAATATTGCTTCCGTTCCGCCAGTAGATGCCCCAATAGCAATAATATTCCTTGCAGCTCTGTTGTTAATGATTCCGATTCGGCTACCAGCGGAAAACTCACCTTTCCAGTGTCCTACCTTTGCAGTAGATGCAATTTTTATCTTAATTATAAGCTCGTTAATAAGAGATTCCATTCCTTGTTTAGTACCTGCCCCCGGCTTTGTAACAAAGTCAACAGCTCCTGCATTTAAAGCATCAAATACATTCTCACTCACTGCACTGACCACAACAACAGGGATAGGGTACTGAGGCATAAGCTTTTTTAAAAACTCAATACCGTTCATTTTGGGCATTTCCACATCAAGTGTCATTACATCAGGTTCGAACTCAATAATCTTGTCCCTTGCCAAATAAGGGTCACTGGCGGTAGCTACAACATCAATAGCTGCATCAAGTGATATTCCCCTTTTTAGTGTCTCCCTGAACACAAGAGAATCATCAACTATCAGAACTTTTATTTTCCTTCTAATAATTGTCTTTTTTATTTCCACAGCCATCTATTCCTTTCTGTAAACTGCTGGCATAATATATTTATACATTGTTTCTTCCCGGTTTAGCGACTCAGAATGACCTATAAACAAATATCCTCCCGGCTCAGTAAATTCGTAAAACTTATTGACAAGCTCTCTTTTTGTATCAGCATCAAAATAAATCATTACATTTCTACAAAAGATGGCATGAAATTTTTTCTTAAATGGAAAGACAGGGCTCATCAAATTGAACAATCGGAATATTATTTCATTCTTAATGCAGTCTGAGACAGCACTTTTTTCTTCTCCGAGTTTCTTAAAATACTTTTTTCTCCATGATTCCGGGAGGGAATCCAAACGGTCATTGGAATACATACCGCTTTTCGCAGTATTAATGACTTCCATGGAAATGTCAGTTGCAAGAATTTTAGTGTCCCATGAGGGCTTATCCGGTCCAAAAAAATCGGAAATTATCATGGCCAGAGTGTATGGCTCCTCTCCGGAAGAACAACCTGCACTCCATATTCTTAAGTCCTTTGAAGCTATTAACGAAGATGTCCAATAAGGAAGTACAGTTGTCCTGAAACACTCAAAATGTTCCGGCTCTCTCATAAAAAAAGTATGATTTGTAGTAATCTTATTTACAAGAGTAGTAACAGCCTCACCCGTCTTATCCGATACAATATAATGGTAATATTCAGAAAAACTATCAAGTTTTTTTTGTCTGAGTATATTTTGCAGTCTTCCTAAAACCAGAGCTTTCTTCTTTTCAGTTAGGTTAATACCGTAATTCCTTTTAATATAATCGCTCAACTTGTAAAACTCTTCATCAGAAATTCTTATCATAGACACCCACCAAATCAGGAAATTTTGCTTAAACCTTCGCACTCATCATCATTGAGAAGTTTATTGCAGTCAAGAAGCAGTTTTACTTCTTCTCCCACCTTACCAATACCTTTTATATATTTATTGTTAAATCCGGTATTTGCATTCGGAGGAGGTACTATATCAGTGTCAGCAATTGAAATAACTTCAGCAACACTGTCAACTATAAGCCCAACAGAAACATCCTTAATATCTACAACTACAATACATGTTCTGTCATTGTATTCCATGAATTCTTTTCCGAACCTAAGTCTTACATCCAATATAGGAATAATCTTGCCTCTCAAATTGATTATTCCTTTTATATAATCCGGTAATTCCGGCAATTCAGTAATTAACTGAATGCCTATAATTTCTGTAACATATTTAATTTCAATACCGTAAGCCTCTTTACCTATTATAAATGTAAGAAACTTACCTTTCTGCGTATCTTCTTCAAGCTCTGTAGACCTTTCAAGTACTTCAGCCATAATAATTATCTCCTTTCAATTTTTCAAGAGTTTCGCAATTGCCTATAGTTTATTACTCAACTTTCCCACTTATAGT